>WNFW01001354.1_pt1 | contig 16477 bp, 15 predicted proteins | sample 5400131 | NCBI WGS metagenome assembly WNFW01 (sample SAMN13153362, study PRJNA577476) | soil metagenome | isolation source: 20 cm soil or saprolite under grassland replicate 1 | place: USA:California | collected 2016-06-15 | reverse complement strand
CGGTCGCCACTCCCTGCAGCATGCCGAGCATGTCCTGCTCGCCCATCAGGCCGTGCTGGATGTCGATGCAGACCCAGTCGAAGCCGGCTCGGGCCATGACCTCAGCCGTGAAGGAACCGGGGACGACGCACCAACCGCCGAGCGCAGCCTCGCTGCCCTTGAGAACCTCTCGGAGCATCACGGCGCCAGAGTAAACCGGCGACCGAAACTCTTCCCCATTCATGGGGAAGTACCCGGCGCAGTCGGGGGATGGGGCCGCAGTTGCCCCTCCGGCCCTGGGCTACCTCCCTTTATGGGGAGGAGGTTGAGCATCAGCGCGGCAGGGCCTGCGCGATGGGCGCGTGATTGAAGCACGCAACCGTATGCTCGCGCTCCGTCAGCTTCAGGCGGGGCACCTCTTTCCAGCACACGTCGATCGAGCGGAAGCATCGGGTGGCAAAGCGACAGCGGGCCGGGATGTCGATCGCGGTGGGAATCTCGCCGGTGAGCACGATTCGGGATGCCTTCTCGCGTTTGCTCGAGATCACGGGGACCGCCGACAGGAGCGCCTGTGTGTACGGGTGCCGAGGGTTCGAGAAGAGCATTTGCTTGGGGGCCACCTCGACCAGATGGCCCAGGTAAAGGACCGCCACGCGATCGGCAATGTGCCTGACCACGCCGAGGTCGTGCGAGATGAGCACGTAGGTGAGATGAAGCGTGTCCCTCAGGTCGGCCAGGAGGTTCAGGATCTTCGACTGCACGGAGACATCTAGCGCGCTGACCGGCTCATCGAGGATCAGGAATTCAGGCTTGACCGCAAGGGCTCGGGCGATGCAGATGCGCTGGCGCTGACCGCCGCTGAACTCGTGCGGGTAGCGGTCGACGATGTTCGGCGAGAGACCCACGAGCTCGAGCAGCTCCTTGATTCGCGCGCCGCGAGCCGGCGAGGCCAGGCCGTTGATGCCTTCGCCCACGATCTGGCGCACGGTATGACGCGGGTTGAGCGATGAGTACGGATCCTGAAAAACGATCTGTACCTTTCGCCGCAGCCGCCGAACCTGCGGTCGCGACAGCGCGAAGATGTTCTTTCCCTCGTACCGAATCTCGCCGCGCGTGGGCTCGATCAGCTTGATCAGCAGCCTCGCGAGAGTGGACTTGCCGCTTCCGCTCTCTCCGACCAGGGCGAGGATCTCCCCGCGCCGAACACTCAGATCGACGTCCTCGAGGGCGCTGAGCCAGGATCGCTTCTTGCCCAGCCAGCCGGAGTCCATCGGATAGAGCTTGGTCAGTCCTGAGATCTCGACCAGCGGCTCCGCCGCAGGCGACCGCTCGGCCGGTCTGCTCAGAGCCGACATCATCGAAATGACAGCTTAAAGCGCGGGGGAGGCAGGCCTCCCCCGCGGGACCCCCTCCGAGGGATGCAACGGTCCGGCGGCGACTGGAAAGTAGCGCCTGGAGACGGCCGGAATAAATCCGGCCTGCATCCCCACCTCGTCTTAAAGCGCGGCTTTAAGCTGGGTGCGGATGAGGCTGTCGGAACGGGTCTATCTGGTCGGTTCGGGCAGCAATGGTTTCGACCTCACGGACCCCTTCGACTGCCACGTCTACCTGGTGGACGGCGGCGACGAGCTGGCCCTCATCGACGTCGGCGCGGGGATGGGGGCCGAGGCGATCATCGCCAACGTCAAGCAGGACGGATTCGACCCGATGCGCATCCGGCATCTGATCCTGACCCACGGTCATGGCGATCACGCGGGGGGCGCCGCGCGCTTCCGCAACCTGCTCGGCGAGCCAGCGATCCATGTGTCGGGAGTCATCGCCGACAGCCTTCGCCAGGGAGACGAGAAAGCGATGAGCATCGATGTTGCCAAGCAGGCCGGGATCTATCCGCTCGACTACCACCTCGAGCCTTTCCCGGTTGACCACGAGCTCGAAGAGGGCGCCACCATCGAGGTCGGCCGGCTGCGACTCGCGGTCCTCGACACGCCCGGCCACTCAGACGGCCATGTCTCCCTGCTGCTCGAGGACGGGGGCCGCCGCATCCTGTTCGCCGGCGATGTGATCTTCTTCGGCGGCAAGGTTCTTCTCCAGAACATCCATGACTGCCGCCTCGATGCCCTGATCAGCTCCTTGCGAAAGCTCCGCCGGCTCTCCGTCACAGACCTGCTTCCGGGCCATCTGACCCTCTCGCTCAAGGAAGGCCAGCGACACATCGAGCGCGCGAATCTGGTGCTCGACCGCCTTCTGATCCCGGAGCAGATGGTCGCGGCCTGGTAGTCAGCCCTCGTGCGTCAGGTGCGCCAGCACCTTCTCGCGAGCATGCGGGCCCCACTCGCCCGATAGGAGATCGGTGCCCTCCGCGCTGACCGGGAACTGAGTGAGCTCGCAGTGCCCGATGGCGCCCCGGTAGAAAGCCTCGGCCGATCCGGCCGCGCCTGGATCCAGCGAGCCGACCAGGATCAACTTCGGTGCGCGCGCGTCGCGCACATCAGTCAGGTTTGCCACCCGGTCGTCGATGATCGGGGAAAGGGCGACGATCGAATCAACCTGATGCTGGTCGCGAGCGGCGGCGGCCAGCACCGCGAGCGCGCCGATCTCGGCTCCGATGAGATGAACCTGCCGGGCACCCCTCGACCTCGCAAAATCGACGGCCGCCATGACCGAAGCAGTAGCGAGCTCAGGATTCCATTCCGCATCGGAGGCACCGTGGCCAGGCAGGTCGAAAGCCAGGGCGCATAGCCCGCGGTCGGCGAGCAGGTGGGCCAGCGGCCGCCAAACATCCAGGTCCTGTCCTTCAGCGTGGACTAGGATCACCCAGCGCTCGCCCGCGCCGAAGATCAAGCCTCGCAATGCCTGTGTGGCGGGGCCGCGGAACTCGATCGGGAGCACCCGCGGGAGCGGTGTTAGGATCCTATGAATTATCGACTCACGCTGAGATTGTTGTGAGGGAAGCAAACATGGACGGTGCCAGCAGTCGGCCGGCGGTGCAGGGTCTCGTCGATCAGTACGTAGGCGGCAGGCTGTCCCGGCGCCAGTTCGTCAAGGGCGCTCTGGCTCTTGGCCTCGGTATGACCACCATCGGCGGAATCCTGGCTGCCTGCAGCGGCGCCACCAACTCGACTTCCGGCACCCCCAAAAAGGGCGGTACGTTGAAGGAAGGCTACGACCTCGACTTCTCGCGCCTCGATCCCATCAACACCAACTGGTACGACCCGGCGTTTTACGCGGTCTACGAGTCCCTGGTGACCAACGACCCGCAGGGCAACTACGTGCCGCAGATCGCATCCAGCTGGACCGCCGCCTCAGATGGCTTGTCGGTCACGTTCAAGATTCGGAGCGGACTGAAGTTTCAATCGGGAGCTCCGCTCAACGCGGCGGCCATCAAGGCCGTGTACGACGGCATCGCGGATCCCAAGAACGGCTCCCCATTGGGTTCGGTCTGGGTTCCCGTAGCCAGCACCGACGCCCCCGATGACACGACGCTCGTGATCAAGCTGAAGCACCCCTACTTCGACCTCTTCAACATCGTCAAGACCGGCTACTGGGACATCATCAACATGGCCTACCGGACCCAGCTCGGCGACAAGTATGGGCAGCAAGGCGTTGACGGCTCGGGACCCTTCAAGCTCACCGAGTGGGTGCCAGGAAGCCACACGTCGGTCAAGCGCTGGGAAGACTATCCAGGGACCGTCACGCCGTTCATCCAGAACAAGGGCAAGCCTTACCTGGACGGCATCAACTGGTTGACCATCCTCGATGCGCCGCAGCGCGCGATCCAGATTCAAAACGGCGAGATCGACACCTTGCGCGGGCCGGCGTTCCAGGACATCACCCGCCTGCAGGCGGATAGCAACCTGACCGTGACCCAGCTGAAGGAATGGTCTGGGTATTTCTTCAGCCTCAACTTCAAGCGGACGGATCTTGGATTCAACGACGTCAATGTGCGGCAGGCGCTGTCGCACGCGATCGACCGCGCGAGCATCGTCAAGGCGCTGCTTTTCACGCACGGCGAGCCGCTGTATGGACCGATAACGTCCGCTGACAAGTCGTACACCAAGGACGTCGAACAGTTCAATCAGTTCGATGTCACCAAGGCCAAGAGCATGCTCAGCGCGGCCGGCTGGAAAGCCGGATCCGACGGCATCCTGGTCAAGGGCGGCAAGCGGTTCACATTCGAGATGATCATTCAGGCCGAGAGCTTCAACCAGCAGCTCGGGTCAGTCATCCAGGCGCAGCTGAAAACCGTCGGCGTGGACCTGAAGGTTTCGTCCCTCGACCGCGGAACGTTCTTCAACAAGGCATTTGCCAACCCGGACTCAGTGATGTTCTTCTACCTCTGGCCGGTCCCCATCGATGTGGTCACGCTTTTCGTCAACAGCGTCAATGCCAATGGCAAGGGCCCGAACTGGGGCAACGCCGTCGTCCCTCAGGTCGATGCCGCGATCGCGGCCTGGCAGAGCGCCGCCAACCAGGACGCGCTCGTCGCCGCCGGCAAGCAGTTCCAGCTGGCGATCGCCGAGCAGCTGCCTTTCGTGCCGGTGATCAATCGCGATGCCTTCTGGGTCAACCGCAAGAACGTGCACGGCTGGCACCCCGACCAGTGGAATCTGTACCCGTACTACAACGACGTCTGGCTCGACTAGGAACCTGACCGCGTAGAAGTTCACACTGGGTACCGGATAGGTGGCTTCGTACCTGGCGCGCCGGACCGGCTACATGGTGCTGATCCTGGCGATCTCGTCGGTTGTGATCTTCTACGCGCTGCGCTCGGCCCCCGGCGGGCCCAGCGGCGGTGGTGTGCTAAGCCCGCTCTCGTCGCAGGAGATTCGCCAGGCCTACGAAAAGCGCCTGGGCCTCGACCAACCCATCTACACGCAGTACTTCATCTATCTCGGACACATCGCGACCGGAGACCTGGGCACATCTCTGGTGAACGGCACGCCCATCACAGAGCTCCTCCAGACCCATGCCCGAAACAGCCTCATCCTGGGCTTGACCGCCCTGCTGGTCTCTTACTTGATCGCGATCCCGCTCGGCGTGCTCGCCGCGGTGAAACGCAACACGTGGGTCGACCAGCTCGCCATGGGCGGCGCCATCCTCGGCATGGGAATTCCAAATTTCTGGTTGGCGCTCATCCTCGTGTACTTCTTCTCGCTGCGCCTGGGCCTGCTGCCCTCGGCCGGCTGCTGCGATCCACCTCAGCTCATCATGCCGGCGCTCGTCCTCGCCGCCGAGGGCACCGCGGTGACGATGAGGATGACGAGGTCGTCGATGCTCGAGCATCTGCGCGACGATTTCGTCCGCGCGTTGCGGGCCAAGGGCCTGCCCGAATGGCAGGTGATCATCCGCCACGTGCTCCGCAACGCGCTCATACCGGTCATCAGCCTGACCGGCCTGCGGCTGGGGTGGCTGGTCGGCTACGCGCTGATCGTGGAGACGATCTTTCGCTGGCCGGGCGTCGGTTACCTTCTGGTCGATTCGATCATCCGCCGCGACTACCCAGTCGCTCAGTTCTTCTCCCTGCTCCTCATCCTGTTTGTGCTGCTCGCGAACTGGTTCGCTGACATCGCGTACGGACTGGCCAACCCCCGGATCCGGGTGGCTTGATGGCCGACCTCACAGTCCTCGACGAGAAGGCGCAGTGGGAGGCGAAGGTCGAACGCCTCTGGACGACCCGACCTTCACGGTGGCGGGACGCTTGGTACGAGCTCTCCCGGAACAAGCTCGCGGTGACGGGCTCGCTGATCGTCGTCTTCTTCACGTTGGTCGCGATCGTCGGGCCGGCGCTGGCTCCCTATGACTACGCCAAGCAGGTGCTGAGCGACGTCCTTCTACCTCCTCTGAGCAACGGTCACCTGTTGGGCACCGACGAGCTCGGGCGGGATCTCCTGAGCCGTCTGCTGCTTGGAATCCGCATCTCGATGGCGGTCGGTCTCGGCACGACGGCGATCGCCCTCAGCGTCGGCACGGTGGCCGGAATGCTGGCCGGCTACTACCGAGGTTGGGTGGACAGGATCATCAACGGCTTTGTAGAGCTGGTCTGGGGATTTCCGCTGATCCTGATCGCCGTGCTTTTGATCGGCGCCATCGGGCCCGGGCTCACGGGGGTGGTGATCGCGGTCGGTTTCGTCAACTGGGCCGGCTTTGCGCGCATCGTCCGGGGCGAGGTCTTCGCCCTGCGCGAGAAGGAGTTCGTGGCTGCGGCTCGGGCGCTGGGCAAGGGCGATCTCGAGATCATGGCGCGCCACCTGCTGCCAAACGTCGTCGGTTCGGCGCTCGTGATGGGTTCCTACTACATGGCCATCGCGATCATCGCCGAGGCCGGCCTCTCCTTCATCGGCATGGGCGCCCAACCGCCGCTACCGAGCCTGGGGCAGATGATCAGCCAGGGCAGCGGGTACATGCTTCTGAACCACTGGCTGAGCACCATCCCCGGCTTCGTCATCGTCCTGCTGGTTCTCGGATTGAACGTGCTGGGTGACGGTCTGCGCGACGTGCTCGACCCGCGCCTCAAGGGAGTGAGTTGAGCGCGGAGGTCGCTCTCGAGGTCAAGGGCCTACATACCACCCTGTTCTTGAGAGAGGGTCGCGTGGACGTGGTGCGAGACGTCTCCTTTCAGCTCAACGACGGCGAAACCCTCGCCCTGGTCGGCGAGTCGGGCTGCGGCAAGACACTCACCGCCCTGTCGGTCATCCGCCTGCTGCCTGACCCGCCTGCTCGAATCACGGCCGGCAGCGTCGTGATCGATGGCAGCGACATCACGGGCGCGCCCGAGAGCACGATGCGTTCGCTGCGCGGCGATACGGTTTCCATGGTTTTCCAGGAGCCGCTGACCTCCCTGGATCCCGTGTTCACGATCGGTGACCAGATCGAAGAAGCCATAACCGCTCACCGCAAGGTGAATCGCCGGGAGGCGCGGGAAATGGCGGTGGAAATCCTCAAGGAGGTCCAGATTCCATCGCCTCGGCAACGGCTCGACGACTATCCGCATCAGATGTCGGGCGGCATGCGGCAGAGGGTGATGATCGCGATGGCTCTCGTCCTGGATCCCAAGGTGCTCATCGCTGACGAGCCCACGACGGCGCTTGATGTCACGATCCAGGCGCAGATCCTCGAGCTCATCCGCGCCGAGCAGGAGCGAAGGCAGCTGGCGGTCCTGCTCATCACCCACAACCTGGCCGTCGTGTCGCAGGTGGCCGACCGGGTCGCGGTCATGTACGCGGGCGAGATCGTCGAGGAGGCGTCCGCGTCGGAGATCTTCGCGAACCCGCGCCACCCCTACACGCAGGGTCTGCTCAGCTCGATCCCCTCAGCCGCGGGCGACAGCAAGCATCTCTACACCATTCCCGGCCGGGTGCCCGATCCGCGGGTCCTGCCGCCGGCATGCCTTTTCGCTCCGCGCTGCCCCTATGTGATCAGCCGGTGCTGGCATGAACACCCCGGCCTCGAAGCATCGAACGGTCACCTCTTGCGCTGTTGGAACCCGCAGCCTTTCATCGCGCTCAAGGCCGTCGAGCCCGAGGTCGATCTCAGCGTCGCTACTTCGGAGTGACCTCCCCGCCGAGGTAGCGCAACGCCGTGAGGGCGTAGATCCGAGCAGCTTCCACGATCTCCGCGATCGCCACGCTTTCGTTGGGGCGGTGCGCCACCAGGAGCGTGCCTGGGCCGAAGGCGGGGATGCAGGCGCTCCCGGCGAGATGCCAGTGGGTGCCATCCGTGAATGCAGGCATGGTCCCCGGGGGGACATCGCGACCGAGCACGTCTCGAGCCGAGCTCTGTGCTGCCGCCACCAACGGGTGCTGGGGATCGATCGACGAAGGTGGAAACCATGCGAGATCCGGTACCGATTCCGCGGTCACGTCCAGGTCGGGATCCGCCCGGCGCATCTCCTCCAGGAACGCATCCAGATCGGCACGCAATCCGGCGAGGGTCATCCCGGGCAGCGTGCGTATGTCAATGCCGAACTCGGCATGTCCTGGGTAGACGCCGAAGAAGACGCCTCCACTCAAGGTCACACCGAGATTGACAGTCGGGCGGCCGGGCACGAGCGGGTCTGCCGGGTAATTTGGCTTGAAGCTGGTGGCCATCCGCGTCAGTACCTTGGCCAGCTGCACGCTGGCGTTGACTGAGGGCACCTGGTCGCTCAAGCTCGAATGCATCTGGGTGCCGCGAGTCCTCACGACGAAGCAGGACAGGCCGCGTGATGCGACCGCCACATACGCCCACGGCGTCTGCATTCCGGTCGCCTCACCGACAAGAACCGCGTCCGCCGCGAGTTCCGGGCGTCCGGCGAGGAACCGGGCTCCGTAGCGGCTCCCCGCCTCCTCATCGGCGCTGAGCACGACCTTGAGGGTCCCCGGCGGAGCACCCGCCTCGATCAGCGCAGCCCCGGCGTACACCATCGCCGCGACTGCGCCTTTCATGTCGGCCGAGCCAAGACCGTGGAGCCGCCCGTCGCGAAGGAGCGGGTCATAGGGTCCTGGTGACCATTCCGCCAGGTCGCCCGCCGGCTTGGTGTCGATGTGGCCGTTGAGCATGAGGGTCGGCCCAGTTGAGCTTTCGAATGCGACTCCAGCGACGTTGGGCCGCGCCGGATCCATCCCGACAGTTGGCGACCTGGTGTAGCTGAGCCGTTCCATCTCCGCTCGGGCCAGGTCGGCGACCTGGCGCTCGTCACCGGGCGGGTTCGGGCTCGGCGCAGCGATCAGCGCCCGCGCGAACTCGATGAGCTCTTGCTCACGTGCCGCGAGAGCCAGCATGACGCTGCGCTCTCGAGCGGACGCCGGGCTAGACGGAGGCGTGCGCCTCCTCATACGAGGGCCCGCCGGTTTCCTCGACCCAGTAGCGTCGCGCCCACCCGACACCCTGCCATGTCTCGAACCTCTCCGGCTTGATCCTGAAGAGCCAGCGGGGCTGTTTCATGGTGGACTCCAGGTAGGTGGGCCCGTTCTCACCAAGGTATCGATAGCTCATGCGGGTCGCGATCGGTACCCACTCGCCACCGATGTTGGGTCGCTCGACGAGCTCAGCCTGCCCGCTTCCGAGCACCTTGCCCAGGGTCTTGGGCTGTTCGACGACAAAGGAGACCCGTGGATCATTGGCGAGATACTCCGCCCATCGCGAATGCTGACGCGGGATGACCCAGAAGTAGCCATCTCTCCACTCGTGCCAGCAGACCGTGATGTAGGGACTGCCGTCTGGATTGAGGCAGGCGAGGTACATGTTCACCCCGAGGCCGAGGAACTCTTCGACCTCTTCCGGGTTCATGCCCCGGACCTTGCCCCTCCAGGTCTCCTTGTTGTCTGACACGGGCACCTCCCACACAACGAGAACGGCGAAATTTCATAGTAGCCGCCGGCGTGAGTGTTGACCCATGATCATCGACGCCCACAACCACGTTCTCGCGGCCGCCGTGTATCCCGGCCACGAGCGCTTCATGGGCGAGAAGTCCGCATCGCCGCCTCGCCCGCACCACTCCTGCCGAGCTAGTCGGTCACGCCGGCCAGTGCCATCACCGGTCGCATCCGGTCGACGGCCAGCTCGACGTCGCGGAGCAGCCCGGCTCGGTCGGCCAGCACGAACAGCTGCGCGAGATGCACGGCCGAGCGCCCGCTCTCGAGTCCGCCGACCATGCGGAAGTGATCCTGGTGTCCGTTGAGATACGCGAGGAAGACCACGCCCGTCTTGTAGTAGAAGGTCGGATGACCGAAGACATGCCGGGAGAGCGGGACTGTCGGCGCGAGGACGGTGTGGAACGATTCCACATCGCCTCCATCAAGCGCGAGCAGGGCGGCGGACGCGGCCGGCGCGATCATGTCGAATGCGCCGAGCAGGGCGTCGCTGAAGCGTTCGCCGTCGCCGGCGATCGTCGTCGGATAGTCGAAGTCGTCGCCGGTGAACATGCGTACACGGACTGGCAAGCGCGCGCGCATGGCGATCTCGCGTCTCTGGTCGAGCAGCGAGAGCTTCACGCCCTCCACCTTGGGAGCGTTCTCGGTGATGATCTCCAGGCACGCCGCGGTGGCGCGATCCAGGTCCGCGTAACCCCAGTAACCGGCAAGCGCGGGGTCGAACACCTCGCCCAGCCAGTGGATCAACGCGGGCTGTCGCAGCTGTGAGAGCACGCGGCCGTAAACGCGTGCGTAATCTTCGGGCCCGCGCGCGATCCGAGCCAGCTCGCGGCTCGCCATGAGGACGACCTGTCCGCCGTGCCCCTCGACGAATTCACACTGCTCTTCGTACGCGGCCTCGATGTCGCGCAGGTCGTGCGCGGATCCAGGGGAGAGCTGATCGGTCTGCGCGCCGCACACGATTCGGCCACCGACCGCCTTGGCCTCCGCCACGGATCGCCTGATCAGCTCCTTGGCTGCCTCCCAGTCAAGCCCCATGCCTCGCTGCGCCGTGTCCATCGCCTCGGCGACCCCGAGCCCGTAGCTCCAGATGTGCCGCCGAAAGGCAAGCGTGCGCTCCCAATCGACCGCGGCGGGCCCGGCGGGGCTGGTGTCGGCCATGGCATCGGCCACCACGTGGACGGCGGCGTAGGGGAGCCGGGTGCGAGGCGGCGCGCCGCCTTCCGCATACGGAAACCTTCCGGCCGGTGTGTAGTCGTGCAGCTCGCCGTTGGCGCCTGGCAGACGAACACTCTCAGGCATCGAGAAGGCCACCATACAATCGTTTCGACCTGAAGCTCGGCGTCTTTCTATCCACATGCTGGAGCCGTTCCAGAGCGGCGTCCCATCCCGGGCATGACGGATGTCCGGCGCGGTACCGGAGGCGAGCCGCTACCAGGCCTCTGATTCGCGCGTTCGGCTCAATCGAGGGCCGTCATGATCGCGTCCGCCAGGCGCGCCAATCGACGTTCCCGGACCGGCCAGCGCGACGCCCACGCCTTGTTAGTGAGTAGGACCACCGCCAGGTCTTCCTCCGGGTCCGCCCACGCGATCGTCCCGCTGGCGCCGAAGTGTCCGAAGGAAGTGTCGTGCGCCGCTTCGCCGAAGTAGTCCCCGGCGGCATTGCCCTTGACCTCCCATCCCAGCCCCCAGGGGACGCTCGCCCTCGGCTCGCTATTTGGGTCCCATGTGATGTCCCGTTGCGAGGCGGCGACGGAGACGGGGGCCTCGGGGACGGCGACCTGCGCCCGGACCATCTCCTGGAGGGCCGCTTGTGAAAGCACGCGAGACGAAGCGCGCAGCCGGCGGGGCAGGAAAGCCTGGATGAACGCGAGCACGTCCCGCGCCCGGGTGAACAGACCACCCCAAGGCATGCCGAGTGATCGGTAGTAGCGCGAGTTCCCGATCTCCCAGTCAAGACCTTCCTGCCCGGTGGATTCCACCCAGGCGCTTCGAGCCTGTTCCGGCTCGCTCGGCCTGAACGCCGCATCAGCCACGCCCAGCTTCTCGAGCAGATCGAGGGTGAACGACTCGTGTGCCTCCAGCGATCGAATTACGCCGGGTGCCGCGCCGGCGGCGATCAGCGCACGTCCGGCCATCTCGGCGGCCAACCCGTAGCCGACCGAGCTGTAGAGGTGCCATCGACCGGGTTGGAAATGCACCTCCTCCATCAGGAACGACGTGATGAAATCGTCGATCGGAGCGTGCCGCTGCCGAAGTGCGATGTTGTCGCGGCTGAAGCCCGCCACGCCCGATGTATGCGTCAGCAGGTGTCGCAAGGTCACCTCGTTGCGCCACGGCCGGACGTCACCGGGCGGGCTGAACTCTGGTAGCGATTCCACGATCGGAGCATCGAGGCGCAGGAGCCCACGATCCACGCACGCCATTACCGTTGCCGCGGTCACCGGCTTGGTTATGGACGCGATGCTCCACAGCGTCTCGGTACTGGCGATGCGTCCGGACTTCGCGTCGGCCTGTCCCCAGTAGCCTTCGGCGACGAGGTTGTCGCCGCGAGCGACGAGCAGAGCCGCTCCCGGCACAACGCCCTCGCCGACCCAATCGGCGACCATCCCGGTGGCCCGCCGGAGTTGGTTCTCGTTGATCCCACTCGACGCGATGGCGACCGGGTCGATATCAAGCATCTGGTCGAACACTAGCGACCGCCGTCATCGCCGGGGGGGTGGTTACGATCCCACCGGCGGCATGGCTCGAAGACGCTCAGTCCGATTACCAGCTTCGACTGTCACGTCCTATCTCGCGTGGATACAGAGCAATTATGGCCATGACTGAAAGCGGCAATAGCACGACCTGGGAGCAGGAGTGGCGTCGGATGCAGCTGTGGCTGTTTGCGGGTTTTGTCGTCATTGTGCTATTTGCAGGGATCGGTTTCGGCCTTTGGCTGCTCGGTAATTGGCAGGCTTCGATCGTCGCTGGCGTCCTCGGAGCTTCGATTGACCTCGTAATGATTGGCCGAGCAACCTGGAGCTATGTCCAGGTGTTGAGACTTCGTGCCGCCGAGCGCGTTTTACGAGAGCCTAAAAGCACGAACCGTGAGTGGCTCGTGGCCGTAGCGTTCCTTGTAGTCCCGCTTGGTCTCTATACCTTGTGGTATGTGATGGCGCGGTGAACGCATGCTCATTTTGGATCTGCTCTCAATGAGCCATCACCGGGACGTATCCGAACGCCGTAATAGGAAGGAAACTCGGCTTCCAACAAACGTGAGATCAGCCACCGGCAGCGATAACCCCGCCGCTATCACGCCAACAACCGTAGCGACGCTGACGGGTGCGCTTGGCGCAGCGAAGCCTGCCGCGTTCGTCGCGGTAAGGAAGTGTGCCGGCCGTGACTTTGGTCCAACTCTTATGAGAGTTACGAACTGACTGCTCCAGCCGTCTGACGCTGCTGGATGTAGCTCGCAGGGCTCAGCACTGCGGGAACGAGGTCCTGGCTACAGACGGACCCGCGCCGCCTCGTCTGCGCCTCGTAAAGGAGCCAAGAGCTGAAACGGCATAGCTGGTACATGCAGCATGGGCAGCGTTCCAATCGCTAGGATCGCGAGCCACGCGCCATCCCAAAGTAGCTGCGGCGCTGCGAGTAGCGGCGTAAGCAGTAGCTGCATGGTGAGGACACCAACAAGGAGCCACAGTCGGTGCCACAGCGGCGGCGACGTGCGCAGAACCAGCCATCCCGCGAGCACGAGCACGCAGTAATCGGAGTTGTGGAAATAGCTCGCGGTGGCGACCGTGCCGAGGATTCCAGCGGCAAACACGATCTCCAGCTCGCGGCGCCTTGCCCACGCGATCCACAACGCCATCGCGCCCTGGATGAGCCAGAGGATGTAAGTGAGCGGGCGGTCGCTCAGCGGTCCCGCGAGTGTGAACATCGTGTCGATCGGCAGGTGCTGAACTCCCTGGACCACATGCCACCACTCCGTCAGGCCGGTGGAGCCCAGGGTCAGCACCGTGAGCAGCGCGAGCGCCGCCGAGGCGGCAGCCCAGGCCACGACAGCTCGGTAGTGACGGCTGACCAGCAGGGCGACCGGCAGGAGGATCACTGCCTGCGGCTTCAAGAACATGGCGAGCGCAAGGGCCGCTCCCGCCTCCACGTCTCGGTTCTTCACGAGTAGCCACCAAGCCGTTGCACACAGCGCCAACACGATCAATGTGGGCTGCCCGAAGTACATGGTCAGCAGCACTGGTCCGGCCCCGATCGCCAACAACAGAAGTGTGATTTTGGCCAGGGCATCGTAGGGAGCGCTGATGTGCCATGCGATTAGGAGTGCACCGACCGATAGCAGGACCCACAGCACGTAAGCCACCGTTTCCGGGAACACGGTCATAGGCGCGAACACCCACGCCAGGAGGGGTGTACTCGCGTAGGTCTTCTCGTCGATCAGGCGTGCCGCGGCCGGGAAGGAACTGGCGACCGAACGCAAGGCCTCCTGGTCATAGATCGTGGACCAGCCGTATCGGAGTCCGGCCTCCGCCGCCACGTAGTAGAGGCGCACGTCATCGTGCATGGGGGCGGCCACGAACTCCAGCAGCCAGATGACGCAGGAATACAGGGCGGTCCACCCCGAGGCCACCACTGCCGCTGCAAGTAAGAGCGGGGGGCGCCGAACTACTTGTGCGCGAGAGCCAGACATGCTGCCCGCCCGAAGGTCGTTGGGAGGGCGGCGGTTGTTCGGCATCCGGTATAGGCTCGAGAAGGCCACAGTCGAGCCTGCCTCCCCGCCAGGCGCCCAAGCAATGGGGCGTTCGTACCAGGCCCCGGCCCCTTCGAATTAGGCCCGGCGACGCGCTGCGAACAACGAACTCCAACCTCGACCACCAAGCCGCGGACGGGGGACGCACAATCCGGGAGTAGAGCTGGCGATAACTAATCACCGCCGTCGGCCTCGTCGAACGCCGTCGACCTTGTTGTCTGTGTGTAGTGGCAAGATCGTGTCTGGACTGAACGTGGAGTGGTGATGCTTGAGGAACGATGTGACCGGCTGCGGGCGCTGCACGTGCCCGGGACGCCTCTGGTTCTGCCGAACGCGTGGGACGTACCGTCCGCGCGGGCAGTTGTCGCGGCCGGGTTCCCTGCCGTCGCCACTACCAGCGGCGGTGTGGCCGAGGCACTCGGGTACGAGGACAATGAGCGCGCTCCGGTCGGCGAGATGTTTGCTGCCGCCGCCAGGATCGCGCGATCGGTCGACGTTCCGGTATCGGTCGACGCCGAGTCCGGCTACGGGCTGCCGCCAGACGAGGTCGTCGAGGCGCTCCTGAATGTCGGCGCGGCGGGCTGCAACCTTGAGGATACGGACCACAAGTCTGGCGGTCTCACCGAACCGGACCGTCACGCCGGCCGCTTGGCGGCCATCCGCCGCGCAGCGACGGCTCGAGGATACGGGCTCGTGATAAATGCCCGCGTCGACGTGTTCCTCGCCGGCTACGGGGAGCGTTCTCAGGACCAACTCGATGAGGGGATTACCCGGGCCCGGGCATACCTCGACGCGGGGGCCGACTGCGTCTACCCCATCTTCCTGCACGACGAGCGCACTATCGCCAGATTCGTTGAGGCTGTCGCCGGCCCGGTTAACATCCTTGGGCCGCAGGCCCCGCCAATTTCCCGGCTGGCCGAGCTGGGCGTCGCGCGTGTCAGTTACGGCTCGGCAATCCAGCGCCGGTTACTGCAGAACCTGGCGACGATCTTGGCCGAGATTCGGAGCTAGGCTCCCCAGCCCCTCCCACGCGCCCCGGCCGGAGGCGGCAGCCTGCGCGCCCTCAGGCCTGCTACACGCGAACGCCTCGCGCTCATTGCTCCCGCGAGCAAAGTGACGTTTGATGATCACCCGTCATTTCGCGCAACTTTGGTGACTACGCGGCTTGCGGGCTAAGTCCCGGCCTCAGTAGGGAAGTACGCTGCCGGCTATGGGCTTAGAGATCCGTCCGATCCGGCGCGACGAGGTCGATCAAGGCCTCCCCCTTTACGCGGGATACCAGCGTTTCTACGGCGTCGTCGAACCCGACGACCAGCGAAATCGTTCCTTCTTCGCGCGCTTCGCGGCGCCGTCCGAGATCGGGCTTCTTCTGGGAGCCTGGGAGGATGGTCGGCTCGTCGGGTTCGCGTGCCTTTACTGGACGTTCTCGTCGGTGAGGGCCACGGAGATCGCATTGATGAATGACCTGTTCGTGGCCGAAGGGACCCGCGGCCGCGGGATCGGACGGGCGCTGATCGATGCAGCCACTGATGCCACCCGCGTTCGGGGACTCCACCACCTCGAGTGGTACACCGCGCCCGATAATGTCTCTGCCCAACGCGTGTACGACGCGACCGGCGCCATGCGGTCGACATGGGTCGCATACGAGATCCCGACGCACGATTGAGCCCGGACGCCGAGCCCGACCGCGATCACATCCGGGCGGCCGGCCACCTCGCCCCTCACCAGCCAGTACTGCCCCTGCCTATCTAAAGCTGCGAGCACGTCCGCCTTGCGGCTCGGGGGTCTCTCATCTAAGTGAAGGGATCAATGCTCAGACTGTTTGAAAGGCCGCATTTCGAAGGCTTAAGCGCCATATCGAATTCGCCAAGCCAGCGGCGACCGGCTTCAACAAAGGCATCTTCGCCGAGTTGAGACGGCTTTCACCGCTCGCGGCGTGCGGGAGCCCTGAAACTCTGCCCAACCCATCGCACAAGGGGTAATGCCAAGCCAGATGCACGACGCAATGCATCGAGCACGAGATAGGGTTTGATAAGACGAGTCCTGACTTCCTCCAAATGGCGCTCGAACTCTTCTTCGAAATAATCGGGAGGTTGCATGGGATTCATCGCGCAAACAACGCACCGACTGTAAGGCTGGCCCTTTAGGGTCAGGTCAAGCGCCGGACCAGCTGCGCGCCTCGCCCATCACTGGGAGCTCTGGTACGAGGCTCGCCGCGCGCCCGAAGTGGCTGCCACATATGTATGGGGTCTGCCACGACCTGCCCGAACCGTAGACCCAGCCCTACGCAGGCACGTCAAGGGACTTGACCTGCCCCTATAGGGCCAGGTTTATGGTCTGAGTACGAGACAGGCATGAACGTCAAGCGAGCAGCCGCCCTGGCTGGCGTGACCGTCAAAGCATT
>WNFW01001350.1_pt1 | contig 16488 bp, 13 predicted proteins | sample 5400131 | NCBI WGS metagenome assembly WNFW01 (sample SAMN13153362, study PRJNA577476) | soil metagenome | isolation source: 20 cm soil or saprolite under grassland replicate 1 | place: USA:California | collected 2016-06-15 | reverse complement strand
GGCCGGATCGGGCCCGGACCATTTCGCCACATCATGCGCGACGCCGATCTCGCTCGGGTCGTTAAGATTATCGAAACCCCGAAGCGTGATGACCCGCTTCGGCACGACCGCCGGATGCTGCGGCGGTTGCGCGCCTATGCGCGCGGCAACACCAGGGCAGCCGCCGGCGTATGAAGGAGATCATGCTGAGACGCGTTCCGCTATTCATCCTGCTTGTCATCCAGGCCCTGGGCGGCGGCGCCATCACCTTGGCGCACGCCCGCGACGTCGTCGTCGCGCCGGCCGGGATCGAGGCCAGCCATGATGCGCGGTGCGCGATCCTCCACGACGAGCTCCGCTGCGCCCTCTGCCATTACGCCAGCTCCCACGTGGTCACAGCTCCGACCTTCACGTTGGCGCTGCCCGCCACCGCGGTTCGCTTCGCGCCGGCGCAGCCGATCGCGTCGTTCGCCGCTGTCGCACGACTCACCGCCCTCGCTCGAGCGCCTCCACTAGTCCTCTCTTGATCGTTCGGCGCGCTCCGCACGTGGCGGGGCCGCACAGGCTCATTCACAAGAGAGGACAATCACGATGATACGCACGTGGTGCGCGACGCTGCTCGCTGTCGCGTGTTTGACAACACAGGCAGTCGGCCAACAGCCGACTCAGCGTCAGATCGACTCGCTGGCCTCGCAGCTGCGACAGTTGCGCGCCAAGGTCGACAGTCTGGTGGCGGCACAGGGACGGCGGCCGTCAGCTCCCCCTCCGGCGGCGGTCCCCGTCGGTGATGATCTTGCCGCGCTGCGCGCGGCCGCGAGCCAGGCTGCAGGAGCCGGCGGCGGGGACACGACGCAGGGCGATACGCTCTCGCAAGCGATGGGACGAGAGCGCAACCAGGCACAGCTCAATCCGGAAATCGGCGTCACGGGAGACATCCGCGGCTATGCCACCGGGCGCGGAGTGCAGCGGGACAATTTTGATCCGAGAGAGTTCGAGATCGGATTTCAATCGGCGCTCGATCCTTACTCGCACACCAAGATCTTCGTCAGTCTCGAGGGTGGGCATGTGAGCGTCGAAGAAGGCTATGCCTACTGGACCGGTCTGCCCGGACACCTGCGACTCGACTTCGGCAAGTACCGCCAGCAATTCGGCGAGCTCAATCGCTGGCACCTGCACGCAGTGCCCGAGACGGAGTATCCACTCGCAATCACGACATTCCTGGGCGAGGACGGCCTCTCCGGCACGGGCATCTCCCTCTATCGCGCGTTTGGCGGTTTGGGGACGCACGAGCTCACCGCGCAGGTCACCCGGAGCGCGAGCGACTCGGAGCTGTTCGGGAATAGCGGCAGGCCGACGTATCTGCTGCATCTGCTGAATTTCTGGCAGCTGAACCATTCGACCTATATGCAGATCGGCGGCACCGCGTTGTACGGCACAGATCCCGACTCGGCGTTGCGCACGAAGGTCGGCGGGGTCGAGTTCCGGCTCACGTGGCGGCCGCCACTACGAGCGATGTACCACGAATGGACGCTGCGCGGCGAGTTGCTCGCCTTGCAGAAGGACGTCGCGGGCACGGGGCCGACCAGGCTCGGCGGGTATGTGAGCTCCACGTACAAACTGAATCAGCGCTTCATCGTTGGCGCCCGCTACGACTACGTGGAGTCACCGGACTTCGGCGTGATCACGCGCCAGTTCGTGCCCTCGCTCACGTTGTGGCAGAGCGAATGGGTATTCCTGCGCGCTCAATATCAATGGCAGCGGATCGCGAATACTTCCGCCAATCACCAGATCGCCCTGCAGGCAGTATGGGCGATCGGCCCCCACAAACACGAGACGTACTGATATGCTGACCAAAATCATATTGCTCATCCTCAGCTTGCACGACGGCACGTTCCCCGTCCCACGAACACCAGGACCGGTCAAGGTCGTGACGTCACTCACGACCTACGCGGCCATCGCGACGGAAATCGTCGGCGACCGCGGCAAAGTCAGCTCGATTGCGGTGGGCGACGAGAATCCCCACTACGTGCAACCGAAACCCAGCTTCGTGCCGACGTTGGCGCAGGCGGATCTGTTCGTCACCACGGGGCTCGATCTCGAGCTCTGGGTTCCTGCCCTGCTCGACAAAGCGAACAATCCGCGAATTACGGAAGGTGGGCCCGGATACGTCGCCGCGTACCAGGGGTTGCCGCTCCTCGACGTGCCCGTGAATCTCTCCCGCGAACAGGGCGACATTCACGTCTACGGCAATCCACACATCTGGACCGATCCCCTGAACGCGGTGCTGATCGCGCGCAACATTCTGCGCGGCTTGAAGCGCGTGGCGCCCCAGGACGCAGACTATTTCACCGCGCGCGAGAAGGATTTCGAGGAGCGGATCTATCGCGGCTTGTTCGGGGACGAGCTCGTGAAGCTGCTGGGGGGCAGCACCCTGGCCGATCTCGACCGGCAGGGGAAGCTGTTCACGTTCCTGGGCCAACAGCAGTATCAGGGCGCGCCGTTGATGAACCGGTTGGGCGGCTGGCTCAAACAAGGCATGCCGTTCCGCGGCCAGCTCGTGGCCTGCTATCACAAGGAATGGGACTACTTCTCCCGTGAATTCCAGGTCACCTGTTTCGATTACATCGAACCCAAGCCCGGCATCCCGCCGACGCCGCGGCACGTGCAGGAAATCATCACCGCGATGCGCGACAAACACATCCAGGTGTTGCTCTCGACGAATTACTATGACCGCAGTCAGGTGATGGACGTCGCGCAGCGCACGGGCGCCAAGGCGGTGATCGTCCCATCCAACACGGGCGGGTCGGCGGGCGTGAACACATACTTCGATCTCATGAACCTGTGGGTGTCGCAGCTCGCTCAGGCGTTCGACGGTAAGGAGGTTCCGTGAGCGGCTTGGAGCTGATGCTGCCGCCGTTCGTCGCCTGCATGATCCTGGTGGCCATGCTGTCCTATCTCGGGCTGCACGTCATCGCGCGCGAGGTGATCTTTGTCGATCTCTCGCTCGCGCAAATGGCCGCGTTGGGCAGTCTGTCCGCCCTGCTCTTCCACGTGGCGCCCGAATCGCCGACGACGTACGTCTTTGCGTTGCTGGCGACCGCGATCGGCGCGTTTCTGTTTGCGTTGACGCGGACCTCGGGACATGGCGGGGGCGGCCCGAGCCGCGGCCGCGTGCCCCAGGAAGCGTTCATCGGCATCGTCTACGTGGTGGCGTCGGCGGCCGCGGTCCTCGTGGCGAACAAGGTCCCGGGCGGCGGCGAAGCGGTCGAGAAAACGCTGGTGGGCAGCCTGCTGTGGGTGACGTGGCCGACGATCGTGAAGCTGGCGATCGTCTATGCCGCCCTCGGTGTATTCCAGTTCGCCCTGCGCCGCCGGTTCCTCACCATCTCGTTCCACCCGGAGCAGGCCGAAGCGGAGGGATGGAAGATTCGCGCCTGGGACTTCCTTTTCTATCTGTCCTTTGGCGTAGTCATTACGCTGGCCGTCCCGATCGCCGGAGTATTGATGGTGTTCAGCTTCCTCGTCGTACCGGCCGTGATTGCGAATCTCTTCACGGCTGATAAGCGCCAGCTCACGATCATCTCCTGGACTTCGGGGGCTCTCGCCTCGATCCTCGGGCTGTGGCTGTCGTATACCAAGGACCTGCCGACCGGGCCGCTCGTCGTCTGCATGTATGGGCTACTGCTGATTGTGGCGGCGGTGTTGCGCAGGTTGGGCGTCGGAGACAAGGCGGTGGCTCCCTGACGGGCGGGCTGGCGGGCGGGCGGACGGGCGGGCGATTGCTGGCTGTGTTGTTGTGCTTGTCCGCCAGCCCGCTCGCCCGCCTGCCCGCTCAAGCTTCCGTGCGATTTGCGCTCGGTGCGAGATACAGCACCCCGCTGGTGCGTGACTCCCTCTTTGTGCCGGTCGATTTGCAGCCCGCGCTCGCCCCGACGCTGCAGCTGGGCCTGCGCGATGACTTGCACGGCCCCTGGATGGCCGATGCGACACTCGATCTGTCGTCTTCCAAACTCAAGCGCAAAGAGAGCGGGACCGAGTACGCTGCCGGATCGATTACCGCCGTCGCACTGACGCTCGGGCTGCATCGCGACATCGCCAGGGACGTCAGCGCGCGGCTCGGCGTCGGCGGCCTCATGTACTCAGGCAGCGATCTGGGAGTGTTCGAGCGCGGCGCCGGCGGTCTGCAGCCGCTGATTTCGCTTGGCGCGACGTACGCGCCGCCGTTCGGACAGAAGCACGCCATTGAGCTGAACGTTCTGTACGACGTCCATCGCTTCCTGACGCCGGCACTGCGCGGCGTCGGGTTCAATCGGCCTCGTCCCGTGCACCGCTTCGCCCTCTCGGTCAGCGCGCGGCTGCTCGGAGGCACGCGATGAGACTCCTGGTTCCCGTGCTGCTGCTCGCGATGCTCGTGTCGTGCGAAGACCTGGGCGCGCCGAACCGCACGCCGCGGTATCTGGCGGACCTCGCGGGCGAGACGTTCCATTGGCCGCCCGACCGCCTGCCGGTGCGCTACTTCGCCGACACGCGCGGCACGATGCCGGCGCTCGTGCGCCAGGGCTTGAGCACATGGGAGCAGCAATTCCTGTACGGCGAGTTCACAGCAGTGGTGGTGGGAGATTCGAACAACGCGGATGTCATCGTGACCTGGCAGGACAGCGTCCCCCCCGACGTACCACCCGACACGGCCGGTGCGTTGAACGCGTGTGACGGCGTGACGACCTATCTCATCGATTCGACCCAGGCGATCACGGACCCGCTGCACGTGCAGCTCCGAGTCCGGTTGGGATTTACGGCGGCGCAGGTCGCCGCGTGCACCCACCGGGTGGCCACGCACGAGTTGGGGCACACCCTCGGGATATTGACCCACAGCCCCGCGACGACTGATCTGATGTACGGAACGCCGGCGACCGACACGCCCACGAACCGGGATCGCAACACCGCGCAGGTGCTTTACCACACTCCGGCGACGATCACGCCACCGCCGCGCTAGCGGATCCGAAGGACGTTCGGCTCTTGCGCTTGACATCCCCGGAGCGGCTGTCTAGCATAACCCCTTCTCAAAAAAGGACTTCTGTCCTGGCCCCGCCCAGTCGTCGCCAGGAGGCCCTCGACTATCACGCGCAGGGCCGCCCTGGGAAGATCCAGGTCACTCCCACGAAGCCGTTCAAGGATCAACGGGACCTTTCCCTGGCCTACACGCCGGGAGTGGCGGAGCCGTGCCTCGAGATCGCTAAACGTCCCGAGGACGCCTACGTCTACACGACGAAAGGCAACCTCGTCGCCGTCGTTACGAATGGCACCGCGGTGCTGGGGCTCGGCAACATCGGCGCGCTCGCCGGCAAGCCGGTGATGGAAGGCAAAGGGATTCTGTTCAAAGCGTTCGCGGACATCGACGTGTTCGATCTCGAGGTCGGCTCCGAGAATCCCGACGACGTCATCCGCTTCTGCCAGCTGCTCGAGCCTACGGTCGGCGGCATCAACCTCGAAGACGTGCGCTCGCCCGACTGCTTCTACATCGAACAGAAGCTGCGCAAGACGCTCGGCATCCCCGTCTTCCACGACGACCAGCACGGCACCGCGATCATCTCGGGCGCGGCGCTGCTCAACGCGCTCACCGTGGTCAAGAAGGACATCGCGAAGATCAAGATCGTGTTTGCGGGCGCCGGCGCCGCCGCGATCGCCACCGCCGAGCACTACGTGCGGCTGGGCGTGACGCGCGAGAACATCGTGATGGCGGATCACAAAGGCGTGATCTACAAGGGCCGCGACGGGCTCGATGAGTTCAAGCAGCGTTTCGCCGTCGAGACGAAGGCGCGCACGCTCGCCGACGCGCTGCAGGGCGCGGATGTGTTCGTGGGATTGTCCGTGGCCGGGATCGTGACCGGCGACATGCTCAAAGGCATGGCGAAGCAGCCGGTGGTCTTCGCGCTCGCCAACCCGACCCCGGAGATCATGCCGGACGAGGCGAAGAAGGCGCGGCCCGACGCGATCGTCGCGACGGGACGTTCCGACTTTCCCAATCAGGTCAACAACGTGCTCGGCTTCCCCTTCATCTTCCGCGGGGCGCTCGATGTGCGCGCGAAGCAGATCAACGAGGAGATGAAAATGGCGGCGACGCGCGCGCTCGCTGCGCTCGCCAAAGAAGAGGTGCCGGAATCCGTCATGCGGGCGTACGGCGGCGACACGCTGAAGTTCGGTCCGGACTATCTGATTCCGAAGCCGTTCGATCCGCGCGTGCTGCTGTGGGTCGCGCCGGCAGTCGCCTGGGCCGCGGTCGCCTCCGGGATCGCAGGTAAGATCATCGACGTCGAGGAGTACCGCGCGGAGCTCGAAGCTCGGCTCGGCCCCGAGCGACAGGTGATGCGCGGGCTGATCACCCGCGCACAGCAGGACCCGCCCAGCATCGTCTTCCCCGAGGGCGACGATCCGCGGATCCTGCGGGCCTCGCGCATCCTCGCCGACGAAGGGATCGCCCGTCCAATTCTGCTCGGCGATCTCGATGCGATCCGGCGCCAGGCCGACGAGGCGTCGCTCACGCTCGAGGACATCGAGCTCGTGAATCCGCGCACCGCCGCCGATCGGGATCAGTACGCCGAGGAACTCTGGCAACGGCGGCAGCGCCGTGGCATCACACTGCGCCAGGCGAAGGAGCGCGTCCGCGATCCCGTCTACTATGGGCTGTTGATGCTGCGCGCCGGCCGCACCGACGCATTCGTCGCCGGCGAGGAGATCGACTATCCCGATGCTATCCGTCCGGCGCTCGAAGTCATCGGGGTCGAGCCCGGCCGGAAGCACGTCAGCGGCATCTACATGATGATCTTCCGCCAGCAGACGTTTTTCTTCGCCGACACCACCGTGAACATCGAGCCGGACGCGGAGACGCTCGCCGAGATCGCCACCGCCACCGCCAACTTCGTCACGCGGCTGGGCATCGAGCCGCGCGTGGCCATGCTGTCATTCTCGAACTTCGGCTCGACCAAACACCCGCAGGCGACGAAAGTGCAGCAGGCGGTTGCCTTACTGCATGAGCGCGCACGCGATTTGCAGGTGGACGGTGAGATGCAGGCCGACACGGCCGTCGTAGAACGGATCCTGACGCGGCTCTATCCGTTCTCCAAGCTGCGCGGACCAGCTAACGTATTGATTTTCCCAGACTTGAATGCGGCCAACATCGCCTACAAGCTGTTGGCCCGGCTCGGCGATGCTCAGGCGATCGGCCCCATCCTTGTGGGAATGGACCGTCCGGTCCATGTCTTACAACGGTTGTCAGAGGTCCCCGACATCGTGAACATGGCGGTGATTGCTGCCGTCGACGCCTTGGAGCATCGCCGCCACGTGCGGACAACCAAATAGCGCATGGGTATATCGACCGAGCAACGCGTCCACCGGAATCTGACGCCGTCGCAACTGTACGAGCACGCGCTGCGCCGCCGCGAGGGCGTCGTGACGTCGGGCGGTCCGTTTGCGGCCGTCACGTCCCCCCACACGGGCCGCAGCCCGAACGACAAGTTCCTCGTGCAGGAGCCTGACTCCGCCAAACAGATCTGGTGGGGAAAGGTGAATCAGCCGATCGCGCCCGAGAAGTTCGAACGTCTCAAGGCCGACGTCGAGGCGCATCTGGCCGAGCAAGAGCTGTTCGTGCGCGACGTGTACGCCGGCGCGGATCCCTCGTATCGCGTCGCGATCCGGTTCATCACGCCGAACGCGTGGCACGCGCTATTCGTCTACAACATGTTCCTGCGCCCGTCGGACGGGGAGCTGGCGCGCTTCCATCCCGGGTTTGAAGTGCTGCACGCTCCGGAGTTCCAGGCCAACCCCGCCGTGCACGGCACCAGGTCGGGCACGTTCATCATCATCAGCTTTGCGCAGCGGACGATCCTGATCGGCGGCACGCGCTACGCCGGCGAGCTCAAGAAGTCGATCTTCAGCGTCCTCAACTATCTGCTGCCCTTGCAGGGCGTGCTCTCGATGCACTGCTCCGCGAATGTCAGCAAGACGGGCGACTGCGCGTTGTTCTTCGGCCTGTCCGGCACCGGCAAGACCACCCTTTCCGCGGACAAGGAACGCCAGTTGATCGGCGATGACGAACATGGATGGTCCGATCACGGCGTCTTCAATTTCGAAGGTGGCTGTTACGCCAAGGTCATCAAGCTGTCGCGCGACGGTGAGCCCGAGATCTTCGCCACCACGGAAATGTTCGGCACGGTGCTCGAGAACGTCGACGTCCATCCGGAGACCGGCGCGGTGGACTTGAATTCGCACCGGATCACGGAGAACACGCGCGCGTCGTATCCCATCCACTACATCCCGAATCACGTGCCGGAGGGGATGGCGGGTCATCCGTCGCACATCGTCTTCCTGACGGCCGACGCGTTTGGCGTGATGCCGCCGATCGCGCGCCTCACGCCGGAGCAAGCGATGTATCACTTCCTGTCCGGCTACACAGCGAAGGTCGCCGGCACCGAGCGGGGCGTGACGGAGCCTAAAGAGACGTTTTCCGCCTGCTTCGGGGCGCCGTTTCTGCCGTTGCATCCGACGGTGTACGCGAAGATGCTTGGCGAGCGAATGGCGAAGCACAGCGCACACTGCTGGCTCGTGAACACGGGCTGGACCGGTGGACCGTACGGTGTCGGGCATCGCATGGACCTGAAGAGCACGCGCGCCATGGTGCGCGCGGCCTTGAGCGGACACCTCGACCATGTGCCGACGCGGCGCGAGCCGATCTTTGGGCTCGCGGTGCCGATGCACGTGCCTGCGGTGTCGGATGACTTGCTCGATCCGCGGAAGACGTGGAACGATCCGGCGGCCTACGACGCGCAAGCTCAGCGGCTCACGGGATTATTCATGAAGAACTTTGAGCAATTCGCGGACGCCGTTTCGCCGGAGGTTCGACGGGCAGGTCCGTGACGTTCGAAGTTGTTCGTGACCCGCTCTGGAATAATATCCGCCTCGAGCCTGACGCCCTCGCCGTCATCGACACGCCGGCGTTTCAACGCCTGCGGTACGTGCGCCAGCTGGGGCACGCCTTTCTCGTCTACCCCGGCGCGACGCACACGCGCTTCGAGCACGCGCTCGGCACCTACCATCTCGCCGGCCGAGTCACTCAGGATCGCGATGTCAGGCTCGCCGCCTTGCTGCACGACATCGGGCACTATCCGTTCTCACACGCACTCGAAGAAGCGGGACTGCCGCGTCATGAAACGCTCGCGGCCAAGCACTTACGCACCGGTCCGCTCGCGGACGTACTGAACGAGCTAGGCGTCCCGGTCGAGCGGCTCCTGCAGCTGATTCAGGGGACGAGCAGCTCGCCACTCGGCGGTCTCGTCGCGGGATCGTTGGACGTCGACAAGCTCGACTATCTGTCGCGCGACGCGACGATGTGCGGCGTCCCGTATGGCATGATCGACGTCGACCGGTTGATCACGTCATTGACGCTGGGACCGGACGGCGTTGCCCTGCACTCCAAGGGCCTGGCGGCCCTCGAGTCGCTGCTGTTCGCGAAGTATCAGATGTATCGCAATGTCTATTGGCATCACGCTGTCCGCAGCGCAACCGCGATGTTCAAACGCCTCGTGCGGCGCGCGATCGCCGCCCGGAAGCTCTCGCCCGACGACGTCGCGGTAGCGACGGACGACGGTCTCAGTCACGAGCTCCTGCAACACGATCAGACCGGTCTCGCGCGCGCCTTGCGCGAGCGCCGTCTTGCCAAACGCGCGCTCGACATCCCCGCGACCGAGCTGCCGGCCGAGACCTACGACTGGCCGTCACAGGATCCCGACCTGCTGGAACGAGTAGAGGAGCGGCTCGCGCGCGAGCTCGGTCTCCATGCCGATCAACTGTTTCTCGATTTCCCGACGAAGCCGGACATGTTCGACGTCTCGATCGCGGGCGCCGAGAACCTTGGATTGCCGCGCGTGGCGGCGGAGCTGCACCGGGCGGCGCAGCGGCTGCGCGTGTTCGTGCTCGAACCGGTGGAGATTCCGGCGCGGGCGGTGATCGAACTGGTGACGTTACCGCGGGAAGAAGTCGCGGCTCGGCTGGCGGGACACCGCCCGCTGATCAGCGCGGCCGCGCGGGGCTCTGCTGCGTCGTGACGTTCTCTTGCGCGGGGGCCTCGACCGAATCGATGCGCACGATGATCGCCGTAATATTGTCGAGCCCACCGTGCCGATTGGCCTCGGCGATCAACGCATCGACTTCATCCTGCGGCATGCGCTCCGGCGATAACAGCTCCGCGAGCTGATAATCCTCCAGCATCCCGGTGAGCCCGTCGGACGCGAGTAAGAACAGGTCCTGCGGCTTCACCGTCCCCGCATAGATGTCCGGCATCACGTCGCTGTTGGCGCCGACACAGCGGGTGATCACGTTGCTGTACGGGTGCGTCCGCGCCTGTTCCGGTGTGAGGTACCCGGCGTCCACTTGCTCTTGTACGTACGAATGATCCTTCGTCAGCTGGCTCAACCGTCCGTCGCGCAGCAGATACGCGCGACTGTCACCCACCTGCCCGATGAGAAAGCGGTTGCCGAAGAGCGTCAGCGCGGTGACCGTCGTGCCCATACCCCGCTTGTCGTGCTCGGTGAGCGTCCGCTGAAAGATCTGGCCGTTCGCGCTTTTGATCGCGCCGCGCATGCGGTCACCCACCTGCTCATCGCTCAAACCGCGCAGCGAATGGATTTCATCGGCGACGATCCGCACCGCCATCTCGCTGGCGACTTCGCCCGCGGCGTGGCCTCCCATGCCGTCGGCCACGACAAAGATCCCCCGGTCGGGAATCATGCGAAAACTGTCCTCATTCCCCGACCGGATGACGCCGACGTCGGTGCGACCTGCGGAAGTGATGTGCACGTGATCTCTAGATAAACACCCAGTACACTAGTCCGATGATCCCCAGAAGCAGTACCGCTGCGCTGCCGCCACAACCCTTTCCCTTCTTTTCAGCGACGGGTGGCTGGGGCTTCGCGCCTAGCTTGGGCTTCGCCGCGGCCGGCTTGGCTACCACAGGCTTGGCGGCGGGAGCAGGCTTGGCCGCAGCTGGGGCCGGCGCTTTGGGCGGTGCCGGCGCAGCCTTGGCAGGGGCCGGAGCGGGCGTCGGGTTCGCGGGAGACTTCCCCGTCGCCCCCTGCATGGTCATGACCTCCATTACGCGCGTCCCACCACCTTTGGCGACGCCGCTGCCCTCGTCGGTCGGCTCGAATACGGTGGCGACCTCGCCGAACCGCACGTTCGCCCCCGGCGCGAGCGGCATTTCCCCCTTCACCTGATCGCCATCGACGAACGTGCCATTCGTTGAATCGAGGTCTACTAACACCCATACGCCTTCGCGCCGCTGAAGCTTCGCGTGCGTCGTGGACACCGACTCGTCAGGGATGACGAGGTCGTTGTAATCGGCCCGGCCGATGTTGACGACCGGCGTCTTGACCGCGAGGCGCTGCCCCTTGAGCGCTCCGCCGCGCACCAGGAAGCTGGCCAGCGCTGCGCCCGACGGCCGCGGCGCGGCAGGCACGCCATGAACGGTTTCCTTGAGCCGCTCGCCCTTTGCAGGGGGTTCGGCCGATGGCGCGCTAGCGGCCGGCCCCGGGGGAGGGTTTTGGGGGCGTGGCGGCGGTGCGGCTGGGGAGGGGGCCGGCGTGTCCGCGTAAAACCTGAACTTCTCTTCACCGATCGTGATGATGTCCGCGCGCGCGAGGAGCCGCTGACCTTCGACCCGGACGTCATTCACCGATGTGCCGTTGGTGCTCGAGTCGACGAGCAGGTAGCCCTTGGGCGTCTGGACGATCTCGGCGTGGCGGCGCGACACGTCTTTTCCTGCAACGACGATGTCGCACGAGGCGTCGCGACCAAAGACGAGGGACGATCCGGCGACAGCATATTCCCGGCCGTCCGTCAGGGAGACGACGCGTCCGCCCGTATTGGCGGTCGCCTTCCCTCCCTTGGCTTCTGCCTTCGCCTGCGCCATCGCCTGCGGCAGGTTCATTGCCTGGACGTACTGCGTGCTGCCGCTGCGCCGCTCGTCGACGAACGTTAGCTCCTGCCCAGCAACTTCGACCTTGTCTCCATGCAGCAGCGGCGTCGGCTCGGCGCCGAGCCGCACGCCGTTGATCAAGACTTCCGCCTCTGGGACCGCCTTGGTGATCACAACCTGACCGTCTGGCAGGGACTTGAGTTTCGCATGTCGTGGGAGAATGCCGGGAAAGGCGAGCGGGATGGCGCTGCCGGACTCCGACCCGAGCAGAACCTCTCCCTGTGGGAGTGTGAAACGCCTCCCCCCCATTTCAAGCAAGGCCATGCACGCGCACTCCCGTATCTCTTTGGTTAGGCCGTGAAGTTACGCCCCGGTGTGTAACCGGGCAAGGAAGCAGCAGTTAGGTGATCCCCACGGACTCTTCACGCCCGATCAACCCGCGCCGCAGCCAGTACCAGAAGATCGAAGACCCGACGATCACGGTCGCATAACTGTTGATGAATCGCCAGATCAGCGTGTAGCTCGGCGTCATCTCACGCGGGACGTAGATCGACATCACCGCCGCCGACGTCAACTCCGCCAGACCGGAGGCTCCGGGCGTGGGCGCGAAGTACAAGAGGAAGGAGATCAGCGTCTGCAGCAGCAGAATGTCGGTGAAGTCCGCTGGAATCCCCAGCACCCGCAACGTCACATAGCCGGCCAGCAGCTTATTGGCGTGTGAAGGAGCCGAGATGATGATCGCCAGCAGCAAGGTCAGCAGACCCTTAGGACTCCCGAACGCGACCATGCACTCGTGCGCCCGATCCACGCCGCCAGACAGTTTCTCCATCCGCTCGGCGGCCCGTGGGCTGCGTCGGCCGAGGCGCGCCGCCAGCCGCTGAATGAGGCGTTTGACCATGCCTGGGAAGATGATCGCGGTCAGCATCAGCAGGCCAAGGATTCCGAAGATCGTCAGGCTGGTTTTGAAGAGGTCGTAGAGCGTAATGCCGAGGAAGAGGCCGTGCTGGGCCAGGGATTTTCCCGCCCCGAGCCAGACCGCCAGCGGGCCGGCGATGGCAAAGAAGCCGACCGTTGCGATGAAGGTCACGAAGATCGAGCTGAGGGCAACTGGAACGGGCACCCCGGCCCGCTTCATCACCCACATCGACATCGGCGCCGAGCCCGACTGGAACGGCGTGAGATAGGCGCCCCAGGCCCCGAAGCCGCCGGCGAGGATCATGTCCCGCAGCCGGACTCTCGGGAAAACGTAGCGCGTGCACACCCAGAGCCTGAGCCCCCCGCCGACCCAGTCCATCGAGGCGAGGACGAGACCGATCAGCATCCAGCCCCAGTGGAGTGAGAGCAGTGGTGCGAGGAGGACGTCGACGCGGTCGCCCTTGAAGACGACGTAGTAACCGACGAGCAGCCCGACTCCACACAGGGAGATGGCGGCGAAAAGCTCTAGGCCACGACGCAGTAGCCGCGGGGTCAGGGCGAGGGCCATCTAGCGGGCAAAGCTGTTATTTTTGGGGGTTATGCGCCATCCCCCCGAGCGCGTCGTTCTCCGCAACGTACGCCAGCACAATCTGAAGGGCATCACCGTCGAGTTCCCGCGCCGGGCGCTCTCGGTTGTGACCGGCCCGTCGGGCTCGGGGAAAAGCTCGCTCGCCTTCGACACGCTCTACGCTGAAGGCCAGCGGCGCTACATCGAATCGCTGTCGACCTACGCCAAGCAGTTCCTCGAACGAATGCCGAAGCCGCTGGTGGACGCGATGGAGGGCTTGTCGCCGGCAGTCGCCATCGAGCAGAAAAACCCCACAACATCGAGTCGTTCCACCGTCGGCACGGCGACGGAAATCGCCGATTTCCTGCGGTTGCTCTGGGCCCGGGCTGGCACGCAGACCTGCCTGCAATGCGGCGCCGCGGTCAAGCGGGATACGGTGCAGGAGGTGGTCGACGCGGTTCTAGACCAAGACTGGAACGGGAATACAAATGTAGGTGCGCAGCATGCTGCGCCCCTACTCAACACAACGGCAAATCACGATTCAATCGTCGTCGCGTTTCCTCTGCCGGCATCCGCCCAGCGGCCTGATGTCGAGATTGCCGCTCAGCTACGGGCGGCTGGTTTTGTTCGCGCGCAAGTCGACGGCGCGCTCGTGCGACTGGATGAGGAGGGCGCTGAGGGACGCGTACGGGCTGGTCAGGACGTGCTGGTGATCGTCGATCGGATCGCGGCGGCCGAGGAGAATCGCAGCCGGCTCGCGGATGCCGTGGCGACGGCATTCAGCGAGGGCGAGGGGGTAGCGCTCGCGCTCAATAACGGCGATCGGCGGCGCTTTTCTGAGCACCCCGCGTGCTCGACGTGCGGCTGCCCCGCACCGGTGCTGACACCCACGCTCTTTTCCTTTAATAACCCGCGCGGCGCGTGCCCCAGCTGCAACGGCTTCGGCGCCGTGCTCGAGTACGACGAGTCGCTCATCGTTCCCGACCCCCGGCGCTCCCTGGCGAAGGGAGCGCTCGATCCATGGACCAAGCCGCGCTACGAAGGCCGCCGGCGCTTGCTGCGGGAGACCGCCCGTGCACGCGGCGTTGGCCTTGATATGAGTTGGAAGGACATTCCGGCCCGCGACCGTGAGTTCCTGCTCCACAACAAGGGCGGTCGCTACCTCGGCATCTTCCCGTTTCTCGAGCGACTCGAGGAGAAGCGCTACAAGCAGTACATCCGCGTCTTTCTCCGGCAGTATCAGCTGGCCAAGACGTGCCCCGGATGTGGGGGCGCGCGGCTCAAGCCGGAGTCACTCGCGGTCCGCGTCGCCGGCAAGACGATCGCCGAGGCCGCCGCGCTCACGGCCGCCGATCTGGCAACGTGGCTTGGCACCCTGAAGCTGCCCACATTTCAGCAGCAGGTCGCCGACCACATCCTGGGCGAGCTGCGCGCCCGCGTGAGCTTCATCAACGACGTCGGGCTTGGCTATCTCACACTCGATCGTCAGACGCGAACGCTGTCCGGCGGTGAGGCACAACGCATCGCGCTCTCCAACGCGCTCGGCTCGCATCTGGTCGACACACTGTACGTCCTGGACGAGCCGTCGATCGGATTGCACGCGGCGGATGTCGATCGTCTGCTGGCTTTGCTCCAGCGCCTGGCCGTCTCCGGGAACACCGTCGTCGTCGTCGAGCATGACCCGGCGGCGATGCGCGCCGCCGACTGGATGGTGGAGCTTGGGCCCGCGAGCGGCGAAGCGGGTGGGCAGCTCGTGTATCAGGGCCCGGCAGCCGCAGTGCGCGAGGCCGGCACGCTCACCGGCCAGTATCTCTCCGGAGAGAAGCGGATCGGCGTTCCCTCGGCGCGCCGTCCGGCCGTGCGCTGGCTCGAGATGAAAGGCGCACGCCTCCACAATCTCAAAGACGTCGACGTGCGCATTCCGATCGGCACGCTCACGGCGGTGACGGGCGTCTCCGGCTCAGGTAAATCGACGCTCGTGCACGACGTGCTCTACCGCCAGCTCGAGGCGCGGCTCAAAGGCGAGCACAGCGCCAAGCAACACCTCGGTGAGCCGGTCGGTGCGGTCTCGGGACTCAAGGGCTGGGAGCATCTCGAGGACGTCGTGCTGATCGATCAGGCGCCGATCGGTCGCACGCCGCGGTCCAATCCTGTCACGTACGTCAAAGCGTTCGACGAGCTGCGCGCGATCTTCGCGAACGAGGCGCTCGCGCGCGCACGCGGCTACAGCACCAGCACGTTCTCATTCAACGTGCCGGGCGGGCGGTGTGAGGCGTGCGAGGGCGCGGGGCACGTGCTGATCGAAATGGTGTTCCTCGCGAATGTGTTCGTGCCCTGCGAGATGTGCGGCGGCTCGCGGTTCAAGCGCGAGGTGCTCGATGTAAAGGTGCAACGGGCAAGCATCGCACAGGCGCTCGAATGGACGGTCGATGACGCCATCAAGCGGCTGCATCGTCACCCGCGGCTCGCGCGCTGTCTGTGGTATCTGCAGCAGGTCGGCCTCGGCTATCTGCGGCTGGGCCAGCCCGCGACGACGCTCTCGGGCGGCGAGGCGCAACGGCTGAAGATCGCGCGCGAGCTGGCGCGCACGAAGGGGGCGCGGAGGCTCTACATCCTCGACGAGCCGACGACGGGCCTGCACCTCGACGATGTGCGCGTGTTGTGTCGCGTGCTCGACCGCTTGGTCGATGCGGGACATACCGTGCTCGTGATCGAGCACAACCTCGACGTCATCAAGCGCGCGGACTGGGTGATTGATCTGGGCCCAGGGGCTGGGGATCAGGGGGGCCGCATTGTTGCCGCTGGAACGCCTGAGCACGTCGCGCAGGTCGGGGGATCGGTCACCGGAAGATATTTGCGGGATATGGCGTGACCAAGCGTCGCGCGGACGCGCTGCTGCTCGCCGCCACGTTCACGTGGGGCGTGAGCTTCGTGATCGTCAAGCGCGCGCTCGCCGACAGCTCGCCGCTCGCGTTTCTCAGCATCCGCTTTGCACTCGCGACGCTCGCGTTAACACCGTTCGTCAAGCTGCGGGGCGGTTGGTCGAGCGCGGAGCTCCGCG
>WNFW01010477.1_pt1 | contig 16498 bp, 20 predicted proteins | sample 5400131 | NCBI WGS metagenome assembly WNFW01 (sample SAMN13153362, study PRJNA577476) | soil metagenome | isolation source: 20 cm soil or saprolite under grassland replicate 1 | place: USA:California | collected 2016-06-15 | reverse complement strand
ACGATTTGCCGGCTGACGGCCAGCGCAAGGCACGGGAGCGAATGGACCAGGCGGTTTCGCGCTAATCAGGTGAGTGTTGAAGATCCAGCTCGAACGCGTCTACAGGGCCAGAACCAACGCTGGCGGAAAGCGAATCTTGGTTGACCGACTCTGGCCGCGCGGAGTCAGGAAGGACGCTCTCAAGCTTGACCTCTGGCTCCGCGAGCTTGCCCCCTCCAATGAGCTGCGCAAGTGGTTCGGGCATGATCCAAGGCGCTGGGAGGAATTCGAGCGGCGTTACTACTCGGAGCTTCGACGACCCGAGCGTCAGGAGCAGCTTCATGAACTGCTTGCCCTGGCACGGAAGGGTCCCGTCACATTGCTTTACGGTGCCCGGGACGAGGAGCACAACGAAGCGGTCGCGCTGCGCAAGTTTCTTGAGGGCTCTACCAAAAAGTAGCGGCGCGTCTGTCGCTAATTTTGTGCTCTGTTTTCTGTAGCCACCGTTGTGGCCACCAGAATGGAATTCCTTGTACTCAATGGACGTCCTTGGAATACATGGAAAGAGAAAATCCGGCGTTGAATTCAATTGCCGCCTGATTTGCAAACAGCGGGTCCCGGGTCGAGTGCTGCCTGGTTCCTCTTACCGCGTTAAGAACTGGTCAAGACTTCGTCCAGTCGCGCGATCATCTGGATGAGGGCAGATGATCGAGACACCGGGACGAATTCTTGACCGTCACTTAACAGAACCTCTGGAACAATCGAATCGGACAACTTCAGCAAACGGCCGGGTGGGCCCGCGCAACAGCATCTGCGGGGCCGTATATAGGGGACTCCCGCGGCGGGAGTGCGACTCGAGGAACTTCTGACCGACGTGGGTCTTTCTCAGGGCGAGACGCATGTGCTCGCGCTCCTCGCCGATGGCGCCGTGCAGACCGTCGGTGAGCTGCAACACGACCTCGCACCACCCGTCCACATTGAGCGGCATCCCCGATCGTCTCGAGTCCCGGGGACTGATTCGCCGCGCCCTCAACATTCCTCAACCTTCTTTGTGCCTGGACGTAGCGTGTGAAGATGTCGGCGTTGGCCTCTGGTCGCGGGACGTTCTGGCGATGACGCGGCTGTGAGGGTCATCCAGCGGGCCGGCGTCAGGCCGTAGGTCCGCTTGAACTGGCGTGTCATGTGGCTCTGGTCAGCGAAGCCGACCTCGGCAGCGACTTGCGCGAGTGACTGCCCGCTCGCGATCGCGGCCTGCGCCAGCGCCAGGCGGCGCAGCGTCCGGTACCGGTCGGGGCTCGTCCCGAACGCCCAGCGGAAGTGGCGAGCGATGGTGAAGCGGTCGATGCCCGCGATCTCTTCGAGGATCGAGGCCGGCGTCTGCTCGCGCGCGTGAGCGGCGAGATAGTCGCGCACGAGCCCGACTGCCCTGAGGTCGATCGTGGCTCGGCGGCGGCCGCGGCGGCCGCTGAGCGACAGCAGGCAGTCGGCGACCGCGACGGCGATCTCGGCGCAGCTGAGCTCGCTGATTGGGTCATCGATGTCGGCAAGTAGGGAAGCGATCGGCCGAACTGCCGGAGTCGGCTCCTGGACGGGATCGGCGACAAACGGTAGCGCCCGACCAGCGAGGGCGCCCCGGATGAGCTCGGGCGCGATGTAGAGGATCCGGTAGCTGAAGCCGTCTTCGGTTCCCGCGGCACCATCGTGCGCCTCGTCGGGATGCAGGACGTGCAGCTGACCGGGTAGGCAGACACAGCGCGAGCCGCGGTAGCCAAAGGTCTGCACGCCGGCGGTGGTGACGCCGATTGCATAGGTGTCGTGCCGGTGCGGCGAGAACGCGCATGTGGAGAGGTAGACCTCGGCGCGCTCGACGCCGTACGCCTTCGGTCCGAACCTGATCGAGTCCGCCCGTCGGCTCGAGGATCGTTCAAGACTGTCGGCGTCGGCTCCTCCTACTGTCCGGGACATGAGTCAAAGGATAGTTGCGGCGGTGCTTGAGGCGCTTCTGTTCCCGGCGATTCGCTGGGGATCGGTTGGACCGCTCCTGCTCATCTCGCTGGCGATCATGGGCAGCCCGGGCCCGGCGACGATCAGCCTCATCGCCGCGGGCTCGGTCTACGGTGTGCGTCGTTCTCTCCCGTATCTGGCCGGGATCATCGTCGGCACGACGATCGTCCTCGTCGCGGTCGCGACAGGGATCACGGCCGCGCTCCTGGCGGTCCCCGCGATCGGCTCCATCCTGATCGGGATATCAGCGGCGTACATCCTTTGGCTCGCGTATCACATCGCGACCGCGCCTCCGCTCTCGAAGCCGACCGGAGCCCCGCATGCCTTCTCGCTCATGGGCGGAACACTCCTCGGCATTACCAACCCGAAGGCCTGGGTCGCAATCGCCGCGGTCTTCGCCAGCGCCCACCTCGCCGATTCCCCGACAACGGACGCCGCCGCCAAGATCGCGGTGCTGACTGTGATGATCATCGTGATCTGCGCGACGTGGCTGTTCGCAGGCACATCAATCGCGCCGGTTCTTCGCGATCCACGGCGAGCCCGCGTCGTCAACGCCGCGCTCGCTGTGGGGCTCGTCGCCGCGACCGCGCTCGCAGTCTTTCACTGAGGCCACCAGTGCACGATCTGCTTCGCGGGAAGCTCTGTGAGCCTTTCCGCCCGAATCCCCAAAGGGCGCGTTGCGCGGCTTTATGGGCCGGCTGAACGAGCAGCCATGGCTGACATGGTCCTGCCCGACTGGCTGGTGTTCCGGCCCCGCCTCTTCCCCAGCTGCAAGCCTTCAAGACGCATTGGCAGTCCGACCATGTGGGCGGCAACGTGGGGACTGGCGGAGCGCGTCGGTATGCCGATCGCCGCCTCGGCGGCCGAGGGCTCGCGTGTAAATGCCGGCGATCCTGAGTCGTTCGGCTCGGACTACCTAGACCAGCCGGTCGACCCTTATCGCGTGGACCAGCTAGTGGAACCGGGCGAACTGCTCGAGACCGCGCCGTCAGCTTGCGGGTCGTGCCAGTCCGGCGGGCACTCGCTCGGACAGGTCGCCCTCTTCGAGGAGCGCTCCAGGGTCCTGATTGCGGGTGACGCCATCCTCGCCCGAGACGTGGCCTGGATCAATCCCTTCATGGACGGTGCCGAGGCTCTGGAGGCGGCGATCGCCACCGTCGAGCGGATCGGCCTGCTCGACGCCCGAGTCGCGGTGGCCGGTCACGGCGAGGTGATCGAGGATCTGGCGAGTTGCGTGAAGTGGTCGATAGAGCGACTCAAGCTCTGCCGCCAGGACCCCCGCCCGATTGGCCTTCCACGGCTGCCGGCGCGTCTTCGGCTTCGCACTCATGATCCATGGCGGCTTCGCCCGCTCGGAGGTGCTTCCATACCTGCTGGCTCGGCGCTGGGTCCACGACTTCGGCCCGCTGGGAGCGCGACTGCCTGATCTCATCCGTCCCCCACACACCCCGGTTCTCGGTGTAGGCGGTTAGCGCCCGAAACTTGTTCTCGAAAGCTAGCTGCTGTCGGGCTGCGGCTTCGACATCGTGTGGAACCGGTCCGAACCTCACCAAGTCGGCCAGGGTTGCAGGATCGTTCAAGACGACGGTCATCTACACCCCTAGCGTCTGAAGGGATGAGCGCCCACGACTCGGTGGCCGGGCTTGAGCCACGTCAGATTTGGGACGGCGTAGTCGCCCGCACTTTGCACGGCGCGGGGATCACCGTCGGGATCCTCGAGTTCGAACCAATGACGCAAGTGGCCGAGTCACGACAACGAGCAAGTGGGACTCGACCTCAAGGGGTCGATCACAATGGTCATCGACGGCGAACGTCGAGATTGCAGGTCGGCGGCATGTACTCGATCGGAAGTGGGGTTCCTGACTCTGGGGAAGCAGGGCCGGACGGCGCGACGGTCCTGGACGTGTTTTCACCAGTGCGATCTGACTGGAACGACACCCCACGCATGGCCGTCGCTGAGGCCCGCTGGCCCTAACGCAGGCGAGCATGGATCATCAAGAGCCTTTAGACGGATGAACCGCCGCGTCTCACATCTCATCGCGGGTTGGCGCACCGGGCTCCCTCGCCCCGTGCTCATCCTTCAAGCGGGAAACGCCCTCAACTACTTCGGTTACGGGCTCATTCTTCCCTTTGAGATCATCTATCTGCACCAGATACGTGGCTTTTCAACGTCGATAGCCGGACTGGTTCTCGCGGCGACGCAGGGGACGGCCGCAATCGCCGCCCCGCCGACGGGAGCGCTGCTCGACCGGTACTCCGCCAAAGCGATCGTGGTCGCAGGAAGCCTGGCGAGCGCCCTCGGCTACGCCGGCTTCGCCTACGTAGACCGTCCCTGGCAGGCCTTTGCCTGCGCGATTGTCAGCGGAGCCGGAATCGGCGCGGCAGGGACGGCCAACCGGACATTGACCATCAGGTTGGTCAAGCGCGAGCAGCGAACGGCCGCCTTCGCGGTTAACCGCGTCTCGGGCAACTTCGGTATCGGCTCCGGCGCGACCGTAGCCGGCTTCATCGTCGCATTCGCACAGCGGCTCAGCTCGTTCCAAACGCTCTATTTCTTCGACGCCGTCACCTACGCCGCATTCGCGCTGATCGTGCTCAATGCCGTACCGAGCCCGCGAGCAGAGACCGTCACAGCGACAGACGCCAACGGAACCGGCTTTCGCGCCGTCGCTCGAGATCGGCCCTTCCTCACTATGATCGCAGCCAATATCGTGCTCGTCGTCGTCGGCCACACGTTCTTCTCCAACATCCTGCCACCATTTGCAAAGACCCACACACCGCTCGGCCCCGCCGCGATCGGGATCCTCGTTCTCGTCAACACGTCCTTCGTCGTCATCGCACAGATCCCAGCGGTGCGCGTAGTGGCACGGATGCGACGCACACACGCTTTCGCGGCGGCAAGCGCGCTTTTTGCGGTCAGCCTGCTCGCGGTGCTGCCAGCGACGCTCACCCACTCGGAGCTCGCTGCGACCAGTCTCCTCGCCGGCGTTGCGATCGTCTTCGCAATCGGCGAATGCGTACACACTAACGTTCTCGGGCCACTGGTCGCGGACATGGCTCCAGCCCATCTGCTCGGCCGCTACCTGTCTCTTTACGGTCTGACCTTCACCATCTCCCTGGCCCTCGGCCCGGCGATTGGTGGCCTTCTCCTGCAGACCTCGCCAGACGCCATCTGGTGGGGTGGCGCGCTTGCCGCGGTGCTGGCCGGAGCCGTCCTGCTTCGACTCGGCGGCCGCATTCCCGACCCGCTCCGCGACTTCGGAAGGTGACTGTGACAGCTATCGACGCAAGTGAAGCGTACGGGGAAACGTAGAGGAAAGACAGCAATGGAGCATCAAGAGACTCGGCGGCGGTTTGCGACGCTGACCACTGCCCATTTGGCGGATGCATGTATTCGCGCTCACATCCCGGTGCGCTGCGCGCCGGCGCTCTTGCAGGCTCTAGTCCCTGGTAGCCGCCTGGTTGGTCGCGCGTCTCCCGCTCGACATGTGGGTAGCGTCGATGTTTTTTTGGAGGCGCTCGAAAGCGCTGCACCTGGCGACGTTTTGGTGGTCGACAATGGCGGACGACTCGATGAAAGTTGTGTGGGTGATCTCGTGGCTCTAGAGGTTCAGGCCGCTGGGCTGGAAGGAATCGTTATCTGGGGGCTTCATCGCGACACAGCTGACATACGGGCGATCGGGCTGCCGGTCTTCAGCCTGGGAGCGATCCCAACCGGCCCTCAACGACTCGACGTCCGTCCCGAAGATGCGTTGGAGTCCGCCGTCGTGGGAGATTGGACGGTGAGCCGCGAGGACTTGATCCTCGGCGATGACGATGGCGTGCTGCTTGTGCCAGGACCATCCGCGACACCGAGCGGCGCCAAGCCGAACTCATGCGTGGAGGTGTTTCCCTGCGTAGCCAGGTTCAGTTTGATGTCTACCTTGCACAGCGCGAAGAGACGCCTTCCCTCAGTTTCCGCGACCACTTGCGAGGCGTGGGCGGGGCCATTGAGGAATGACCGGAATAAAGCGAGAGGTCCGAATTTGGAAGCGGCGCGTAAGCACTGGCAACTGCGCAACGACGCTTCGCGCGGCCGCCTTTCGTGGTAATAAAGGTCGGGCGTCGACTACCCGCGGGACACAAACGGACAGGTTGTTATCGATGCACTAATAAGAGGTGACAGAACGACCCCGAGCGGATTCGAACCGCCGATCTCCTCCGTGACAGGGAGGCATGTTGGACCGCTACACCACGGGGCCGCGGAAGCCCAGTATATATAAGGTTGCGGGCGCTAAGTGCGCAGCGTCGGCTCCTCCTTCCCGATCACGAAACGGTCGATCACCTGGGCGACGCCCGCCTCGCCGATCGATCCGGTGACGTACTGGGCCACCGCCTTCAGGGCATCCGGCGCGTTACCCATGGCGACCCCGAAGCCGGCCCAGGAGACCATGTCCTGATCGTTCAGGTTGTCGCCGATGGCGCCAACCTCTGCCCGCGCAATGCCAAGCCGGTCCGACACCATGGCCAGGGCGCGCGACTTCGAGACCTGGGGGTTGACCACCTCGACGAACCAGTCGAGCGATCGCGTCACCCGCCCCTCGTCGCCCATCCATGCGGTCAACTCCGCGATCCGCTTCGGCACGTCCGCCGGATCGAGATCGACCAGGACCATCTTGGTCGAGTCCGGGCGCACCCATTTCGATAGCGGCCCGACCACTTCGTACGGCACCATGGCAATCCGGGCGTAGAGATCCGCCTCGGGCCGCGCGCGTGCCGTATAAACGCGTTCGTCCACATAGGCGTTCACGTGCCAATCCTTCGGCTCGGCAAACGCCAGAACTCGCTGCTGCATCGGCACGGTCAGCTCGCACCGATACCAGACCTCGCCGCCAGCGATCTCGCGAACCACCGCCCCCTGGTAGTTGATGATCGGGCCCGTCAGGCCGAGCGGCTCCGCGTAGCGGAGTGACGACTTGAACATCCGGCCCGTGGCCAGCACCACCGCGACCCCGGCGGCGGTCGCCGCTTTGACCGCGGCCACGTCACGCGGGTCCATCTCCAGCCGGTCGTTGACCAGCGTGCCATCGAGATCGATGGCCAGCAGCCGGATGGGCACCTAGCGCTTGACGGCGAGCGCTTCCGGGTTGACCAGGTTGGGCGGGCTTTGCCCTTCGACCGCCGCGATCAGGTTCTTCGCCGCGGTCTCGGCCATCGCCGCGCGCGCCGTCACGGTCGCGCTTCCCAGGTGAGGCAGCAACACGGCGTTCCAGCAATCGGTGAGACCAGGCTCCGTTTTCGGTTCGCGCTCGTAGACATCGAGACCCGCGCCCTTGATCCACCCTTCCTTGAGCGCACGGACTAGGGCCTTTTCGTCGACGATCGGCCCACGGGCGGCGTTGATCAGGTAATGATTCGGGCCCATCAACTTCAGTTCCCGCTCACCGATCATGTGGCGAGTCTGGTCATTCAGGTCGGCGTGAATCGTCACATAGTCGGCCTTGCGCAGCAGCTCATCGAGCGGGACGTACTGAGCGCGCAGCTCAGACTCGACCTCTGGTGTCGCCCGGCGAGCGTCCGAATACAGGATCGACATGTTGAACCCCAGGCCCCGGCGAGCCACGGCCTGCCCGATTCGACCAAAGCCAATGATCCCCAGTACTCGCCCGTAGACGTCGGTACCAAGCAAAAGATCCGCTTTCCACCCTTTGAACTTTCCGTCCCGAAGAAATTTGTCGGACTCCACCACCCGACGTGCCACCGCCAGGATGAGCGCAAACGCCAGGTCGGCGGTCGCGTCGGTCAAAACGCCGGGAGTGTTCGTCACCAGTACGCCGCGGCGAGTGGCTGCGGCGACATCGACATTGTTGTAGCCCACCGCGTAGTTCGCCACCACCCGCAGGTGGGGCGCCGCCGCCATGATCGCGTCCGTGATCGGCACATTGACCATACCGACGATCCCAACCGGATCCGCTTCGGCGATGTGGCGCTGGAGCGTCTCGGGCGGCATCCCTTCCGCCTCCATCACGGTGGCCTCGAAACGCTCTTTGAGCATGTCGATGCCTGGCGACGGCAGCGGCAACGTCACAAAGACGCGGCTCATTGGGGGCGACGCACCCGCAGGTCGAGCAGCATGACTTCCATGGCGAGGCGAGGATTCACATTCTGATCGATCAGCAGCTGGGTTCGCTGCGCAGCGGCCAGCGATGCCCGGATGTGGTCTGGCGGGACCCGGGCCGACCAGGCCTCGAGCGCAGACTTCCGCTCCGACTGCATCGGACTCAGCACGCCGGCCTGAAGGAGCATGGCGTCGCGAAGAAAGGATGTGAAGCCACGGAGGGCGTCGGCTGCGACCAGCCTCATCTCGGCTTGCGGTCCCTGCCCGAAGCGCGACGCGAAGGTCAGGACCCCATCCACGTCCTCGAACGCCAGTGCGGCCAGCTGCTCCGCCCAGCGGTCCATGCGCACCACCCAGTCGCGGTCGCTCATCGCCCGCACCGCCCACCCCGGACGGCCATGGGCGAGGCCGACGAGCGCCTCGGCTTCCGCGTCGTTCGGCTGGCGCGCACTGATGAATTCGACCATCGCCGGGCGGCCGACTGGCGACAGCGAAATCAGCTGGCAGCGCGACAGGCAGGTCGGCAGCAGGTGATCCGGATAGGCCGTCGTCAGCATCAGCACGGTGTTCGGTGGTGGCTCTTCGAGGGTTTTCAGTAGGCAGTTTTGTGCCTGCTCGGTCATGCGTTCGGCATTGGCCAGCAACGCCACTCGGAGGGGCGCCACGAATGGCTTCAGGCTCAGGAACTGCTGCAGGGATTGCTCGTGCGTCGGCGCGCCGCGCTCCGGATGAAATCGGATCTCGTCGATGCTGATCGCCTCGGGACGTCGCCTCGGGACGGTCATCCGACCAGAAATCCGGATGAACCTCGAGACGCGATGGTTGACCCGCACCGAGGAGCAGCTCCTCGGCGAGCGCGCGCGCGACGGCCGTTTTGCCGATCGCTTCCTCGCCCGTCAGGCAGTATGCGTGCGCCAGGCGGCCGGCCCGCCGGTGAGCCCGCAGGATTGAGATGGCGCGGTCGTGCCCCGCGATCGCCGCAAAACCGCGAGCAACAGGGACGGTATTCCGACGAGTCCGCGAGGCTGGCATGGCGCCCACCTTAACAAGTCTTTCCTTGACGATGCCGAAGCCCCACTCCTATCCTGTTGGCGTTTCCGACAGCCGAGCTGTCAACTTCTCGTCCGTCGCATTCCGTCGCCGCCAGGTCTCACTACACGTCAAAGAAGCGATTCCGATGGATGCCGGAGAAACCGAACAACAGAAGAAGATTGCGGAGCTGCAGGCAATCATCGCGAAAGGCCTGAAAGGCATCAACGAATGCCGCTACAAGACCGACTGCGAATTCGCGTGCGCTTGCCCGGGCACCTGCTGAGCTAAAGCCTCCTTCCCGACCCTGTCGGAGCGCCTGCTATAATCCATAAAGAATTCTTTATATGGGATCCTCTTCCCGCCTCACGAATCCGTCCCTTCGCGAGTTCCGAGCCCATTACCAGGCGCTGGCGAGCATCACCCGCCTTCGCATCCTTCAGTATCTCGCCGGTATCCCGGAGATCAGCGTGCTCGAGCTCGCCGAAGCGATCGGAATCAGCCAGCCCCGCCTGAGCTGGCACCTGCGCATGCTGCGACGCGGCCAGCTGGTGCGCACACGGCGGGTCGGGCGCACCGTCCACTACTCACTCAACCGGGAAGGCCTGCTCGCCTTCCATCGAGAATTGGCGACCCTGATCGCGCCTCGACCTCGGGTCCGGGCGCTGCAACACGAATGGAGCGAGGTGTAAACAGCGATGGCAACTGGTAAGAACGGCAACGGCGCACGGCTCAACGGCCGAGCGCCGCGCAACACGACGGTTCGGAGCGACTCTCGCTCGCGCCGCAAGGTGGTGGGCAACTGCGCGTCGTCACTGGTGCAGGGGGTCGAGTACTACCGCGACGCGAAGCCGGGGGCGTCGATCCCAGGCTTGATGCACGTCGACCTCGGCGGCTACCACATCCGAGATATCGAGTTCTCTGCCGCCTTCGACATCGACAAAGACAAGGTTGGCAAGGACCTCTCGGACGCGATCTTCGCCGGCCACAACAACACAGTGAAATTCGCGGACGTTCCCAACCTGAGTGTCAAGGTCGAGCGCGGCATGACCCATGACGGGCTGGGCAAGTACCTCTCCGAGATCATCACCAAGGCCCCCGGGCCGACGGCCGACATCGTCGGCATCCTTAAGGCGACCCGGACCGACGTCGTCGTCAATTACCTGCCGGTCGGGAGTGAGGAAGCCGTCAAGTGGTATGCCGAGCAGGTGCTCGAGGCCGGCTGCGCCTTCGTCAACTGCATGCCGGTCTTCCTCGCCCGCGAGCCCTACTGGCGCGGTCGCTTCGAGAAGCGCGGCATCCCGATCATCGGCGACGATATCAAGTCGCAGGTCGGCGCCACCATCGTGCACCGCGTGCTGACCCGGCTCTTCGAGGACCGGGGCGTCAAGCTCGAGCGCACCTACCAGCTGAACTTCGGTGGCAATACCGACTTCCTCAACATGCTCGAGCGCGAGCGGCTGGTTTCGAAGAAGATCTCGAAGACGAACAGCGTCAAGTCGCAGATGAAGGCGGATATCGGCGGCGACAACATCCACATCGGGCCGTCCGATTACGTGCCCTGGCTGGGCGATCGGAAGTGGGCCTACATCCGGCTGGAAGGCCGGTCGTTCGGCGACGTCCCCCTCAACGTCGAGCTCAAGCTGGAGGTCTGGGACTCCCCGAACTCGGCGGGCGTCGTGATCGACGCCATCCGCTGCTGCAAGCTCGGCCTGGATCGCAAACTGGGCGGCGCGCTGGAGGGACCGTCGTCCTACTTCATGAAGTCACCGCCAAGGCAGGTCACCGACGGCGTCGCGCATGAGCTGACGGAGGCCTTCATCGCCGGGACTCCCGCCGATGGCAAAGCCGCCGAGCGCCCGCAGGCCGTGCCCGCCCCACAAGCGACCCCTCGCCGCTGATGCTGCTCCCTCGGCTGTTCAGGCTTGGGAACCTGGTCATGCGGGCGTTGCCGCCGCGTGTTCGCTACCCGCTGGCGGCCATCACCGGGCGATGCGCCTTCTATCTCATGCCCCGGCGACGCCGGGTCGCCTTCGAAAACTTCGGCCAGGTGCTCGGCTTGCCCTGGAACGACCCCTTGGTGAAGCGCACGGCGCGGCACGCCTTCGGTAACTACTTCAAGATGTTCGCCGACTTCATGCTGATGGACACGCTCACGCCCGAGCAGATCCGGCGGATGGTCCGCCCCCAAGGCCGGGAGCGGATCGATCGTGCCCTGGCCGAGGGAAAGGGCGTGCTGGTGGTCACCGCCCATGTTTCGAATTGGGACATCCTGGCTGCCGCCTCGGCGGTCTACGGCTACCCCATCAGTGCCGTCACCAATGACTTGCCAAGCGGCGGCCTCAACGAGCTGGTCATCGCGTCCCGCGAGCGGATCGGCATGAAAATGATCGGGCTCGCTCCCGGCAGCCTCCGCCAGATCATCAAGGCGCTCGGGCGAAATGAATTGGTCGCGCTCGCGAGCGACCTGTACAGTGGTGACCGTGGCGTCCGGGTGCCGTTTTTCAACCGGCCCGCGATGTTCCCATCAGGGCCGGCTGCTCTCGCGTTGAAGACCGGCGCGCCGATCCTGCCCGTCTGGTGCCGGCGTCAGACCGATAACCTCTACGTCGCGGAAGTGGAAGCCCCCATCGAAGTCAGTCGCACGGGCGACACCCAGCGGGATATCCAGGTGACCACGGAGCGCATCGTGCAGTTCTTCGAGCGGATCATCCGCCGCGAGCCCGACCAATGGCTCGTCTTCCTGCCGGTGTGGCGGCCCGAGCAAGCGCCGCAAACTCCCGGCTCGCCGATGCAGCCGGTTCTCGACCCCTCGTGATCACCTATATCGGTTTTCGCCTGATCGAGGGCATCATCGCGCGAACGCCGCGCCGGGTCGCGTACGCGATCGGCGTCGTGACCAGCACGCTCGCCTTTCCTCTGTTGGCGCGCCAGCGCAAGGCGCTGGAGTCGAATCTTCACCACGTGTTGCCTGAGATGCCCGCGCCGCAGCTCCGCAAGCTGGCCTGGCGCAACTGGCTGAACTACACCAAGGCCTGGATCGATTTCTTCAAGATCCCTCGGATGGACCGGCGCAAGCTCGGCGCGCTGCTGACTCCCTCAGGGCTGGAAAATCTTGACGCGGCGATGGCCCGCGGCAAGGGCGTCATCGTGGTGGCGCCGCACATGGGGTCGTGGGAGCTCGCCGCGGCCAGCTGGGCGGCTTCGTTCGGCGAGATCGGCGTGATGGTCGAGCAGATCGAACCGCGCCGGCTCTTCGAGCATGTGTCCACCCTTCGCTCGCGCATGAACATCCGGGTGATCCCGCTGAGCCGCACCGGCGCTCGCGACATCATGCGAATGCTGAAGGAACACCGCATGGTGGTGCTGGCCATGGATCGCGACATTTTGAACACCGGCCAGCCTTTCAAGTTCTTCGGCCGGCTCACCTCGTTCCCCACCGGCCCGGTCGAAATCGCCCTCAAGACCGGCGCACCGATCCTGCCGGCCTTCTGCATCCGGGACCGCAACGACGCCTACATCGCCATCGGCGAGCCGCCCCTCTTCCTCACCCCGAGTGAAGATCACCGGGCAGACGTGCGAGGTGCCATGGAACAGATCCTGGCAACGTTTGAACGGTATATAAAGAGGTATCCGGACCAGTGGCACGTCCTCGAGCCAATCTGGCCGGAGAAGCCTGTCGTCCCGGCCGTCACCATACCGTCACCGCCGGCGCAAGCCGCTGTGGGCGATTAAGGAGGAACTCGTGGGCAAAGCCGACTTCCACATTCATACGTCGTTGAACGACGGTACCGCCACTGTCCGGGAGGTGCTCGACTACGTTCGCGACCGCACCGACCTCGATGTGATGGCGATCACCGACCACGATCGCCTGACTGGTAGCTACCAGGCGCAGGAGATCGCCAACGAGTATCGCTTCGAGGTCGTGACCGGCTGCGAGATCACCACCCTGCATGGGCACCTGCTGGCGCTCTTCATCGAAAAGCCCATCCCCATGTGGCGCCCCCTCGATTGGACCATCGGCAAGATCCACGAGCAAGCCGGACTGGCGATCGCGGTTCATCCCTTTTCCATGCTGACCCGCAGCATTGGATTCCGCTCCTTCGACGGCATCATGAAGCATCCGTCGCCGGACATCTACTTCGATGCGGTGGAAACGTTCAACCCATCGGTCGCCGGCCGCACCTGCGCCGCCAAGATCGATCGGCTGAACAAGAGCCGGTTTCACCTTCCCGAAGTCGGCTGCTCCGACAGTCACCACCTCCAGGGAATCGGCACCGGGTACACCACGTTCCCCGGCAAGGACGCCCAGGATCTGAAGAAGGCCCTGCTGGCAAGCCAGACGAAGGCGTTCGGGGAGTACTGGGATTTCGTGACGCATCGGCGCATCGCCCAGTTGAAGTTCCGTCGCATCGGTCGCAACTGGGCGCGTATGGGACGGTCCGCTGTTCGAGCTTTCGCCCGAGGCTAGGGCACGTGAGGGGAAGCCGGTCATGAAGGTCGGCCTCGTTTCGGCCTATGACTACGCGCACCCGGGCGGGGTCACCGAGCACGTGCGTCACCTCGCCGGCGGGCTCAGGCGGCGCGGCCATGACGTCACCGTCTTTGCGCCCTGCTCGGACAAGGCGTTGGCGGAACGTGACAGCGACTTCGTCCGGGTCGGCCGCCCCTTCCCCATCCCCATGCACGGCTCAGTGGCGCGCATCACCGTCAGCCTGCATCTCACCAATCGGATCAAGCACTACGTCCGCGATGGCGGCTTCGATGTTCTTCATTACCACGAGCCGCTGATGCCGGTGCTGCCGGTCACCGCGCTCCGCCTCTCCAGGACCTGCAATGTGGGAACCTTCCATGCCTTCGCCCGCTCCAACATCGGCTACTACTACGGCAAGCCGTTGCTGAAGCGCTATGTCCGGCGCCTCCACGCGCGCATTGCCGTTTCCAACCCGGCCCGCGAGTTCGTGCACCACTATTTCCCCGGCGATTATCGTGTCATCCCGAATGGGATCGATATCAAACGCTTCCAGAACCAGGCCGCCTACCCGGAGCTGCGCGACGGCATGTGCAACCTGCTCTTCGTCGGCCGGCTGGAGTACCGCAAGGGCCTCGGCTATCTGTTGCGCGCCTTCGCTCAGCTCAAGCCCCAGTACCCGAACTTGCGACTCATCATCGTGGGCGACGGCCCGCTGCGGCGCTGGTACGGCAACTTCCTCGCCCGCAAACAGCTCGATGATGTCGTGATGGCCGGCTACGTGCCTGCCTCCGACTTGCCTCGCTACTACGCCAGCTGCGACATCTTCTGCTCGCCGGCGACCGGCGACGAGAGCTTCGGCATCGTCCTGCTGGAGGCGATGGCCTCAGGCAAGCCGATCGTCGCCACGAGCATCGACGGCTTCCGCGAAGTCGTGACCCACGGCCGCGACGGACTGCTGGTGGAGCGCAAGAGCCGCCGGCAGCTCTCCTACGCCTTGCAGACGCTGATCAACAACCCGGCGCTGCGCCAGGAGATGGGCCAGGCGGGCCTGGTGAAGGCGCGCCGCTACGATTGGGAACGCGTCATCGACGAGGTCACCGACGTCTACCACCAGGCGCTCGACCAGGCGCAGCCCGCGCCGTCGATACGCCTCGAACCCAGCCTGAGTCCGCGCTGATGTTCACGCAGAAATTCCAGGCCTGGGTCCGTCGCTGGGCGGAGCGCTTCGTCGGCATCTTCCGCGAATCACCGATCACGCCCAACATGCTGACGCTGTTCGGCCTGGTCATCACCGGCGCCGGCGCCTTTCTGGTCGCCGTCAACCTGCTGCTGCTGGGCGGGCTGGTGTTGACCGTCGCCGGCTTCTTCGATGTGTTCGACGGTGCACTCGCCCGCGCCTCCGGCAAGGTGTATCGCTATGGCGCCTTCCTCGACTCGACGGTCGACCGCTACTCGGAGGGCGTCGTCTACCTGGGGATCCTGATCTATTTCCTGCGTCACCACGACGGCCTACAACCGGTCATCGTCTTGATCGCGCTCGCCGGGTCATTCCTCGTGAGCTACGTCAGGGCGCGGGCGCAAAGCCTCGGCTTCACCTGCGATGTGGGGATCCTCGCCCGACCGGAGCGGGTCGTCATCATCGTGGCGGGCCTGCTGCTCGAATCCGTCGGCCTTAGGATCGGGTCCTGGACACCGCTGACGGTAGCGCTGCTCATCCTGGCGGTCGGCACCAACTTCACCGCCGTGCAGCGGGTATGGGTGGTCTGGCAGCAGAACCGGGCTGAGCTGCGGGCTATCCGCGGGGAGGCCATACAATCGACCGGCGCCGAACAAGCTGCCGAAGCCCAACCGGTGCGAGCGGCGATGCGGCGCTTCTTCGAGAATCTGGGCAAGACCTGATCCGGATGTAGCCTCGCGCCACTAGGTATCATGTGGGCGTGCAGGTCGCGATCTATGCCGACCGGGATCCGGGCGGTAAGAAATTCATCGCCACCCTCAAGCGGCGGCTGAAGAATGAAGAGATTCGCGCCTGGCAGATTCAGAAGCAGGCACCCTTCACCCTCATCCATGCCGGCGACCGATATACAAAGATCCGCGTGACCTTCGTGCCGGCCGGCACGCCGAGTTTCAGCCGCGCCGCCAGGGCCGGCTTGCTCGGCGCCTTCAAGAATCCGGAGCCAACTCTGCTCGCCACCATCTCGGACGGCCCCTCCGCCGATCGCGTGCTGGGGTTCGTCGTCGGCATGCTCACCCGCCACGCTCAGCCCCTGGGCGTTTCCGGCGTCGGCATCCCCCTGACCGGGTCCGCCTCCAGCCGCTAGCTCGTCTCGGTTTCCGTGGCGACACCGCCGCGTAGGCCGAAGAGGTGTTTCTGCCAGGCGAGGTAGATCACGATCGCGACGTTGATCAGCAGGATGCTGATGCGTACCGGGGTCTGACGGCTGAGCACTTCCGAGACCTCCAGCGGAATGCCGATGCAACCCGCGATGACGGTGAGGTACTCGGCCCAGCGGCGCCGGCGCGCCAGCCCCACCGCTTCCGTGAGCTCCAGCAACCCGAAGAGCAACGCGCCGATCCCGATGAGCAGCACGGTCCGCGTGGAAAACTGGCCGACGGGGCGTAGCACCGTGCCGAGCACCCGCGGGATCAAGCGGCGTTCCGGGTTGACGTCCAGCTCGGCCACCCACTGGCGGACGAGCGAAACGATGCTGCGGCTCCGCGTCAGCAGTGCGATCCCCAGAATGAACACCAGGCTGCCGCGGATGCCCCGCTCCAGGATGATGAGGCGGACCACGGTATCGACCGGCTGCGTCTCGCGCCCGAGCTCGCGCTTGATCTTCTGCCATAAGGTCACTGCGGCAACGCCTCGAGCAGGCGATCGAGATCCTCGTCGCTGTTGTAGTAGTGGGGCGAGG
>WNFW01001346.1_pt1 | contig 16502 bp, 14 predicted proteins | sample 5400131 | NCBI WGS metagenome assembly WNFW01 (sample SAMN13153362, study PRJNA577476) | soil metagenome | isolation source: 20 cm soil or saprolite under grassland replicate 1 | place: USA:California | collected 2016-06-15 | reverse complement strand
TCAGCTGCCGGCGCCGCGGCATCAACCCGCAGAGCTATCTCAGCGATGTCCTCAACCGGCTGCCTTCGATTAAAATCACCGAAATCCACCAACTACTGCCAGGTCACTGGAAGCCTTCTCCCCCGAACACCAGCTGAACCCCCATTCTTGTTTACCGGAACCATAGAAACAAAACGCAGCGTGACCACACTACCGTGTGACACCCACGAGTGTCGGCGCACCATCGTGTTCGTAGCGATTTCACTACGACATCCTGCGTGTATCTGGTTTAACGCTTACGAAGTACTCGCAGGCCACAGAACATGCTTAGTCAGGCAGCTAGTTACCTACTCCTGGAACAGGGCACAAGATCGGCTTACTGAACCGTCGCCGCCAGGTTCGTGGGGGGATTAGGCTTCGTTGGGGGAGGCGGCGGCGGTGGTGGACCACCAACACCACCATCTGGCGCGTATACGCGCTCATCAAATTGGCGCACATCGGGAAACTTGAACGTACCGCCTGCACAAGTGCCGGGATTTGATGCCAGTGCATAGCTTATCGTCGTTGATGTAGAGCCGGTCATCAAAAATTCGCTACCCGCCGCACTGTTGCATCCCGCGACTCCGGTAATCTGGAATCCACCCATGAGGTGTGTAGTATTAGGGAGACCGCTGACGGTCAGTGTTTCAGTGCCGCTAGCCCAGCTTGACGAGGTAATGCTGTAGGAATTCTGGTAGGTACTGTCGATAGGCAGATTTTTCCATGCGACTTGTGCTGGAATGTCGTAAGCCGTGCCGCTGACATACGGCCCCCCGGTCACGTCTGGCCCTACAGGCGGAAATGACTGGGTTACACTGGCAGCGCAACTGGTTGGAAACGTCGCCCAGGTTGTACAGACTTTCCACCAACTAAGACCAGTGCCACCGTTCGGATGTGGAGTGCAGGTGGTTGACGTATAGCCCGCCAGAAAGAAAGAGCAGGGCAGATTATTGTTACCAGGGACCGAAATCTGGAAAGGAATTGCATTCCCACTGAGAGAAGTCGGTAGTTCACTAGATTGAAATCGGCAGGTTCCTGTAGCAGTATCACAATTGCCCCAGCGCATTGAAGTAGATTGAGTAAGTGCATCCCCGCCGACGAATCTAAATGCGCTATTGTCTCCACTGCCTTGATAAATCGTTATGTACTGACTGCCAATGGCGTTGCCAATAGCGTTGTCAAATCGCTGGTAAGCATCTATCGCCAAGCCCCTCGGATGTTGATTTACATAAGGAGAATCCCAGCCAGATAGATAGTTTCGAAAAAACGTGTCCAAATCATGCGTACCCCACGTATCATCCGCGAGAATCCCACCTAGCTGATTGCCTTCAAACAGAGTAAATGCGCTTCCGCCAGTGTGGTCGAACATGGTAAGTTCCATATAAGCAGTGAACGTGTCACGGGAGTAGTTGTAGGCGAGGATGTTTCCTTCGTTCCCTCCATTTCCTTCCCACGGCACGCTGGAAGCCATGATGTTGTTCAAGATAAGAACATCAGAACTGGTATCTGTCTGCACAGAAGGGGGGTAGTTCGCATCAATGGCGATGTCGGAGAAAAGATAGTTATTCATCAACAGGACGTTTTTTGAGCCTTGTACCCCAAGCGGGGCGTTGTTTCCGCTGCCCAGAAATCGCACGCCTTTCACCCACGAAGCATAAGACGTGCCGAGATTGATGATATAGGTCCCTGACACACCACTCGGAGCGTAAACTGTCATATCCTCGATAGCATCTCCGTAGGTTTGAAACGACGGCCAACTAATTGTCGACGTGCGAGACAACATCCAGTTCGGCATGTAGATGCCGGGAGAAGCGATGTTAACAGTGCTGCCCGAGACGGAAGTAACGAGTACAGTCTGCCTTTGCTGATTATTGGTTCCTCTAAGATTTTGTTGGGCACACCCGCTGTTTTTGCATACGTAAAGCGCACCATCGTCCACCGATGAACCCGTGGTGCAGCCTGGCCCGCTCCATCCGCTGTCGCACTGGTTAAGGGTAGCGATTTGCTCCGCTACTAAGGCTGGACCGGAGCATGGGGCTGTCGTCAGCGACGTAGCTCCAACAGCGTATCCGGCTGTCCATGAACAGCTACCGTTGCTGGAAGAAATGGAGAACGCTATCAGTGAGTTTCCGCTAAACTTCAAGATAGTTGTGTTGGCTCCGCTGCCACGCAGCGTGATGCCATTGCGCGGAGTGGTGCCGGTAGCGGGATTAAAGAAAGGAATACAACTCGCACTTCCGCCGTAACAGTTGTTGGCGTTCTGTATATTGTACGTCCCCGGTGCGAGCAGAACATAGTGACCAGCAGTGCATGCTGCAAGAGCGTTGTTGATGTTGGTAACATCAGTGCCATTGGTCAGTCCTGACGGATTGACAGTTGCTCCGCACTGTGTCCGTGTCGGTGGAGTCCAAGGATTCGGTGTCGTTTCTCCGTCCGGCAGGGTTGGGGGAAGTCCGCCACCTGTCCAACTAATTGCGCGGCTGGATGAAAGGATACCGGACCATGCTTGCCCGAAACAGGGGGAGGAGAGCAAAAAGAAAATGAGCAAGAATCTTGTCATTCTATAGGCTCCGCGCTGAGGCGGGTACACCGAACCGAACCACTTTTTGATCACCGAGCGGCCAGTTTGCGCATGGGCTACAAACGGCATCAGCATGGGCGACAAAATCCATATTGGATAGTGATCGAGTTCGTTTCATTGTCAGTACAACTCCTTAGCGTTCCGGGAACTAGAACTCTAGTGACGGGCGAAATCGACTCTCATCACCTATTGACTTTACCGTGATTCTAAGAATCCTTTTGTCTCCAATTGCACATTCGTATCGGCACGGCCCAATATCGACTGGTTCCCTGGCATTCATAAACGGTCTGAAACGTGTCGCCAGGTTTCACCTACTGCGCCCTAAGGGACAGAGTATCCCCCAGGCTGAACTAAATCCTACTGGCCTAAAGTCCAGAATGCGGGCAGGACGCGTACCTGTACCCCCTCCCCAGCTTGGCGCCATTGTCCGCTGGCGCGCTCCACGAGTCGTTCGTTTACGGCGGGAATTGGACGACTTTACCGGGCCCGTCAAGATGCGGACAACTCCCAGATTGGGGCGCTTCTGGGTCGGGACACGGGCCTCTTGACGGCCAGGGAACGGGGCTGAATGATGTGTATGATACGGACCAATCGCTTGAGATAACCGTCAGTCAGCGCTCTGCACGGATTCCGAATGCCAATGTGCCTTCCGTACGTGAGGAGCAACCGTAAGATTTATGTCAAACGCGCAAGGAGATAGTTAGGGTGTTCTTTGATACGCCAGTTTATTTCGTTTTTCTAATACTAACCGTTCTGGTTTATTGGCGTTTGAGGTGTCGCCAACAGAATGTGTTTCTTCTTGCCGCGAGCTATCTTTTCTACGGATGGTGGGACTGGCGCTTTTTGCTCCTTATGATCGGATCCACCACGATCGATTTTATAATCGCGAAAAAAATCGAAGACATCTCTGACCCGACGAAACGCAGATTGCTTCTCATTGCGTCGCTGTTGGTAAATTTCAGTATCCTGGGATTCTTTAAGTATTTTAACTTTTTCCTCGATTCGACGGCACACCTTCTCGGTGTACTTGGGCTTCACAGCATTCCTGGGGGCGTGTTGGGCATCTTGCTTCCGCCGGGGATCTCGTTCTACACCTTTCAGGAAGTGGCTTATATCGTTGATGTGTATTGGGGCAAAGTCAAAGCTTCACGAAACTTTGTCGACTATGGGCTGTTCATTAGTCTTTTTCCACATTTGATTGCCGGTCCGATCCAGCGGCCGTCGCATTTGCTTCCACAAGTCCAGAATCCTCGTACATTTCAGCCATCGGGCTTCCAAGACGGCTGCATGCTGATTCTAATGGGTTTATTTCGCAAGTGCGTGATTGCAGACAACTGCGCACTTTTGGCGAACGCGGCGTTCGGCGGCAGGCTCGGCAATGACGGATGGGCCGTTTTGATCGGCGTCTATGCGTTTGCGTGGCAAATCTATGGCGATTTCAGTGGCTACAGCGATATAGCGCGTGGCAGCGCCCAATTGCTTGGATTCCACTTCATGGTCAATTTCCGTCAACCCTATTTGGCGGTTGGCCTGCAAGACTTCTGGCGACGCTGGCACATCAGTTTGAGCACGTGGCTGCGCGACTATCTGTACATCCCGCTAGGAGGCAATCGAGGGGGAGAAGCCCAGACCTATCTCAATCTATTGCTGACGATGCTGCTCGGCGGGCTATGGCACGGAGCGAATTGGACTTACGTAATTTGGGGTGGAATTCAAGGTCTGGGGCTAAGTGTGGAACGATTCGTTTTCGGTCATCGCGAACAACAGAGCGTACTGGGCGGTTGGCTAAAGTGGGCGCGATGCGTGATAACATTCCAAATTGTGTGCTTGGCTTGGATTTTCTTCCGGGCTGAGTCAATCGCATCTGCATTTTCGATGATTCGGCAGCTTGGCCACTTTCGATGGACCCACGATTACACTGCTGCCTGGTTGTTTCTTGCGCTCCTCGGAGGAGTTGGGCTGTTGATCGATCTGCAGTTGGAGAGTTCGGGAAACGAATATCTCTTCCAGGGGGAATCGTGGCAGCTGCGTTACGCTGCGGCTGTGGCGGCAATGGCGCTGCTGATTCTCTTTTCGGCAAGTGAGCCACATGCTTTCATCTACTTTCAGTTTTGAAACGATCGGCGGAAATAACCAGATGAATCGCTTCACGATCCTATTGCTGGGCACTGGTATGGTTATGCTTTTGGCAACGGAAGGGCTCTGTCGGTGGGGTTTTGACGGGGCCAGCAGGGTACACCGACGCGAAATATCGCAGCGCGAGACGCTGTTAAGTGTCAAGGATAGCGCATCGAGTGGCATCCCCCATATCGCGGTCCTTGGAAATTCGCTTCTTCTTGATGGAGTTGATATTCCTCTTTTAACGGAGAACCTTCGGGCACAAGTCGTTCCCGTCCCATATTTTGTTTTGGCGACGGAGTACTACGATTGGGATTTTGGCCTGAAGCGACTGTTCGCAGAAGGCGCGCGTCCGCGCTTTGTATTGTTAGGATTGAGTCCCAATCAGCTTGCTTCGCCGAGGTCCCATGGTGACTACTCAGCGCGACATCTTTTTCAGAGAGCGGATCTCATGGAAGTGGCGCGAGAAACGCATATGGACCCAACGACGGCGACAGGATTTTTTTTGTCGAGCTTCAGCAAATTCTACAGTACACGGGAAATTACCCGCAGTTTCATTCTCAGTCAAGCCCTTCCGGGCGTCTCGGAATTGTTGCAAGCCAAATTGGCTAACATCCATGCCCCGGAGATTCCGGTGACGACGCTCAGTGCGTTGGCGGCGGAGCGATTGCAAACCCTCAATAAATTCTGTCATGCGAACGCCTCCCAGTTTGTCTTCGTGATCCCGCCGACGTACCAGAACGGCGCGGAAACAATCGCGGCAGCGGGGCGGGAATTTGGTATTCCCGTATTGGTTCCGGTGGCCAACGGTGTATTCGATCAAAGTTTCTACCAAAGCGACGGCTTCCATTTAAACGAAAAGGGATCGCAGTTGTTTACTATGCAGCTAGCAACGGAGCTAAAGCACGAGCTGACGAAAATGTCGCCGAATTGATAGCTCTGTTTGATTCCGACTTACAATCGTGTATCGCTCTTATTGCGATCTAAGCGCGCTGGCAGAAACTGTAGGCGTTGAACACGAAAGGGCCGTGGGTGCTCTAATTCCTATCCACTGACTTCATATCTCGAATTACTGTGCGATGCTGGTGCCTGTTTCTATAATTCGAGCTCGGTCCGATGTCCACGCGGCGAAGTGCACAGAATAAACAGCGGGAATGCCCATGCGACATGCTACTGGCTCCGCGGGTTTGGTTGACCAGTCTGAAATCGCCAGCGACAAAAACAATAACCGTCAGCCCGTTGGGACGTAGACTCTAGTCGGAGATGATTACATGTATATTGTGCAAAGGACGTTGACGTTTTTCCGCGGTTTTCTCATGAGCTACGGCCCCCCCAGCATCAAGAAAAAAATGTGGGACAAGGATTTCTCCAGTGGGAAATGGAACTTCATCGATAACACCTCCGGCGACTGTGTCTATTCCCATCTCGAAAAGTATGCTCAAGGTGGCGATGTCCTAGACCTCGGCTGCGGTCCGGGCAACACGGCGAATGAATTGGCCGCAAACGTATACCGGAGTTACGTTGGCGTGGACATTTCTGAGGCGGCCCTGGCCAAAGCCGTGAAGCGAACAGCGGAAAACGGCCGAGCGGACAAGAATAGTTTCGTGTGTTCGGACTTCCTCGGATACACGCCCACGAAGGAATTTGACATCATCCTTTTTCGCGAGTCCATGTACCATATTCCACATGGCCAAGTCCTGGAAATACTGGAAAAATATTCAAAATCTCTGAAGAAGAGCGGGGTCTTTATTGTCAGACTCTATTCTGGGGATCATCGGCCTGGGAAGATCAAACGTCGGGTGACAAGGAAGTTAGATTTGATCAAGCGCGAATTCGACGTTGTGGAAATGCGCCAATATGACACACCGGGGCTGCCCACCGTATTGGTTTTTCGACCGCGACGCCAGAGCTGAACAGTGCGATGCGGCGGAAACGCTCGGATCTTGTTTCAACCCACAAGATTTGATCCGGACCGTGAGGTCTGGCTCGGCGGCGTTCGGCTGGGACGCACCGCTCAAGTGACCGTGTTCTCAAGGTCGAGACCAAGAGAATAATTCGTGGGATCTCGAGAGAAGTGCGCGATGGACACTTCTCTAGGACGGATCGAGGATCATCGAGCAGCAAGCGAAAGGAACTTATCGTGAAAATCAGTATCTTTGGAATGGGCTATGTCGGAACGGTTTCTGCCGGGTGCCTCGCCCAGGACGGTCATGAAGTGATCGGTGTAGATCCTGTCCGCACAAAAGTAGATCTTATAAACGCCGGTCAATCACCCATCATCGAAGCCGATATCGGTGAAATCATTGTCGAAGCCGTGAGATCCGGTCGACTCCGAGCAACGGACAACCAAGACGAGGCTATCTGCGAAACGGACCTGTCCTTTGTTTGTGTCGGGACCCCGAGCCAATCCAATGGCAACCTGGACTTGACCTACATCCGCCGCGTTTGCGAATTGATAGGCAAGGCGCTCAAGAATAAGCCGGCCCGCCACACTGTGGTCATTCGCAGCACTATCTTACCCGGCACAATGCATCAGATCGTTATTCCCACCTTGGAAGAATACTCTGGGAAGAAAGCAGGCGTCGATTTCGGAGTCTGCAATAATCCTGAGTTTTTGAGGGAAGGATCAGCAGTGAAGGACTTCAATTCTCCTCCCAAAACAGTGATTGGAGAATTTGATCACGCCAGCGGCGAGCTGTTGGCTGCGCTGTACGCGAAACTGGATGCGCCCTTCATTCGCACAGATCTGGAAACCTCCGAGATGATCAAGTACGTCGATAACAGCTGGCACGCGCTCAAGATCGGATTTGCGAATGAGATCGGTAATCTTTGCAAGGCATTTTCCATTGATGCGCACGAGGTCATGAAGATCTTCTGTCAAGACAAGAAGCTCAATATCTCTTCCGCGTACCTCACGCCCGGTTTTGCATTTGGCGGTTCGTGCTTGCCCAAGGATCTCCGAGCTCTGGCATACAAGGCCAAAATGCATGATCTCCAGCTGCCGATCATGAATGCCGTCCTGCCGAGCAACGAATTGCAGGTCACCAAGGGCCTGCGACTCATAACGGAAAACGGACACAGACGGATCGGTGTGCTGGGTTTTAGCTTTAAAGCAGGAACGGACGATCTACGGGAGAGTCCGATGATCGAAGTCATCGAACATCTCATTGGCAAAGGCTATGAGCTACGTATTTTTGACAAGAACGTGAATCTGGCCAGCTTGGTTGGCGCAAATCGAGACTTCATCCTCAACCACATTCCGCACATATCTCGATTGATGGTCGACGGAATCGATGCGGTTTTGGATCATGCCCAGACTGTCGTGATCGGCAACAAGGATCCGGAGTTCCAGGGAGTCTTGGACCGTTTGCACGAGGGCCAGCGCATGGTGGATTTCGTGCGAATTACGAATCGCAGGAGCGAAAATGGGAAGTACAATGGTATCTGCTGGTAAGAAACTCAAAATTGAAGGCAATAGTGTTTCGAAGAATCAGATTTCTGACTCTGTTGGCCGGCTATCTGACTGGCTGGAGAAGAATGACTATCGTGGCTACGACACTTTCGATGGCCTAAGCGCCAAGTATCTTCGCCCACTGACCTTCGAAACCAAGTTTCTTCGAACGGTGCTTCAACAAGGGGTTCGCCGGTTTCCCATTAACATGCGACCGGTGTTTGGGATTCCTAAGAGTCGTTCGACCAAGGGCATGGGCTATCTAGCCAAAGGCTTCATACGGCTTCAACAAGCTACGGGCGATAAGTCTTGGGGGGACAAAGCGGAGGCGGCATTGCAGTGGCTGGTCGAGAACGAATCCAAGGGCTACGCGGGAGCATGTTGGGGCAATCATTTCGACTATCAATCGAGGAGCTTTTATCTGCCCAAGGGTGTGCCGACCATAGTTTGGACCTCACTCATCGGCCACGCGTTTCTGGACGCCTATGATCATTTCCGAAAGGACAACTACCTGCAGGTTGCGGTCAGTGCCTGTGAGCATATTCTGCGCGATCTCGATACATATGCCGAAGGAGACTCTCTCTGCCTCAGCTACATTCCGACTGGGAACATGCAAGTTCATAATTCCAATACGCTTGGTGCCGGTCTTTTAGCCCGAACCTATTCTCACATGGGCAACGACTCTTACCTATCACTTGCACAGAAAGCGATGCTGTACACGGCCAATCATCAGAGGGTGAACGCATCCTGGTACTATGGTGAAGCAGCTAATTTGCACTGGGTTGATAACTTCCACACCGCATACGTGTTAGACTCTTTCAAGTGCTATGTAACGGCCACAGGCGATGAACGCTTCGAAGAAAAGCTGAATGCAGGATACCAATATTGGAAGAGCACTTTCTTCCTGCAGAACGGCACACCTAGGTACTACGACTACAAGACTCTGCCGATCGATATTCAATGCTCTTCTCAAGCGATCGATACACTTGTTCTCTTCCATGATCGAGATCCTGCGAACCTGCCGCTGGCATTGAGTGTCGCCAAATGGACTATCGACAACATGCAGGATCGCACCGGTTATTTCTACTATCGTCGGTATTCGCCGTGGCTCGTTAACAAGACCCCGACGCTACACTGGGGACAGGCAACGATGCTTTGCGCGCTCGCCGGACTCTACAAACTGCTGTAGGGCAGAGACCCTGGTCGTGAAAAAAAAAGTCCTCATCATCGTAGAGAACATTCCCGTTCCCTTCGACACGCGTGTATGGAAGGAAGCTGCTTCACTGCAGGCGAACGGGTACGAAGTGACCGTGTTGTGTCCGCGAGGCAAGGGCTACTCGCAGAAGCACGTGGTAATCGATGGGGTCCATATCTTCCGGCACCCCACACCTAAAGAAGGAAATGGTCCTCTCGGGTACTTGTACGAATACGGCTCCGCGCTACTTTGGGAATTTCTCTACGCGTGGTGGATCTATCTGCGGCGTGGATTTCATATCATTCAGGGTTGCAATCCTCCCGATGATATTTTCCTGGTCGCCTTACCGTTCAAACTTCTGGGCGTAAAATACATCTTCGATCATCATGACGCTAACCCGGAGCTGTATCTTTCGAAATTCGAAAAGAAAGGAATATTTTACAAGATACAGATGTGGCTTGAAAAGTTGACCTACCGGTTTAGTGACGTGGTTATGGCCACCAATAGCAGTTACAGAGATCTCGCCCTAACCAGAGGTGGTTTAGCCCCGGAAGACGTATTCATTGTCCGCAACGGGCCCGATCTAGAGACTTTCAAAGCCGTTCCCCCGAACCCCGCCCTGAAGCATGGCAAGCCCTATCTAGTCGGCTACGTAGGGAACATGAGTGCCCAAGAGGGGTTGGACATCCTCCTGGATGTCGCGCTGCACGTCAAGAAACTGGGACGGCGCGACGTCCACTTTACATGTGTCGGGGGAGGCCCTGGACTGGCAGGGCTCAAGAAGATGATGCAGGACAAGAATCTCGAGGAGATGGTCAATTTTACCGGAAGGGTTCCCGATCATGAACTGTTGGAGATCCTATCTACAGCTGATATCTGCGTAAATCCAGACAAACCATGCCAGATGAATGATATTTCCACCATGATTAAGATCATGGAATACATGGCTCTAGGTAAGCCCATCGTCCAATTTGATTTGAAGGAGGGGAGATTTAGCGCCAAGGAAGGGTCTCTGTATAGCGATAACGGTAATCGGGTGATTGATTTTGCAAACAAAGTCCTCTGGTTGATCGAGAACCCCGATGAAAGAAAGAGGATGGGTGAGTTCGGACGCCGAAGAGTTGAAAGCGAACTGGCTTGGAAGTATTCGGTTCAGAATCTTCTCGCTGCTTATGAGAGAGCATTCGCCAAGGGGGCTCGATCCGTCTAACCTGTCGAAAGAATTGGGACGCCTGGAGCGCGAGGATTTATTTCGGTCAGAAGTGAGTGGCCGCCAAAAGTATTTTCAACTGAACCGCGAGTATTCGCTTTTTGATGAAGTGCGCAAGATCGTTACGAAGACTATTGGTGCGGCACGCCTGATCACACAGACCCTCAAGAGAATTGAGGGAATAGACGAGGCATACTTGTACGGTTCGTTTGCAAGCAACCAGCAGGACAGTGCGAGCGATATAGACGTACTCATAATTGGCACGCCCCGTGAGGAAATCTTAGCGCAGGTTATGCGGCGACTTGAGCGTCAACTCGGACGGGAACTCAACTACACCTTTCTAACGCCGAAGGAATTCGAGTCACGCCGCGTTCGGAAGGATGCCTTTCTGGAAAACGTCTGGCACAATAAACGTTTCCCTCATAGGTCAAGATGAAGAAGCTAAAGCCGCACACCGTTGACTGGGGGCAAATCGAACACTTCCTCACGAGCGCCGACGAGAAGCTCGCCTCGGCCCACAGAATCCTCGCCTTTGACGAGTTTGTGGCGTAACCCGTATGAAAATGGCAAAGGCCTTATGGACAGGGTTTATGCAATCGGCGGAGCGCTTCCCAGAGCGCCCTGCGGTCTTCGCGGAAGCCCGAACTCTCTCTTACCATGAGCTACAGGGGCTGGCCACTCGCATCGCAGCCACAATCCAAGCCCATCCAGAATTCTCGCAGGTCCCGCTTACAGCGGTGTTTGGCTATCGGAGCCCGACGGCGTTTGCGGGAGTTCTGGGCGCACTGCTGGCTGGCAACGGCTACGTGCCGCTGAATCGCACCTTTCCGATCGAGAGAACCGAGGTTATGTTCGAGCGGTCCGAATGCCGGACAATCGTCGTTGACGCCGGATCGCTGCCTCAGTTGAGCAAAATGCTGGGCGAGTCCAAGCAACCGCTGCTCGTGATACTGCCCGACGCACCACACGCGCCCGAGTTCCGTGGGCGCTGGCCTATGCATCTGTTTTTCGGCTTGGAAGACCTCTGTTCTTCCGGGTCGTGGAGGGAGCCAGCCGGAACCCCCGACGCGATTGCATATCTTCTCTTCACTTCGGGTAGTACCGGGATTCCGAAAGGGGTCATGGTCGCCCACCGGAATGTCACGTCGTACCTCGACTACATGGTTGACCGCTACAAGATTACCGAGCGGGATCGCCTGTCGCAGATGTTCGATTTGACTTTCGACCTCTCGGTGTTTGACATGTTCATGGCGTGGGAGCGCGGCGCTTACGTCTGCTGTCCCTCCCAGAAAACCCTCATCAACCCGGGTAAGTTCGTACGCGACATGGATCTCACCATCTGGTTCTCCGTGCCATCCACCGTCGCCTTCATGAGGCAGCTAGGCATGTTGAAGCCTCGCCAGTACGAATCGCTTCGCCTCAGCTTGTTCTGTGGCGAGCCGCTGCCAGTTTCCTCGGCCGTCGCTTGGCTCGAAGCCGCGCCCAACAGCGTTTTGGAGAACCTTTATGGGCCAACCGAGTTGACCATCTCTTGCACCCTCTACCAATGGGATCGGTTCCGCTCTCCGGGGGAGTCGGAACTGGAGATCGTGCCGATCGGTTATCCGCATCCAGGCATGAATATTTTGGTGACAGACCATAATCTGAACGAAGTGGCGCCCGGAGAAGAGGGTGAACTTCTCATGAATGGACCGCAGATGTCGCTGGGCTATTGGAGGGATCCCGAGAAGACAGCGGCTGCGTTCGTGGTTCCACCGGGAAAGTCCGATGTTTACTATCGCACCGGAGACCGCGTCCGGCGCCCAACTGAAAATCGCCCGCTGACTCACCTCGGCAGAACCGACTTCCAAATCAAAGTGCTGGGGCACCGCGTGGAATTGGGTGAAATCGAGGCTGTGGTTCGAAAAGTCGCAGGCCTGGACGGCGTGATCGCAGTCGGATGGCCCGTCACATCGAGTGGGGCCGGCGGAATCGAGGTGTTTATCGAAGGAGAGGTCAAGGAGAAAGACGCTCTCCGAGGCGCCGTCGGCGGCGCATTGCCGGAATATATGGTGCCCAAGAGGTTTCACTGCATGAACCGATTGCCGCGAAACGTAAACAACAAGTTTGATCGCAAGGCTATGCTGAAGCTATTGGAGGAGGGACTGTGAGCGTCGTCGGACCGCCTGATGTGCGGCTGTTCCTAACGGATTACCTGAGGCGTAAATTGGCGGGGGACGGTCGAGCCCTTACTGGCGACCTGGCGGACGACTGTGATCTTTTACTTTCCGGCATCATTGACTCCTTGGGCCTTTTGGATCTCGTCGGCGCCCTTAGTCAACATTTCGGCCGGGAGCTGACGTTCGACGAAATCGATCCCGAACAAATGACGATCGTTGGCCCTCTCTGCAGGTTCGTAGCCGAACAGTTGAGTCGAGACTGAGGTCTCCTGGAATGTTTTTCTTTCGGAAGGCTGCCGACACGCCAAATGCTGAGCATCTTGTTCTCCATGCTTTACCCTGGATCATGGAGGCGGGAAATCCTTACTACGACGTGCTTTTTGGAGATGCCGGTTCGACGCTTACCTATCTCCAGAAGTGGGCGTGCCGAGGCTCTTCCGAGGTATCTATTCGCCGGGTTGAATTTTTGATGTCCGATTCAGAATTTGCAGGCGGCTCGATCGCTTTGAGTGGTGGAGATCTGCGGAAAGCCAGACGGGCCGATAGCGTTGCATTGCTGACGTCTGTTGCGCCGCTGGATCGTCCCGCACTTACGCTGCGCTTGACCAACGTCTCGGATCTGATGGCGCCCGTTGGCGACGGTGAATACTACTTGAGTAAATTGGGTTTGGCGCAAAAGTTCCGCGGAAAACGGCTAGCGCGTACGCTTGTCGACCGCTATATCGAAGAGGGGGCGCGCCTGGGACATTCGCGCTACCGATTGGACGTTCACGCGGACAACGAAGCCGCCATCCGCTGCTATCGTTCGGCCGGATTTGAAATAAGCCGCCGCAGTCAATCGCAAGACGGCGCGCTCAAGTATTACTCGATGAGCTATGAGGGAGCCCGCCCGTGAAGGAAAATTGGTTTCGGGCCTTGCGCAACCGCGTACTTCAAATGCTGGCGAGGTCGCTGCCGGGTGCGGAAACGCTTCGTGTTGCGCTGCATCGGGCTCGCGGAGTCCGCATTGGCAGCCGAGTGTGGATCGGCTACGACGTCATCCTTGAAACATCACGTCCGCACTTAATAACTCTCGAAGATAATGTTTCTCTCAGCGTGCGGGTTACTGTCGTCGCTCACTTCAGGGAAACCCAAGGCGTCACAATTAAGCGAGATGCATTCGTCGGCCCAGGCGCCATCATTCTTCCGAATGTGGTAATTGGCGAGGGCGCTGTGGTGACCGCCGGCAGCGTGGTAACCCAATCCGTTGCTCCGATGACCGTCGTCCAGGGCAATCCGGCGATACCGGTCGCCAGATGCGGGATCGCAATGGGGAGAGATGTCAGTGTGAAAGAGTTTTCTCGACGCCTTCAACCGCTTTCGGTTCGTGTACCGAATGCAAACAGGCAACCTGAAGACCCGGGAAGCTAAGCGCCATAAAAGGGAGGCTCGCGAAGTGAAAGTTATCATTCCCTACGTCGGTGAATTACAGGGCCCGGATGCTCAAATGGCGCGGCTTGTCGAGTTCCTCGGGATACCGTGTGAAACGCTCAGTCTGCCAACCGGAACCGATGTTGAATTACTGACGAAGGCCGTCCGCGATCAAGCCTCATGCTTGGTTGTGAACCCGCGCGTGATGGAGAAATGGCTGGGACCCGACGGTATTCCGACCGATATGGTTTCCTACCTCATGACGTGTTTTCAGCATCTGCTGGTGCATGGCGTGCGTGTGGATCATCCCTTCGACAGCGCGATGGTCGCGACTCTCTCAGGAAACCGTTTACAGTCCGTCCGCGCGATCAACGGGACGAGTTCCATTTATGAGATCGCCTCGGACTCGAAAGATATCTGCGGGGCGTTTGCGGGTATTTCGTTTGGCCCGGCGAATCCGGCCAACGACCATGTCTTCTCCGTCGGTGCTAGCGGCCCCGCTATTCGATCACTGATCTCGATCGGCGGCAGCCCGTTTATGGCCGTGGTAAAAGAGGGGTGTACAGAAGTCCTGTTTGTGGCCGGTGAGGATATTGCCGAACTGAACGCGGACGTCGGCGACGCGCCCCTGGCCCAGTACTTTTCCCGGCTTGTGCCCCATGCCATGGCGCTGCGGTATGCGGCCGGCGACGAGTGTTGGCGGCCATGCAAAGCCCACGCTTCGATCATCATAGATGACCCGCTTCTGCGGAAGAGCTATGGGTTTCTTAATTTCGAATCTCTCCTCCGTCTCGCGGACCAACACAATTTCCACACCACAATTGCGTTTATTCCTCACAACTTCCGGAGGAATTCGTCTCGAATCACACGCATGTTTCAGGAGAACGCCGCGCGCCTGTCGATTTGCTTCCACGGAAACGATCACACCGAGGGAGAGTTTGCGTCAACCGACCTGGCTTTCCTAAGCACCTCGCTCCGGATCGCTGAAGATCGGATGAATTTGCACCACCAAATGACCGGCCTCCCTTGTGACAGGGTAATGGTGTTTCCGCAGGGGAACTTTTCAATAGAAGCAATGAAGGTCCTCAAATCCCACAACTTCTACGCTGCGGTGAACACGGTTCCTCACCCTGCGGGACAGCCGGTTCGGCTCACAATCGGTGAACTCGCCCAGCCTGCCGTACTTCGATATGGAGGCTTTCCGTTATTCATTCGCAGACCTATCCGGCAAACCCAGAGCCACGACATCGCTTTCAACCTGTTCTTTGGTCGGCCCGTTCTGATCGTCGAGCACCACGAGATCTTTCAACGTCCGGAGTCTCTGGGCGAGATCGCCGCAAGAATTAACTCTGTGGCGTCGGAAGTACATTGGTCCAACCTCGCAACCGCGGTCGGCAACTCAATTCTGACGCGAAGATCGCCCGATGGCACGCATCATGTTAGCGCTTATTCGGGTACCGTACGAATTTCGAACGTCTCGCGTTCCATCCGGCGTTATTCGATCGAGTGGGGCAACTCTTGCGACGGCGCTTCGATTGAGCAAGTGCTTATGGACGGAAAGCCCTGCTGTGGCTTTGAGATTGATAATGCCGGACTCCGGCTGTCAGTGGAATTAGCTCCCGGTAGTTCGCAGACATTCTCTTTGGTTCATCGAAACGTTCACGCCACCGTTAGAAACCTGGGCCTACGCTGGAATGCTCAGGCTTTCTTACGAAGAAGGCTTTCTGAAGTCAGAGACAATTACCTCAGTAAGAACCAACGTCTCTTAAAGGGTGCCAAGGCACTTCAGCGGCGCTTTCTTGGCCGAGCCACAAGGCAATGACACAGTAATGTCGACACACGACTGCAGCATGTTCATTGCGGTCGCCTGACGATGTGGAGCGACCTGCGAACTTAAGACGCTTTCTTCCAACCAAGTTGTGATACGTCCGCTTTGGTCTTGAACTCACAAAGAGAACACCGTCGTTATGCGGGGTACAAATCCGCCGAATCGGCCAAAATCAGCGAAAATTTAGCGAAACGAAGCGATGGTGAAGAAAACCGCGCATAATCCGGAACCCGTGCCTAATTGGTGTCTACGGAGACCACGGGATCGCCCCGCCTCAGGAATCGCCGAACCTCGCGGTTGAGGTAGTGAAACTGGCGGTCCCGATCGGGATGATGGCTCACGCCCTCCTCCAACGTCTTCAGGTTGGCTTGCAGGCTGTATCCCATCTCGGCCAACAATCGGCCCACGGTGTCAGGACTGATCAGATTTTCTTCTGCGGAGAGGACGGTCGCCAGTTGTTGGGTGCTTTGACAGGTCCACAACAGGGGCGACATCGGATCCCCTCGCGTGCTCGACTCCACCAACTGCTTCA
>WNFW01002895.1_pt1 | contig 16514 bp, 15 predicted proteins | sample 5400131 | NCBI WGS metagenome assembly WNFW01 (sample SAMN13153362, study PRJNA577476) | soil metagenome | isolation source: 20 cm soil or saprolite under grassland replicate 1 | place: USA:California | collected 2016-06-15 | reverse complement strand
GCAAGGAATATCGCGCGGGGCAACCGGTGCTCAAGGACGTTTCGCTCACCGTCGAAGCGCGCGGCATGACCGCGATCATCGGTCCCTCCGGCACCGGCAAGTCGACCCTGATCCGCTGCATCAATCGGCTGGTTGATCCAACATCAGGCGAAATCATTTTTCGCGGGCAGGATCTGGCGCGGCTTCGCGGCCGCGAACTGCGCATCGCACGCCGTCGCATGGGCATGGTGTTCCAGGAATACAATCTCGTGGAGCGGCTATCGGTGATCGAGAACGTGCTGTGCGGCAGGCTCGGCTACGTGCCGGTATGGCGCGCTTGGCTGCGCAGGTTCCGGATCACGAGCGCGCGGTCAAGCTCTGCCGCCGCCGGGTTGACTGGGATCGAGGCGTCCATATCGCCCGCGCGCGCCGCGGCGGGTCACTGTTTCGGTGCCGGTTGCGGTTGCTGCTTTTTCGCCAGCTCCTCCGCTTCACGTTTCGTCTCTGCCTCGTAAGCGGGCTTGTTGTAGGGCGTGCCCGAGGCCTCCGCGATTTCACGCACCACCTTCCACGTATCCTTATATGTGATCGGAACGAAGCGGTCGTCGTCGTTGAATTCCTTGCGCATGGATGGCGGGAAGTCGAAGGCGAAGAAACAGCCGCGGACTTTCTTGGCGAGATCCGGGTGGAGGTCGTGCGCATGGGCGAACGAGGAGGTCGGGAAGAGCGGGCTCGTGAAGATGATACGGAAGTCGTCGGCCTTGAGCGTTCCCCGCGCGATCATTCGCTCGAATACGTCGGAGGCAACCCCAGCCATGTCGTAGTCACCGGAGGCGACGCCAAGCGCTGATTTATCATGCCCGCCGGACATCATTGGCTTGTAATCCTCGTTCGGCTTGAGCCCTTCGGGCGGATAAAGCACGAGCGGCGCGAGGTTGCCTGAATTGGACGACGGCGATGTATGAGCGACGCGCTTACCCTTAAGATCGGAGAGTTTCTGGTAAGGGCTATCCTTTCTTACGATCGAGATGAGGTGATAGCCGTGCGGCCCTTTCTCGCTCCCCTTGGCCGCGAACGGCACTGCGCCGGCGAGATTGACAGCGAAGCCGGTCGGCCCGGTCGAGAAGCCAGCGACATGCAGGCGGCCCGAGCGCATGGCTTCGATCTCGGCCGAGTTCGACTGCACGGGGTAATAGACCACGCGCTTACCGGTGCACTGCGCGAGAAAGTCGGTGAACGGCTTGAACACATTCTGATAGACGGCGGGATCTTCAACCGGCGTGTAGGCAAAAACCAGCGTTGAAGGGTCCCTGAGCTTCTTCGGATCGCTCGGCACGTCCGCGACAAGATCGTTGTCATCGTCGCAGTAGAGTGTATCGAGCTGCCCGCGATTTCTACACTCCTCGGCGACGGCGATTGTCGCGCCTGCCAGAATCCACACGCCAATGGCGCTCACGCCCGCCCGCGCAATGCGTCGCCACAGCTCCTTCATCGTGTCCTCCCCGCGCGAGCTTGCATCGCGCTCTCGCAACGATACGCGCCGCCCCGTAGCCGGGCAACGGCAAGCATTGAACTTTCGCAGCTTTCGGCTGCGGAACCAAAGCGCGCGTGAGCGATTATCGCGCCAAGGATCGCGGGGGGTTTTAACGGCATCGCTGCCTATTAACCGCCGCATTCGGGAAGCGAGGCGCTCGGCCGCTCAAAGCGGCCGACAAAACGCCGTCGTAGTGAAAGGAGGTCGTGATGAAAGGTAGAATGATGCTGTGTATTGCGACGATCTTAGGCTGTGCGTTTTCTCCCACGAGTGTCACATCATCCCTAGCAGAGCAGGCCGGCATCGCATCGGTCTATTCCCACGAAAGCGGAAGCGCGACGGCAAACGGCGGAAAGCTCAATCACGCGGCGCTCACCGCAGCCCACCGCACGCTGCCGTTCGGCAGCAAGGTTAGGGTCACCAACAAGAGCAATGGGCGCAGCGTGATTGTGACCATCAATGACCGCGGTCCCTTTGTCCGCCGTCGAATTATCGACCTATCGCCGGCGGCGGCGCGGAGTCTGGGATTCTCCGGGCTTGCGCAGGTCGGCATCGATGCCAGTCAATAGGCCGGGCGCTTAACGTTCGAGCGCGTGCGCGTCGATCGGCGCGCAATTGCGTCGGCCGGACAAAAGACAGTCCTGGTTCTTGCGCATATCGGCGATTTGCATCGCCAGCCACACGCCTGCGAGCGCCAGGACAATGGTGAAAGCCAGGGCTGCGAGGTTGACCACCATGCGGTGCCGATAGGTATCCTCTCGCTCTTCCCCGCCTTCGTATTTCGAGAACGCTTCGTTCGGCGGGTCGGGCGGCTCCGCGGGCCGAGGGGCGCGGCCGCTTGCGCCAAGGTCGCGCTGTCGGAATGGGACGACCCGGTGGTCATCGTCTGTCGTTTGGGACCGCTGAGCTGCCACGTGCGATTCCGGTTCGATCGAGGTTTTCTCGCGCCTCTATCGGCGCCAGCGCGAGATTTCAAGCAGAACCGAAATCACATTCGCGACAAAGCCTTGCGCCTTGGAAGCAGTTTCTGCCCAGCCGTCTGCTCGCCGGGCGAAGAAAAAAATTCCAGTTACTAAGCCCTAGATTCCTTGTCCGCTCCGCTGTCCTGGCCTAAATTTACAGGAAATTTACGGGAGCGCCAGCTCAGCGCGATTATCTCCTGCATTGCAGTGGGATAGAGCGTGCCGCGAATAAAAATGCCGCCAACGAGCGGTGCGGTCGCCGGTCGGCGACCGAATAATCCCGGCGCGATGCGCCGGCAGGGAGAAAGCGCCTGAGCGTCGCAATGTCCGACGTCCTCTCAGCTTTGCCGCACGTTTCCGGCCACGACTTTTCGTGGCTGGCGCAATTTTTCTCACTCCTGGTCCTACCGTTCGCGCATGAAGATCTCGCAGTCATTGTTGGCGCGTATGTCGTGGTGAACGACATCATGCCCGTGGGGCTCGTGGCGCTGTGCATCTACACCGGCATGGTGGCGAGCGACGTCGCCCTGTACGGGATTGGCGCCAGCGCAAGGTGTGTACCCTGGCTCAGGCGCCTTGCAATCGATGACCGCGTCCGCACTTTTGCCGCCATGCTCAAGCGCAATCTCTTTGGGATCGTGGCGCTCTGCCGCGTGGTGCCTGGCGTGGTGTTCGTCCCCTTCGTTGCCTGCGGTTGGGCACGCGTGCCGCTCGTCCGCTTCATCACGGCGAGTCTCATCGTTTCCGCACTTTATCTGCCGCTCATCCTCTGTATTGCGATCTTCTTCGGCGACACTCTCGACAGTCGCGCCGGTTGGTGGACGTGGCCATTCCTCGCTTGCGTGATGTTGGCGATCGGATTTCTGCGTCGACAGGTGTTCAACTTCCATGAGGATGCGGGCGGGCGAGCAGCGAAACTCGCTCGCCGCGACCTCCGCAAGGCGGCTGCGAACAATCGCGTCCCGCTGGGACTCTTCTATCTTGGTTTGATCGCGAGCTGGATCGGGTTTGCGGCGAAGTACCGGTCGTTGACTTTGCCTATCATCGCCAATCCTCGCCACTCGCGAGGGGCAATCTGGGGCGAATCGAAGAGCGCCTATTTGCTTGATGTGACAGGGCCCGAGCGGAGGCATGTTGCGGAGTCCGTGGCAGTCATTCGCAGCGCCGGCCGTCGCACGCTCTTCGCCGACCTCGAGCGGGCCCGGGAATTGTTGTGCGGCGCGGGCCTGGCATTTCCGCTTGTCGCCAAACCAGACATCGGCCGCCACGGCGCATGCCGGCTCGATGATGTCACGGCGCTGCGCGAATACCTGCGACGTTTCCCGTCCGGCCAGAGACTCCTTCTGCAGCGTTTCGTGCCCTATGCCGGCGAAGCCGCGGTGCTCTATGCCCGGCTGCCAGGCGCTCAGAGCGGCAGGATGCTTTCCTTCACTTTCCGCCTGGATGGGCATTGGCGCGATGCCTGGCACCATGTCACGCCGGAGCTCGAAGCGCGGCTCGAGGCCATTGCGCGCAGCATGCGCGAATTCCATTACGGACGGTTCCACCTGCGCTTCGCGTCGACCGACGACTTGATGCGGGCGGAGAATTTTTCGGTGGTCGAGATCACGGGCGTCGGCGGCGGCACTACGCCGGATTGCGATCCGTTGTTGCCGGCGACGGAGCTCTACCGCCGGTTGGTCGACCAGCAGCGCATCATGTTCCTCATCGGGGCCACAAATCGCACGCGCGGTTTTGCACCGGTCGGATGTTCTGACGTTCTTAAGTCGCTCTTCCGGCAGAGCCAATTCAGGCGCCGATATCCAGATCCGGCCTCCGCCTGAATTTTCTCGCCCAAGCGGGGCGAGAGCACCCAAGCCGGCCGTGAGGTCACTCCGCGCGGCGCCCCCTGCGAGCGATGGCAGCGGCGCCGAGTCCACCCACGGCCGCGAGCGGTAGGCCGATGTACCAGCGTTCGCGTTCGCGCCCGCGCGTGCGCAGGTAATCAATGACGAAACGCTCCCCGCGGCCCATTTCGGTCAAGGTCTGTTGCATCGAACCCATGCGGCGAAGTTCGTCTGCTGTGAGCTCGTCGCCGTCCCAGCGCGACTGCCGTTCGCGGTCGTAGAGGTGGTCGATCTCGGCCTTATGCCGGCGCTCGGTCAGCGCGGCTTCGACATAGGCTGCGCGCTCGCTCGCCTGAAGGCGCGTATGGCCCCGGCGATCACCAGCGCCGCGGCAAATGCCATCACGGTGACCGCACCGGTCGGGGCATCGAGCAGAAAGGAGCCGAATATTCCGGCCGCGCTTGCCGCAGCGCCGGCGATCCAGCCGATCGCGAGCGCCACACCGATGTGCGGCGAAAACAGGTTGCCAATGAGAGCCGGCACGATGAGGAAGCAGAACACCAGCAACACGCCGGCAGTAGCGACTGAGGAGGTTACGACCAACCCGAACGACAGATAAAAGACGAGGTCCCAAAACAGGTATCTGCCGACGTCTTTGCGCCCCTCGTCATTTTCTGCGGCCGCGAGCAAGGGTCGTCGCAAGAGGCAATGAACGATACCGATGATGCTGTAGAGCAGGACGAACTTGAGCAGTTCGTCCGCGGTCACCGAGAGAATGCCCCCCACCAGCATCTTCTTGACGTGCTCGGCGCCTTGCGGGGAGCGATCCACGACGAGGACGGTGGCGGCGGTGGCGAACACATACAGCACGCCGATGAACGCCTCCTGCCGCACGCTGCGGGCCATCCCGCGGCTGGCGGTGAGCAACAGCGCGCCCACGGCGGTGAAAATGAGCGTATAGGCGTATGCACCGGCGCTCTGCATCGGATGCCCCGCGACCACGGCCACGGTAGCTCCCAGTGCCGAGACCTGCGCCAGCGCAAGGTCGGCGAACACGACGTTGCGCCGCAGCACCTGGAGACCGAACCACGTGTGAATGCCGGTGAAGACGACGGCGGCTGCCAGGGGCAGCGCCGCGAATGCGAGTACGTCCTCAAACATGCGCGCTCATTTCGATGCGGCCGCCAGCGCTTGCGCCAACGTACTCACGTTGTAATCGAAAAGCGCGACGTAGTTCGTGGTCGCGGGCATGCTGCCGACCGACGGGGCGAGCTTGACGACCGCCGCACCGGTCCGCCGCGCCAGCAACTGCGAGGCCTCCTCCGGCTCGAACGGCTCGTGCACGATCAGGCGTATGCCCTGTTCCCGCATGATCGCGTAAAGCTTCGCGAGCCGCGCCGGGCTCGGGGCGACCCCTTCCTTGACCTCGATCACATCGACGACATTGAGCCGGAAACGGCGCGCAAAATAAGGCCAGGTGTTGTGATAGGCGATGAGGCGGGCGGCGCGATGTGGTGCGAGCAGCTGCTCCCATCCGGCGAGACTTGTCCTAAGGCGCGAGAGAAAGCCGCCGCGGTTGGCGATGATCTTCGCGGACGTTTCCGAGGATACGCGAATCATGGCCTCTGCAATTCCGCCGCTGATGATCTCTGCATTGGCAGGATCGAGCCAATAGTGTGGATTGGCGAGGCCATGCGCATGGGCGTCGCGGCTGGCGGGGTCCAGGCGCGATCCTTTGAGTTCGAGCAGGGGAATGCCGACAGAAGCGTCAACATAACCGGCGGCCCCTCGATTGACGGCGGCATCGCCTTGCATCGACAGGAGCTTATCGAGCCAGTGATCGTAGCCGAGCCCCACCCGGACCACGATTGAAGCGCCCTTGAGCTTCGCGAGATCGGAAGGCCGAGGCTCGAAAGCTTCCGGATCGGCTGCCGGCGGAATGATCGTGTCGACCTGCGCGAGATCGCCGGTTATTGCCTCTGCAAGGCTCGCGAGATCGCTGGTGGTGGCGACCACGCGCATGCTCGCCGCCGCGCTCGTGCCAATGAGCGGCAAGCCGAGGATCGATAGGAGGAGGAGCACAAGGCGCGGGCTGCAGCGCCCGCGCCCTCTGCCTTTCGTGATCGCAGCTGCCCCGGCCGTCACCGTTTCGCGACGAAGATGCTCTTGGGGAGCAGACAGTGCACGTTCTTCTCGCCGTCCGAGATGGCGCCAACACGGCAATCCATCGCGACGCTGGCGAGTCCATAGGCGTCGAGGCGCGCGATTTTCTTTTCGCTCTCCAGCCACTTGATCATGCCCATCGAGGCCGTATCCATGGCCTTGTTCAGATCCGCATCCTTCGCGTGCGAAACATAGTATTTCGCCGTCTCCTTGGTCGGGCGTTCCATATCCTCCCGGCCCCGCCTGTCCTTGGGATTGAGGCAGTGAATGCCCTTCTTGATGTTGACGACTTGCGACACGCGGCAGTCGGATACGGTCTGCATGAGTCTTGCGGCCTGATCGGTGGAAATGTTGCGCTGCTCGGCGAGAAATTTGAGCGTTTGCGCCTTGGCCTGATCCCACGCCTTGTTCAGATCCTGATCAAAACCCATGGTGACCCACGATGTTTTGGTCTCGATGCGCGGGAAGTCGAGCGGCCTGCCTTTGACCACCTCGAGCGTGAGGTTGAGTTCCTTATAGGCGGTTTCGACCGCCGTCAGGTTGACTTCGCCATTGCCCTGCGCGGCATGGGAATCGCCCGACCACAATAGCGCGCCGCGCACGTGCACGGGCACGTAGAGTGTGGTGCCCTCGGAGAAGTCGCGGATATCCATGTTGCCGGCGTATTCTCCCGGCGGCACCGTGCTGTACCGCCCGGGCTCCTTGCGAGCTACGGCTAGCGTGCCGGGGAATGGTTTCAACGGAATCTCGATGCCCGGCAGAAACTCGACGATCTTCCTATCCCAATCGAGATAAAAATACTTGACCTGGCCATCTTCATAGACTTTCGGAAATTCGCCGAACATCCCAGGCACGTTGAAGTTCGTGGCATAGGCGCGCGGCACGATCTTGTTGATGGTGACTTTGAGCACGTCGCCCGGCTCGGCGCCCTCGACATAGATCGGACCGGTCATGGTATGCGGTCCGCGTCCCGGGTAGTCGGTCCGCAGTTTCTTGATCTGATCGATCGTCGTGCCGGGAACGATCTGGTTGTGGCTATGCATCATCGTTTCCATGACGACGGTGTCGCCGGAATTGACGCGCAGCACGGGCGGTTGCGCATTGTCGAACCAGCCCCATTGCGTGGTTTCCAGCGTTGCCGGCAGTAGATGCACCTTCTTGCCGCTCGGCAGCGGGACCGTTTGCAGATTAGGATCGGGCGGACCGATCGGCGGCACCGCCTGAGTGGGCGCCGGCGCCGCTTGCTGCGCCGGCTGCTGCGCGCGGACGGCGCTTGCCCCGACAAACCAAGCGCCGCCGATGATCACGCCGGCGGCCGCGAACACAATTGACCCTCGCTTCATGCTGACCCCTCCTGAGATGCGGGTATGGTCGCAGTGAATTGACTATAGCAAAAAAACGTGCCGGCTCCCGCTAGCTCTCGGGAAAGGGAAGCGCTTCACCCGGCGGCGGCGACATCCGAAAAACGTTGAGTATCATCGATATCAGCACGTAATAGCCGAGGATGCCGACGAGTTCGACGGTGGCAGCGTCGCCGAGGAGGGCGCGCACGCGCGAGAACGTCTTATCGCTGACGCGCCGCGTTTTGTAGAGCTCCTGGATGAAATCGTAGATCGTACGCTCGTCCTTGGGGGCGGCTTTCGGCATGCGCCCCTTGTGCAGGTCGCGAATGGTCTGCGGCTTGACGCCGGCGCGCCCGGCTTGCGGCACGTGGGCGAACCATTCGTATTGGGCGCGCCAGAGTCTTGCCGTGACAAGAATCGCGAATTCGGAGAGCCGCGGCGGCACTCCGGTATTGAATCGGCAGTGGCCGCCCAGTCGCTGCGCGAGCTCGCCGAAGGCGGGCGCGTGCAGAAACACTGCGAACGGGCCGCGGATCGTTGTGCTGCTGCCGCGTGGACCGGAGCGAATCGATTGGAGCAGCGCGCGCTGGGCGGCCGCCAGTTGGTCCTCGCTCAAAATGGGGAGCCGTGGCGGCGCTATCTTCTTGGCAGATTTTTTCGCAGGCATAGGGCCTCCCTCTGTTGGCTTGGTTGACACTGCGGCTGCACCTCGATCTTACTTGAAAAGCAGCGACTTGATGATGATGGGCACGACCTTGGTGGGCTCGATGACGCTTCCGATGTCGACATAGTCGAACTCTTTGAGCTGCACGGCGTCGATCGCAATCACCTCGGCCGTCGGCGCGACCTCGTGCAGGATGATGCGGCCGAGACTCTTGCCGATGTCGCCGTCGATCAGCAGCACCAGCGGCATGTTCTCGTCAATGGTTCGCCGCAGCGCCGCGCATATGCCGGCCGCCACCGCATGCAGCCGTTCATGCGAGGGATCGCCGCGCCACGGGAACGAAAGCGCGACAGGGCTTTCGCCCTCCTCGAAGTCGGTGCGCGCGAGCGCGCCACGGACCCCCGCGGCGACGGCTTCGGGAGCGATCTTCCCGTCCAGAGCGAGTTCGCAGGTCAGCACGGGCAAGTTCTGCAGCGGCAATTTGCCGGGATCGGCGATGAGAATGGTGTTGCCGCTGATCTGGACCGAGAACTGCGCCGCGCCGATCACGGTCGCGCGAATGCCTTGGCCCGGGTCCCAGACCGGAGCAAGATCTTGCCGGTGCGCCAGCACGTGGCCCAGCTCTTCGGCGAGTTCCAGACCGAGATCGCCGAACCCGCGCGTCTCGCGCTTGTAGACATACTCGCTGACGCCGCCGGAAAAGGTGATGGCGTCGATGCGCCTGTTGGCAAGCTCGGCCGGCCAGGCTTCGGTGACGAGCAGGGAGCGGGCAAGTTCGCCGGGCTGGCGCAGATCTATGAGGCCCATGACCATGCGGGCCATGCGTGCGGCGATGCGCCGGCGATCCGCCGGCATGAGCGTCATGCCGAGTGCGAGTTCGAGGTCGAGCGCCTTGGCGATTATTTGAGCCGGTTGCTCGATGCGCGCGAGGCGCCCAGCGCCATCCGCGACAATGAGCCGTCCGCCCACGGCAATCGCGCAGGTGGCAAGGATGCGCCCTCTTTCGGTCAGCGCGAGCTTGGTCGTGCCGCCGCCGATATCCACGTTGAGCAGCGTCGCGTTGTGCCCGCGCGAAAGCGCAACCGCACCCGACCCGTGCGCCGCCATTTGGCATTCCATGTGATGTCCGGCCGAGGCACAGACGAACTTGCCGGCTTCCTCGGAAAAAAGGTCGGCAATGGCGCGGGCGTTGCGCCGCTTTAGCGCCTCGCCGGTCAAAACGACGGCGCCGCTGTCGACCGTCTCAGGTTCGATGCCGGCGTAGGCGTAGCAGCCGCCGATGAAGCCGCCGAGATCGTCGACATCGATGGTGTAGTCGCCCCGGTAAGGTGTCAAAAGGATCGGCGATTGCCAGAGGATTTTTCGCTCGACGACGACGAAACGGCTCGACAGCGCGCTGGAAAGCCGCTGCAGATGCACGTGCGCGAACATCAGGTGCGATGTCGAGGACCCGATATCGATTCCGACCGTCGTCAGCTCGACGTTATCGGCACCCCAGGCGACTTCGTTGACAGCGGCATCGTCGGGGCTGACGTGGAGATGCTCGAATTCCAGATCGTGCATCGAGTTGTGCGTCGCGGCTAAGCCGGAGCTTTCGCGTAAGGCCGTTCGTCGATGAACTTGCCCATGCCGGACGGCACGCCGTGCTTGGCAAGTTCCTCGAGATAGATCGCATGGATGCGCGGGTCCTGGTGCTCGTATTCGATCTGGCAGCCGCCGTCCTTGACGCTGACGTCCATGCCCATGAACACCCGACGTTTATCGGCGGTGAAGGGGTAGCGAAGGCTGCCTAAGGCGACGGCGAGATAGCGCGCGGGTTCTGGCGCGGTGTTGAAATGCTGGTGAAGCATCTGGTCCGGCGGCGCGAACACCCATCCATGTTTCCAATCGATGCGCACGAAGTCCTTTTGCCCCTCGTACCACAAGAGCGAGAAGCCGTGGCCGGTGACGGCAAAGACGTGGAAATCGGGACCGTGGCGATGCGCCTTTTTATAGGTGCCCACCGGCATCTGCGAGGTATGCGCATGCATGGTGCCCTCGGCGAGGATGAACATCATGTTCGAACCGCCGGCGCCGCGTCCCTCCCAGGCCTTGAGCTCGAAGCCGGTGAGGTCGGGAACGAAATTGGTCTCCCACATGTTGCGGCCCGGGCGCACGGGAATGAACTCGCCTTCGCCGCTGAAGTATTTGGCCGCGCCCTGGCGTTCCGAAAACTCGTACGCGTTATCGAACACAAAGGATTCGTTGTGAAACAGATTGAGCACGAGCGCGAGGTTGTTCGTGGAGGCGAGCCGCGCGCGTTCGCGTCCGCTCGAATTGAAGTGCTGATAGCGGGCGTTGAGCGGCAGCGCGAACAGGCTCTTGGGCCCCCATTCGAAGCTGTGCTTGCGTCCGTCGCTCGCTTCGACGGTGGTGTTGCCGTGTCCGGACAGCACGTAGACCACCTCCTCGAACAGATGCTTTTGCGGCGCCGACTTCCCCCCCGGGGGAAGATCGAGGATGAAGATGGAGACGAAGTCGCCGCGTCCCTTCAAGTGCACGATGCCGCCGTCGACCCCAAAGCGGGACCATGGTGCGGTCGGAACCTCAAGCAAATCGACCCCGAAATCCTCGGTGACCGGCACGCCTTCCTGCGCCGCCCACGTGGCGTAGGGGTCGAGCAGCATCTTGGGGTGCGGGATATCTGTGACCGGCTTATTCATGGGCGACCTCGAAAATCCGCGTTTTCCTATCCAGGCTGAGCCGTCACCCCCTGCGCGTCAAGTGTGGCGCTGCCCGCCCTCCATCGACTCGGTGCAAGAGACGCGCGCTTTGATTGCTAAGACGGCTTTCGATCGCCCGTCGCGCTTTCTTGCGGCGCTTGCCGCATTGCGCGCGGCGCGGGCAACGGGGTTTTCGGCTGCCAAGCGCGCGTGCTAAGCCTCAAATGTCGCTCAAGGGCACCGGGGACGGCAACTAATGGCCAAGCTGCAGCTTTCCTTCGCGTGCGGCCTCTACGACCGTATGCAGCCGCTCTATACTGGCGCGGTCGGGGTCGAAGGCATCGATCTCAATTTCATCGCCATCGATCAGCCGCGACCGATCTTCGATCGGATGGCCGGCGGGGAGGAATTCGACGTCGCCGAGTTTTCAAGCTCGGAGTTCGTTCAGCGGTTTGCCAACAAGCAGTGCCCGTTCGTCGCCATTCCGGTGTTTCCCTCGCGCGCGTTCCGTCACGGCTTCATCGCCGTACACCGCAAGGCCGGCATCAAGACGCCCAAGGACCTCGAGGGCAAGCGCGTGGGCGTTCCGTTGCTGACCATGACCGCGGCCATCTACATCAATGGCCTGCTACAGCACGAATACGGCGTCGATCTTCGGAAGATTCATTGGGTGCAGGGCGCCATGAATACCGGCGGCGCGCATGGCAGTCCGACCGTTCTGCCGCTGCTCAAGTCTCTGGCGATCGAGCAAAACACGTCGAACAAGTCGATGAGCGATCTCCTCGAGGAGCGCGCAGTGGATGCGACGCTCGGCACGAGCCTACCCGAGGCCGTCCGCACCAATCCGGACGTCGTGCGCCTGTTTCCCAATTACGTGGAACTCGAAAAGGCGTTCTACAAGCGTACGAAGATTTACCCGATCATGCATCTCGTCGCCATCCGCAAGCAGCTCTACGAGAGATATCCCTTCATCGCGACCAGCCTCTACAACGCGTTTTGTGAATCCAAGAAGATCGCGCTCGAAAAGATGTTCAACTTGCGCGCGCTACGCTACATGACGCCGTTCCTGATGCGCGACATCGACGAGATTTACGAGCTGTTCGATGGCGATCCGTGGCCATACGGCATCGAACCCAACCGGCCGACGCTGGAAGCCTTCGTCACCTATCTCGTTGATCAGTCGTTGATCGCTGCGCCCGTTCCGGTGAATGATCTCTTCGTTCCAACCCACTAACGTCCTCAGCGGAGGATGAGTTACCCCCGGGGTCAGTAAAACATGGGCAGTCTCGACACCATCATTCAGGAGCTTGTCGTGGCCAATCGCATCCTCGCGCACGAGGATGTGGTGGACGCTTACGGCCATATCAGCGTGCGCAGCCCCGACAATCCGCGGCACTTTTTCATCGCACGCTCGCTCGCACCCGAGCTTGTCGAGCGCGACGATATCGTCGAGTTGGGTCTCGATGGGCAGCCCGTGCGGGAGGAGAGCCGCGCGCTCTATCTCGAACGCTTCATTCACGCCGCCATCTACGAGGCGCGACCCGACGTCCAAGCGGTCGTCCACGCACACGCGGAGGAGATCCTGCCGTTCGGCATCGCGCGGGCGACGCCGCTTCGCCCGGTGATCCATTCGGGCAGCTTCATCGGCGCCAAAGTGCCGGTGTGGGACATTGCCGACAAGTTCGGCGACACCAATCTGCTCGTCACCAACATGGAGCAGGGCCGCGACCTCGCGAAATGCCTCGCCGGCAACAACGTCGCCTTGATGCGAGGTCATGGCTTTGCCTCGGCCGCGCCCTCGCTCATCGAGGTGGTGCGACTGTCGGTTTATCTGCCGCGCAATGCGCGCGCGCTGTTGCGCGCGAAGCAGTTGGGCGGAGAGATCACCTATCTGCGTCAGGGCGAGATCGACGCCCGCAATCGCGGCTACAGTCCCTATTCGCCGGAAACCTGGCGCGCCTGGGAGTACTGGGCGACGAAGGCCGGCTGCGGTCATATGCTGAGCCAACCCGAGCACGCTCACGCGAAGAAAAAAGCGCCGAAGTAGTTGGGTCGCGGCAAAGCTTGGATTGCGCGAAGGTCAATCCCGCTACAGTGCTCCAAAGCAGGGCTGTGAGCTTTCGGCGGCAAATCGACAGGAATCGGGCGCCGCGCCCAAGGAGCGAGTGATGAGTGCAACGCCAGAGACTCTCGACAGCTATTTATCCGGCCGCTGGCAGCGGGGGCAGGGGATCGAAAGCACGCTCATCGATCCGGTCACCGGTGATGAACTCGCGACTGTTTCGGCAAAGGGCCTGGATCTGAACTCCGCGCTCGAATTCGCGCGCCGAGAAGGCCAGCGCTCGCTGCGCAATATGAACTATGCGGAGCGCGGCAAGCTCGTCGGCGCCGTCGCCGACGTGCTTACCGCGAACCGGGCGCGCTACGAGGCGATCGCCATCGCCAATTCAGGCAATACCAAAATGGACGCCGCGATCGACATCGACGGTGGCATCGGCACCCTCAAATATTACGCCCGCCTCGGCGCCGGGCTGGGCGAGGCGCGTACGCTGCTCGATGAAAAGCCGGTGCGGCTCGCCAAGGCGGAGAACTATCAGGCCATACATCTGATGGTGCCGCGCCGCGGTGTCGCCGTGCACATCAACGCCTTCAATTTCCCGGGCTGGGCGCTGTGGGAGAAGGCCGCGGTATCGCTGCTTGCCGGCGTGCCCGTCCTTGCCAAGCCCGCCTCGGCGACGGCGCTCTTAGCGCATGCCATGATTAAGGACGTAATCGCGGCGGGCGCTTTGCCTGCGGGCGCGCTGAGCCTCCTCTGCGGCAGCGCGGGTGGGCTCCTGGAAGCGCTCACCAGCGAGGACCTCGTTGCTTTTACGGGTTCAGCCGACACCGCCGCGCGCGTGCGCGGGCATCCCAACGCGGTGGCCAAAAACGTGCCGGTGAATATCGAGGCCGACAGCATCAACGCGGCGTTGCTTGCGCCGGATGCCTCGCCCGCCGGCGCGGCATTCGACGCCTTCGTGTGCGAAACAGTGCGCGAGATGACGGTCAAGGCGGGGCAGAAATGCACCGCGATCCGCCGCATCTTCGTGCCGGCGGAGATGGCCGATGCGGTCGCCGATGCGCTCTCGGGGAAACTCAAGACGACCAAGGTCGGCGACCCGCGGCAGGCGGATACGCGCATGGGGCCCCTGGTGACGCGCGCCCAGCAAGCGGCGGCATTCGAGGGGATCCGGCGGTTGGCCTGCGAGGCTGCGATCGTCTGCGGCGGCACCGAGGCCCCCGCGCTCGATGGTATCGACAAGGCCAAATCCGCCTTTGTCGCGCCGACATTGCTCAGGCTCAAAAGCACGGACAACGCACGAGCCGTGCATGAGGTCGAGGTGTTCGGTCCCGCCGCGACCATCGTGCCCTATCGCGGCGAGCAGGACGCCGCCGCGCTCATCGCGCGCGGAGGTGGCTCGCTGGTCGCATCGGTCTATGGCGAGGACAAGGATTTTCTCGCGCGCATGGTAAGCGAGATCGCGCCGAGCCACGGTCGCATTCTAGCCGTCGATCCGGCCATCGCGACGGCGCATACCGGGCATGGGATCGTGATGCCGCAATGCAATCACGGCGGGCCGGGCCGGGCCGGAGCGGGGGAGGAGCTGGGCGGCCTTTTTGGCCTGCGTTTTTACCATCAGCGCCTCGCCGTGCAGGGATCGAGCGAGTTGCTTGCGAGCCTTCAGGCCACGGCGGCAAGCCTCCATTGAGCTGCGATCTCGGCGCGCTCGAACGGCGCGATGGAATGGACTAACCTTGGCCGGTTCAGCCGCTGGTGGGTCGGTGTCATCCTCGGAAGAAAGAAAGGCGCGCAGCTTCGTCGAGCGCCACGGTTTGTGGAACGACGCGCAGTTCGAGGCAGCGGCGAGCGCCGACAAATGCATCGAGGAACGCGGGCTCGAAGTCGTGCGCCTGTCGTTTCCGGACCAGCACGGGATCTTGCGCGGCAAAACCGTGCTGGCAAACGAGGCGCCGGCCGCGATGCGCAACGGCTGCTCGATCACCACGACGCTGCTTGCCAAAGATACCGCGCACAAGACGGTGTTTCCGGTTTTCACGCCGGGAGGCGGCTTCGGCATGGCCGAGATGGAAGGTGGCGGCGACTTTCTCATGATCGCCGATCCCACCACCTTCCGCGTGCTCCCCTGGGCGCCACGCACCGGCTGGGCGCTGTGTGACATCTATTTCGCTAACGGCAAGCCGGTGCCGTTCTCGACGCGCCACCTTTATCGCCGCGCGCTGGAACGGCTGGCCGAAGCAGGTTTCGACTACCTGGCCGGCCTCGAGGTCGAGTTCCACGTCTTCAAGCTCGAGGATGCGCGGCTTGCGCCCGCCGACGCCACGTGGCCGGGCGAGGCGCCGCAAGTCAGCCTGCTCTCCCAAGGCTACCAGTACTTGACCGAAACGCGCTTCGATCAGATCGAGCCGATTCTCGAAATCCTGCGCCGCGAGGTCGTCTCGCTTGGCTTGCCGCTGCGCTCCGTCGAAATCGAGCTCGGCCCCAGCCAGTGCGAATTCACGTTCCAGCCGCAGGTCGGACTTGCGCCTGCCGATACCATGATGCTGTTCCGTAGCGCCGTGAAACAGATCTGCCGCCGGCACGGTTATCACGCGACGTTCATGACGCGCCCAAAGCTTGAGAACCTGATGTCGAGTGGCTGGCACCTGCATCAATCACTGCGCGAGCGGGCCTCGAGCGCAAACGCCTTGACGCCGAGCGATGACGACGTGCTCTCGCCACTGGGCCGACATTTTTTGGCTGGTCTTCTTGCCCATGCGCGTGCCGCGGCCGCATTCACCACCCCGACCATCAACGGCTACAAGCGCTATCGCGGGTATTCGCTGGCGCCCGATCGTGTGATCTGGGGGTGTGACAATCGCGGGGTGATGATCCGCGTGCTCGGCGGCGGCCGCGGCGATGGCGCAACCCGGCTCGAGAATCGTGCCGGCGAGCCGGCCGCCAATCCTTACCTTTATATGGCGTCGCAAATCGTAACCGGGCTCGATGGGATGGAGCGTATGCTCGATTCCGGGCCCTCGGCCGACACCCCCTATGAAGTCACGGCGCCGCTTTTGCCCAAAACCCTCGAGGAGGCACTCGGCGCGTTGCGCGCCGACACTTGCCTCGCCGCGGGCTTCGGCAAGGATTTCATTGACTATTATCTGCACATCAAGGAGGCCGAGATCGCGCGCTATCGCTCCGAGGTGAGCGAGTGGGAACAACGCGAATATTTCGAGCTGTTCTAGCGGCTACTCAGAAGCTGGGTAGGCTGGGCAAAATCGCCCAAAACGGCGAGTAACA
>WNFW01001502.1_pt1 | contig 16520 bp, 10 predicted proteins | sample 5400131 | NCBI WGS metagenome assembly WNFW01 (sample SAMN13153362, study PRJNA577476) | soil metagenome | isolation source: 20 cm soil or saprolite under grassland replicate 1 | place: USA:California | collected 2016-06-15 | reverse complement strand
GCGGTTATGTGTACACAACGCCATACGAGGGTGCGCCGGTTGCCGCTAAGATTAATATCTTCGACTGTCAAAGTTTTGTGCTTGATTATACGGCGTACACCAATAAACTCCAAGTTACCAACGATATGATGCTCGAGGTAGTCAACAAGTCGATCGATCTTCTCAACGAAAATGCAGACGAATGGTATATCGTTACTTCGCGTATGTATCTGTGCGGCTTTAGCGCAGGCGGCCATGTGGCTGCTCTGGCTGTCAATAGGTATTCTGATGATATCGACCTCGTCATTCTGGGCTACGCGGCACTTGATCTTAAACAGAATACAATTGATACGGCAAATCTCGATAAGGGGTTTGACGGAGATTTGTTGGCAATCTTGAAGCTCTTTACTGTAAAGCCGATTGATTCAGTGAGCTCCAAGACGCCGCGTACCTTTTTATGGCACATGTTTGGAGATGCCCAGGTGTCGGTAGTGTCTTCGTATGAATATGTACAGAAACTCGTTGAAGAGGGTGTACCCTGTGAAGGGCATGTCTACCAAAGGGGCAAACACGGTATCTCGCTCACTAGTCGTGCAAGTGCAAAATCTCCAGAGAATATAGACGCTCAAATTGCGAGTTGGGTACAGCTCGTCGGCGAGTGGATATATCATTGACGACCCCCACGATCCGCAACGCAGCTTGGTCAAACTGGGCAGAAGGTGCGCTATACCGGCTGGACCATCATGGAGGCGTTTGCTGGCTTTCGCTCTGTGCTCTCGGCCCTGCGGTTGATCCAGCGTAGGATGCAGTCCGGCTATCAGATGAACAAACGGCGCACGCATCCCAACTCGGCTCAACTGTTGGGGGCTCAAGCTGTTGAGTGGACCTTAAGTTGGTGCGAATAGGGAGGACACGATCGCATTGCCCCTGGTGTACTTCCACAACAGTGCGCCCGTCACGCTTTCAAGAGCATACAGGGTGGCATCAAATGAGCTGACATAGATGAAACCGTCAGCGAAGGATGTCGTAGAGGAGAGAATCCCCCGTCGTGTAGTTCCAGAGTTTGTTGTCCGTCCTGGTGTCAAGGGCATACAGGATATGGTCTTTTGAGCCGATGTACACGACCTCATCCGCAACCACTTACGAGGACGCGATGCCATCTCCAGTCGCATATGTCAAGGTTCGTCTCAAGATGGATACATTTGAGATATAGATCACCTTGTTCGTAGGAATGTTTTGTGTCAACTCTCTACTCATTTCTGGAGGAGTGCTTCAGCGTCACTAGTGATGACAACATCCTTCCCCAACAGTATACCGCCGCTTTCTCGCTCAAGATCGGCCAATAAACCAAATCTCTGCTGCTGGCTTATGAGAGTGCATGAATTCCGACACGTATGTTGCCAGACGAATCATCTATGATGCCAGTAATACGCACTGAAAGGGAGACATGGACGCTGACGTCGCGGATGGTCAGTGCCCCTTCCGCGGTCCAATGTCCATCGAGTTCATTGACGATAGTAGCGCTACGATACTTCATGGTTGGGAACTTTTCGACATGAAAGAAGCGTGGGCTACGCAGGTCCTCATCCCGTTTGGCATTGTGCGTGCTGATGCTTGCTGTTTCAATACTGACCTCTGAAAATGCGCGACGTGGTTTTGGTATCACTCATAGCGAGCTCTCTCCATCTCGGTGAAACGAAGGAGTCGCCAGCAAATACGCCCCTTCTCTTAGCGCGTCAAAACAGGGGATGAGTTCCGTGTTTGCTGGCGATCCGAACGATAGAAACGACAGGAGACACGTGTCTCTTCATCCCAGGCCGATCTGCCTCATCAAGCCAACCAAGTCATAGAAAAGGTTCTCTTCCACAATTTCACCATTCTGCCAATGGGCAACGGTACAGAAGTCCACTTCAAACGACTTGTTCGTAGGCGCGATCTGCTTGCCGTCAGAGCCGGTCATCGGACCTTTCATCGTCCCAGTGAAACGTGCAATTGAGCATGTCCAATCGCCTTGACCGATTAACACCTTATACGGACGATTCCCTACATGGTTATCTGGAAACGTCTGAAAGAACGCAATGGCCTCCGCTTTGTGATCATGGACGCCTCGTGTTGGTTCAGGCTTCCCTGGCCAATACACGACGGTATGCTCAGCATGACGTTTGCTGAAGGTATCCCAGTCCTGATTGTTCCAGGAGTCATCCAACGTTTGCATGAGCTGAAGATTGTCATGAGTCGTCATACGCTTCCTCTTTCTGTTTACTTCAAATCAAAACGCCAAACGAAGGGTCAGAGGAGGATGCACCAGTAGTGTCTCCCCTGCAATTGTAAGACATCACTCAGGGGTCGCTCATTTCCCAGGCCGATCTGGAGCAGGGCCCTCCATGAGCGAGTGTTGCGAGCGGGAGTGGGAGCCTTTGCTCTGCCGAGACCTTCTTCTCCGTGCTCAATGCAATCCGCTGTCCGATCTCCTTCCAGTGTAAACGGGGGGCGTTACAAACAGCGTTAATAACTCACGGTTCGCTCATTTCTATTTCTAAGGTACTGGACCTCTCTCTTTTAGCGAAGGATCTCTCTGAGTTGCGACTGCGTACATCATATATGCTGTTGATCTTACGCACAAACGGGAAGGCGAATAGCTCCTTTTCACGTAAGCTCATCATATACTAGAAGCAGCCAAATTGTACATGAACCGTCTGGTTCATTTCTCTAAGGAGACAGCGGTAAAACGTTGACGGATGAAGCGAGGCCGCTCGATCTCGTCCAGTAGAGCGACCGCGTAATCTTCCATGGAAATAAAGCTCTCGCCCTCATCGTTGGTCAATAAGTGGTCAGTGCCGAGGCGATACTTCCCAGTCCGTCTTCCTGGCGCGATGTGCTCGGAGGGGCTGAAAAAGGTCCAAGCGATATCAGAAGCGCGTAAGATGTCCAGTGTTTTACGCTGTGCCTGCGATATCGGGCGTGCTGCATTGGGGAAGCCAGGTGTGTCGACGAGTTGGACGCCGGGGGCAACTTCCAGGCTTCCTGCACCGCCGACCACAATCAGTCGCTTGTTTCCGCCGGCGCGCTTCACTCCTTCAATCACCGCTTTGCTGGAATTGACAAAGAAGGTGTGTGGATCACTCCCGCCAGCGCCCGTTGCGTTCATCACCACATCCGAGTCAGCAATCGCTTCGGCAACACTGGCGGGATCGAAAATATCCACGCGAGCGACCGTCAAACGTGGATGGGCAATCGGAAAGCGCTCTGGTTTGCGTACCAGCGCCTTTACCTCGTGTCCGCGTACCAGCGCCTCCATGGTAATTCGCTGACCAACCCTGCCGCTTGCCCCAAGCAATGCAATCTTCATATTCTGCTCCTTTTGGAGTGATGCTTTGCTGATGAGATATGGTGTTATGTGGGGTCGGAGGAGCTCTTCAGGTGAGGAGAATCGGCCCGTCGGAGCAAGTCACGATGTCCCAATCGCCAACACTCCTTTGCAATTGACCATTCTTCCTGCGTTTGGATGAGCAGGACGCGCACGGTGGAATCATCAGCAGTGATATCGCAGTCGGCAAGAGCTTGGGCGTTTTTCTTCGTATCGAGGTGGAGGCCGAGAAAGGCGAAGGCTTCACAGGCTGATGCCCGTAGCGAAGCATCATGTTCACCAACACCTCCGGCGAATACGAGGGCATCTATGCCGCCCAATGTGGCGAGCATGGCTCCGATGAAGGAGCGCAGACGATGCACATAGATGTCGAATGCTAGCTGCGCCCGCGTATTTCCCTGATCGATGGCAGCACGAATCTCGCGCATATCGCTTGAAACGCCAGAGATCCCTTTCAGGCCGGAATCGTTGTCGAGCATGGTGTCAAGCTGGTCAGCGGTGTAGCCGTTTTGACGTAGCAGGTACACCAGGATGCCAGGATCAACGGAGCCCGAGCGGCTCCCCATCATCAATCCTTCGAGCGGGGTAAAGCCCATGGTCGTTTCGATGCTGCGCCCTGCACGAATAGCCGCCAGAGAGCAGCCATTGCCGAGGTGGCACGTGATCAGTCGCAGCGATTCCAGATCTCTTCCAAGCAGTTGAGCCCCACGCTGTGAGCAGTACTGGTGGCTGATACCGTGAAAGCCATAGCGACGAATACCGCGCTCGAACCACTCATAGGGCCCAGGATACACAGCGGCTGCCAGGGGTAACTCGCTATGGAACGAGGTGTCGAAGACCGCCACTTGAGGTACGTGTGGCAGCATGCGCTCAACCGCCTCGATGCCCTCCAGATTGACGGGATTGTGCAGCGGAGCAAACTCAGCGAGGCGTTTGATGACGCCCTTGACGATAGGAGTGATCACTGTCGCCTCTCGATATTCCTGTCCACCATGAACGACACGATGGCCGACGATGTCGATCTCTGTGAGTTGGCTGAGCACCTGCGTTTTCCCACCGACAAGCGTGTTGAGCACGTACTCGATGACTTCCCGCCGGGAGTCCGTTGGAAGTTTCTCTACCACTGTTTCACCATGAACAGTCGTCACCTTCAGGTCCGTCTCCCCTCCGTGTTCAGCCCAGTCGGCCGTCGCCTCCCAGAGCGGCCTGGGCGGTTGCTCTGGGAGTTCTTCGGCCAGTTCATACAGCTTGCTTTTCTGGCTACTTGAGCCGGCATTGAGCACGACTATCTTCATCATCGTTCGAAACCTTCTTCTAGTCCGTCCACACCCAGTCGCGTACTTCAGGCATATCTTCGAATGTGGTTCGGACATAGGTATGGTGTTTGGTCAGCAGATCATTGCACTCCTGAATGAGTGGCGGCGTCAGATGGTGGAGGCGTGGTGCATGCTGCATGGCCAGGATGCAGAGATGATACCGACTGACTTGATTGAGCACGACCATATCAAAGGGCGTGGTGGTCGTCCCCTGTTCGTTAAAACCGCGCACATGGAAACGAGCCGCGTTGGGGCGCCCGTGAATGAGTTCGTGGACGGCTCGCTGATAGCCGTGAAAGGCGAACACGACGGGCTTGTCTGCTGTGAAAAGTTCTGTGAAGGTGGTGTCATCTAGCCCGTGCGGGTGGACATCTGGGGAGTAGAGTGTCATCAGGTCGACGACGTTCACCACGCGCACCTTCAATTCTGGCAGGTGATGGCGCAGCCACCAGGCCGCGGCCACGGTTTCCATCGTCATGACATCACCTGCGCACGCCAGCACCACATCGGGCTCAATGCTGTCGGCATTGCTGGCCCACTGCCAGATGGAGAGACCACGCGTGCAATGTTCAATGGCCTGCTGCATGGGAAGGAATTGCAGGTGGAGTTGTTTATCAATCACCATGAGGTTCACATAGTTGCGGCTGCGCAAACAGTGATCGGCCACGGAGAGCAGACAGTTTGCATCTGGTGGTAAATAAACGCGCGCTACGGCGCCTTTACTTGTAAGCGCGGTGTCGATCAGCCCCGGTCCTTGATGACTAAACCCGTTATGATCGTTGCGCCAGCAGGTCGATGTCAGCAGAATGTTGAGCGAGGCGACGGGTTCTCGCCAGGGAAGGTCGAGTGCTTTTTCCAGCCACTTCGTGTGTTGCATCATCATCGAGTCAATAATCATGGCAAAGGCTTCGTAGGTCGCGAATACGCCATGGCGACCTGTCAGCACATAGCCCTCTAACCATCCCTCACACAGATGTTCGCTCAGGACCTCCATGACTCTTCCATCAGGAGAGAGGTGATCGTCAATCGGAATGATTTTCTCCTCAAACGTGCGGTTTTCCACCTGGAAGACATCCCCAAGGCGATTCGAATTGGTTTCATCGGGACAGAAGTACCGGAAATTCTGCTGCGTGGCATTGCTCGTGAACATGTCGCGCATCATCTCACCTAGCACGCGGGTATTCTCATAGTACGTGGTGGCGGGCTTTTTGATTTCAAGCGCATAGTCCGTAAAGTCTGGTACATCCAGGTCGACCAGCACTCTTCCACCATTTGCGTGGGGATTTGCCCCCATTCTTCGATCACCTTGAGGCGCGAGTGCGGCAAGTTCGGGGTTGAAACGTCCCTGCTCGTCAAAAAGCTCTTCTGGTTTGTAGCTGCGCATCCACTCTTCCAGTATTTTCAGGTGCTCGGGATTGGTCTTCACATTCTCTACAGGCACCTGGTGTGCGCGAAAGGTGCCCTCGATCGGGAGGCCATCGACCTCTCTCGGTCCAGTCCATCCTTTCGGGGTACGCAAGATGATCGCAGGCCATGCGGGAACTCCTGTAAAGCCATGCGTACGCGCATCTGCTTGAATCGAGCGGATGTGTGCATAGCAGGTCTCCAACGTTTCTGCGAACGCCTGGTGCATGCGCATGGGATCATCCCCTTCCACGAAGTGGACATCGTAGCCATGACCTGCGATGACCTGGCGTACCGACTCGTCATCGTCACGCCCAAAGACGGTTGGACCAGAAATCTTGTACCCATTGAGATGCAAGATCGGCATGACCGCTCCGTCACGAATCGGGTTCAAAAATTTGATGCCTTTCCATGATCCTTCGAGTGGTCCGGTTTCAGCTTCCCCATCACCGACGACAGCCACAGCAATCAGATCCGGATTATCAAAAGCCGCGCCAAAGGCGTGGGCAAGCACGTACCCTAATTCTCCTCCCTCATGAATGGAGCCTGGCGTGGGAACACTCACATGACTTGGTACCCCTCCAGGCGTTGAGAACTGGCGAAAGAGGCGACGCATTCCCTCTGCATCTTGCGTGATCTTTGGGTACACCTCGGTGTAGGTCCCCTCTAGATACACATTGGCGAGCAGTGCAGGTCCACCGTGTCCTGGTCCTGCCAGGTAGATCATATCCACATCGTGCTCCTGGATGAGACGATTCAGGTGGACATAGATGAAGCTGAGACCTGGAGATGTCCCCCAATGCCCAAGTAATCGCGGTTTGATATGTGCGGGGCGTAGTGGCTCTCTCAGCAGAGCATTCTCTTGTAAATAGATCTGGCCGATGGTCAGGTAGTTGGCGGCGTTCCAATACGTGTCCATCAAGTGGAGACGCGCCTGGTCAACGGTTGACATGCTCTCCTCCCTCTGCGTGTGGTGCACGCACACAACGTGTGATGATCAACATATGCCCATTTCCCTGGTTCCTACGTGTTGGTAAACCCCCTCTTTGAACTTCCCTCGACGGTCTCTGCGCCGCTCACCCAGGTGGAACCGTCCGGGCGAGGTAGCCGATCGTCAGGCCCGTGCGGTTCGAGCCGTTTCCGATCAAGGCCCCGTAGATGAGCGGGGCGATCGTGCCAACCACCTGGCCAATTGCAAAGAACACCGCTTTCTGCTTCCTCCAAATCAGAACGCCAAACGAAGGGTCAGAGGAGGACGCATCAGTAGTGTCTCCCTTGTAATTGTAAGACAGCACTCACGGTTCGCTCATTTCCCAGGCCGTTCGTAAGCAGTGCCCTCCATGAGCGAGTGTTGCGAGCGGAAGTCGGAACAGTTGCTCTGCCAAGACTGTCTTCTGTTTGCGCAATGCAATCCGTTGTCCGAGTTACTTCCAGTGTAAACGGGGAGCGTTACAAACAGCGTTACAAACGCACACATGTGATTCCCTATGAACTGTTCAGCTTTCATCAGAATTGGCGAAGCGCTGGCATCATATGGCCAGGTCGGCCCCTCTGCCTGGGTCCCGTTCAGAGGTCGAAGGTGTGGCTCTCCCCAGACCTGATCTCCCGTACCTGGTCTCCGACACCCACTTTCACCGACCGGTTCAGGCTGTCGACCTCGGCACCTACCCGCAGACGGCCATCCTCGAGTGCGACCTCGATCAGCAGCCCTCTGAAGCGCATGGGCAGGATCAGACCGCGCAGATGGTCCATGGCCTTGGGGTTGAAGTAGAGAACATCGTCGCGAATCACCTCGCCCGTGTAGCTGCGCTGCACCAGATCCAACGTCCCCGCCATCACGCCCATGTGGATGCCCTCGGCTGTGGTGCCGCCCTGCACGTCGCCGACATCGCTCTCCAATGCCACCATATACCGCTCCCAGGAGGTCGCCAGGTCGATCTCCGAGTAGACCCCGGCATACGTGACAAAGCTCAGGGTGGACCCGTGTGATGTCCGGGCATCGTAGTAGGCGACGGTCTTGCGCAGCGTCTCAGAAGTGTACGAGTAGCCGAGGCGCTCGAAAATCTGCTTCAGCTCCTCCTGCCGTAACAGGTAAAACAACAGCACGGTGTCCGCCTGCTTCGATAGCTTGTAGCGGTCGGGACTCTTTCCCTCGGCCAGCAGGATGCGGTCGAGCCTTTGGATGTTGCCGTACTTCTGGCGATAGGCATCCCAATCCAGCTCCTCCAAGTCCTCCCAGCCCTCGAACTGGCTGATGACGCCATCCGCGAGGAACGGGACGTACATTTTGCGGCTCATCGCCTTCCAGGTCTCGATCTCCTGGTCGGTGAGGTTCATCCGCTCGCAGAGCGATTGCCCCCACCGTTCTGGGAGCATGTCGAGCAGGCTGCCCGCAACGTCCAGGAGCCACGCCACCATCACGTTGGTGTACGCGTTGTTACGCAGACCGGGCTCATCAGAGTCTGGGTATTTCTCGTGGAACTCGTCCGGACCCATGACGCCGTGGATCTCGTAGCGTCCACGTTGCGGGTTGAAATGAGCAATGCTGGACCAGAAACGGGCAATCTCCATCAGCATCTCGGCGCCCGGCCCGAGCAGGAAGTCGCTATCTCCCGTGGCCTGGATGTAGTGCCAGATGTTGTAGAAGATGGCTGCGCCCACGTGCCTCTGGTTCTGGCTCAGGTCCGGTTCCCACAACCCGGAGCGCGGGTTGAGATGCACGATCTGGGTCTCTTCCTTGCCATCGCTGCCACTCTGCCAAGGGTACATCGCGCCCCGGTAACCGGCATCGCGAGCCAGCACGCGGGCCTCATCAAGCCTGCGGTAGCGGTACATCAGGAGTCCTCGCGTGATCTTCGGCAGCCGGAAGTTCAGGAAGGGATAGACATAAAGCTCGTCCCAGAAGACGTGGCCGCGATAGGCTTCCCCGTCGAGGCCGCGCGCGGGAACACCGGCGTCCAGGTCGGCCGTGTTGGGAGAGCAAGTCTGTAGAACGTGGGCAGCGTGGAAGCGCAGCAGGAACTGGACCCGGTCGTTGTTGGGCACAAGGATGTCACAGTCGTCCCACAATTTGTCCCACGAGAGCTGGTGACGGTTGAAGGCCTCCTCGAAAGTGCCGAAACGCCCGACCGCCTTTTCGGCGTTGGTCAGGGGCTCGCTAATCGCCTGGTCGTGAGAGGTGAAGAACGAGACTAGCTTCTCGACACGGACTGGTCGTCCTTGCTGGAGGTCGAAGCCCAGAGTATGTTGTGCGTAATCCTCCATCAGATAAAGCTCGCGCTCAGTCTCCAGCTCACCCGCATCTCCATACACGCGTGTCCTTGCTGCCTCAGCCACGTAGATGCGGGACTGGCGAGTCTGCGCTAGCAAGGAGATGGTGTCCAGATACGGAGTCCGGCTCGCCACCGGATGCATGTGGTGGCCCTCTAGCTCCCGGTAGCGGGTGACGCCCTGGTTGATGACGCGCCCATCAAGCGCCGTGATGATCTCCACCGGGCCAGACCAGTTCTGGGCTGTGATGGTCCACTCCAGGGCCGCCTGGTGCTTGACGGCCATGCTAATGAAGCGCCTGCTGGAGAGGGTCGTCTCGCGACTTCGGCGGTCGCGGAAGTGAAGCTGGCGCATTACCGTCGCGTTGCGGAAGTCCACCTCGTGCCTGTAGCTCAGCAGCTCGATGTTCTGCAGGGTGATCGGCTCGTCACCACCGATGCGGAGCTTGAGCACGAGCCAGTTGGGAAGGTTGACCAGGTCTTCGTTGAGTACCGGGTGGCCGCCCATGATGGTCGTCTCCCGGTTGTAACAGCCATGTGCGTAGGTGCCCGGATAGTGGACGTCATCCACGTCGGCCCACTCAGCGCTGCCACGCGTGCAGAAATAGCCGTTGCCGGTCGAAGTCAGCACCTCCCGCAGCCTCTCCTGCGTGGGCTCGAAGGAGTCGTAGGCGAGCGTCCACTCCTTCGGACTGGGCTTGGATCCCCCGCCGGGCGGCGTTGGCTTCTCCTTTGCGGGGTCCAAGGCGGCGAGCCTGTTGAGGAACTCCTCCACCTCCCCAATCGTGTTCAGCACGTAGTCCGCGGCAGTGGTGCGGCCAGCGGTCTCAGGGTCGTCGGCACCCCCCACGAAGATGCCGATGCCGCGCCCTGTCAGGGCTCGGAAGGCGTCCTCGTCAGTGATGTCGTCGCCCAGATAGACGGGGACCACGTCGTCTCGATCTAAACCTAGTGCCTTGAGCAGGTAGAGCACCGCCTTGCCCTTGTCCCAGTCCAGCTTGGGCTGGATCTCAAAGACCATCTTGCCCGGCGTGACCTTGAGCTCCTCCGGGTGCTCGCTGAGGATGGCATCAACGATCTCCTTGACTCGGGGTCGCTGTTGTTCTGGTACCAGGCGGAAATGAGCCGCCACCGAACTCTTCTTGGGCTCGAGAAGGGCTCCCGAGAGGTCGGCCAGCTCGGCGCGAAGCCTTGCCTCCACCTCTTGCAGCAGGTCCTCGAATGACGCGCCCTCCTCACGCTGTATGGACCCTCCGGTCGGGCTCCAGATGTCGAAACCGTGGTCGCCAGCCACGATCAGGTTGTCGAGGTCCATGAGCTCCTGCACGACCTTGCGGTCGCGACCACTGACCACGACCACGGGGACTCGTTCGGCCAGCCTCCGCACCGCCTCACGCATACTGTCCGAGATCACGGCATCCTCTGGCCGGTCACGGATCGGAGTCAGGGTCCCGTCGTAGTCGAGGAACACGGCCGTCCGCTTGCCGGCGAAGCGCTGAGCCAGCGCCTCGCTCTCGCCGAGCCCGTGCAGTAGGGCGTCGATCTGCCTCGCCATAGTTGCTCAACTCCCTTTGTGAGTCGCCTCCGCTCAGTGTAAACGGGGGGCGTTACAAACAGCGTTAAAAACGCACGATGCGCTCATTTTTTATGAAAAAGCCATGGGCATATCGGTAGCTTTTCCATGGTAGCATACCACGATCACCTGATTCTTGCTTCTCCCCATCTGAGGGCATCGGCATGAACATATCCAGCATCATGAGGATCGTAAGTCATACACCGCGCTCTGCTCATCCAGATGCGTGGAAATCTTGTCAGCGAACGAAGAAAGGCGAATCATGACAGTGTGACCTCCTGATGAGTGCGAGCCGACTCGTAGATGCCCAGAATGATCTCGACTGGATGCCTTGCGGCAAAGCCGTCAACGAGCGGAGCACCATTCTCACGAATTGCCCGGATCATATCTTCGATCTGCAGAGCATGGCTCCTGATGGCAAGTGTGGCAGGATTCTGAGCTGCGGAGGGACCTGCAGGAGCAGTGGGGACGTGTTGCTCGCGAGCAGCATCGTAGGGACCAACCTCCTCGCGATCATCCTGAGCCAGGTGGAGATAGCTCAGGCGGTCATCCTCGATCACCGCTGATCCCTTGTCGCCATGCAACTCGATGCGGGTACCCATTCCAGGATAGGCACCAGTCGTCGCAGCAATTGTCCCCAGAGCTCCGTTGGCGAAGCGCAAGACGGCGACCGCCACATCTTCGGTCTCCACGCGATGCACCAGGGTGTCCGTGTACGCGAAAATGCTCTTGACCGGACCCATCAACCACTGCAACAGATCAATGGAATGGATCGACTGGTTCATCAGTACTCCGCCACCATCCAGTTCCCAGGTCCCGCGCCATGCTCCACTGTCGTAGTACGCCTGGGAACGCCACCAGGGTACCAGGGCGAGGCCCTGTACCAGTCGGCCAAAAGCCTGCGCCTCAACCAGGTCATGCACCTTGATGGTGTCCGGATCGAAGCGATGCTGGCTGATGACGGCCAGCTTCACACCAGTCTCCTGCTGCACCCGCAACATCTCTGCAATCGCCGCACGAGTGATCTCCAACGGCTTCTCAACGATCACATTCACGCCTGAGCGCATGACCTGGCAAGCGTGTTCCCCATGCTGACCACTGGGTGTGCAAATATCGATAATATCGAGGTGCTCACGTGCCAACATCTCCTGAAGATTCTCATAGTGCGTCACATGAAATTCCTCCGCGAGCTCCTGTGCAGGCTTGAGGACCGTATCAACTACGGCAACGAGTTGCGCATCGGGCAAGGTGGCGATGGCTTTCGCATGGATGTGACCGATCACGCCCCAGCCAATAATTCCAAACCGTAGTTTGCTCGTCATACCTCATATCTCCCTTCTATTCAGAACTATGCTACTGCCTCAGTAGCTCGTAAGGCACGGACAAAGTCGGGCAAGGCGACCTCGGGCTCCTCGATCTCGGGGTGTCAGCACTTCTCCCACTCAAATGCGATCCACTCACCATATCCGCCGTTCGCCAGCAGCTATAGAACCTCAACGCTCGGCACAATTCCCTGTCCCAGAAGGCAGTAACGGACTCCGCCTTTCGTGGACACCGAGTTCTTCAAGTGAACATGCCTGGTGCGGTCCTTGAGCCTTTCGATGTATTGCCCTCCACATTTTTTGCCTCTCCTTTGGACCTGCGGATTTGGGTGGAAAGCCATACTCTGCTTTTAAGGGTACCGATGGAGCGTTGTACAAGCGTTACAAAAGTTCCTCCCTGCTCAACTGCCTGCTTGCTGGCTCGTCTCGACGAACCACAGCCATGTGTCGATGCTTCGCGCGATGCCTGTGAAGAGGTCAGCAGTGTCGGCGTCCTGAAGGAGAGTAGCCAGCTCGCTGGCGTAGCGTACATGTTTGCCAAAGGTGGTAAGCTTCGTCAATAGTGCATCGATGTGGCCTTTCCCATCGGCCGTTGCCAACACATACTCATCGAGCGAAGACCGCCTGGCGACCGCATGCGCCGTTCCCTCAGCCATGCCACCAAGCTGCACAATGTGCTCGGCGATCAGGTTCGCACACTCCTCCACTCCCTGGACGACCTTGTCGAACAGCTCGCGCAGGGCAGTGAAATGCAGCCCGTTGACGTTCCAGTAGGCCTGCCTGCTTTGGAGTTGCAGATCGATGGCGTCGGCTAAGCGGCGGTTCAACAGCTCGATCAGTTTGGCCTGCTGCTCGTTGGTCCGCGTATTTTTTTGCCTGGACATGGAGCGCTCCTTTTACCCAAGCTGTGTTTTGTGCGATAATGCATATATTCTCTAGAGGTGGTTGATCTGAAACGCTCTGACCTCCTTTTGTTCCTTTAGGTGGAGTCAACGCTCTGATCTGTATCATCTCTGATCTCATGATAAACGGAGAGCGTTATCAGGAGCGTTAAATGTAACTCTGCTCTCATCATTGGGGCGAGATAGCTGACATGATAGTAGGAGAACGTTTTGAGGAACGCTAGAAGGAACGTTATATGGGCATCTTACGCTTCACATTGCTGGGGAACCCAGAAGTCCATCATGCTGATCAGCTGCTGCTGTTCTCCACACGCAAGGAATTCGCGCTGCTCATCTATCTGGCAGTAGAAGGCCGCATCCATTTGCGCAAAACCCTCTCCGAGCTGTTCTGGCCAGAAGGTGACGCGAGGCATGGCCGGGCAGCCCTTCGTCTTACCCTGCTCCATCTGCGTCATCTGCTGGGTGAGGGTGCTGGTATTGATCCTGCGTCTCACCTCCTCATCACAGGCGATACCCTCGGTCTTGATTTCACCTCTGATGTCGAACTCGACCTGCAGACCCTCCAAGAGGCCTGGCGGCTCTCGCGTGCCTCGACTCGCACGGCACTGACCATGCCAGAAGATATGCATCGCAGCCTGCTTGGCCAGCTCCAACGGGCGACCAGCCTCGCTCGTGGTGAGTTCCTGGAGGGCTTCTCGCTGCGCGATGCTCCAGTTTTCGACGACTGGGCTCGGTCACAACGCGAATTCTGGCACCTGTGCACGAGTGAGATCTTCGACCGGCTCTCCAAGCTCCAATTCGAAGCAGGAGAGCTTGCGCCTGCCATTGCAACGGTCAATCGCTGGCTCGTCCTCGCCCCACTGCATGAGGAGGCCTACCAGCGGCTGATGCGCCTGCATTTCGCGGCCGGTGACCGATACGCTGCCTTGCACGCCTATGACGTGTGTCGGGCGAGGCTTGCAACAGAGATGCAGACCAAGCCCACCCCAGAAACCGTGGCGCTAGCCAGCCGCATGCGGGCCGTTGCTCCTCCTCGACGCAAGGAGGCGCACGCACTCCACACGTCCCCAGGAGCACTTTCTCCAGCTCTCCTCCTCGATGGCCCGTTCCTGGGGCGGACAACAGAGTTGAGTCTGTTGATCAAGGCCTATCACACGGCGCAACGTGGTCAGACGCAGGTCGTGCTCCTGGAAGGAGAGGCCGGCATTGGCAAGACGCGGTTGGCGACCGAGTTTCTGTCATGGGCAGAGATGGAGGGAGCAGATGTATTGAAGGGACGCTCCTTTGAAACCGGTGGTCGCCTGCCCTATCAGCCCGTGATCGAGGCCTTGCGCCCGCGCATCGAGCGGGAGAATGCCCCGGACGACTTGCTTTCAGATACCTGGCTGGCGGAACTCACGCGCCTGCTACCCGAACTGTGCGACCGCTATCCCGACCTGCCTGTCCCACAAGGAGACAATTCCGTGGCACGCAACCGGTTATTCGAAGCGGTGGCACGCCTCTTGCAGGCCCTGGCCAAACGCGCGCCGCTCGTCTTGTTCATCGATGATGTGCAGTGGGCGGATACCGCCTCACTAGACGTGCTCCATTACCTCGCACGAAGCTGGTCGGAGAGTGCGACGCCTGCGCTCCTGCTCCTGACATTGCCAATGGGAACGAGAGGTCTGAGGCCCGAGCTTGACGAGTGGCGAGCCAGCATGGAACGCACCGTGCCGCTGACTCGCCTGCAGCTTGACCGGCTCACCTCAGAAGATATCCTGCGCTTGCTGCAAGCAATCTGGGGGGCAGGAGGCAAAGACGGTGGGCGGGCGGCGGACCTGGAACGCTTTGGACGGTGGCTCTTTGCTGAGACGGAAGGACAACCCTTTTATTTGATGGAAACGCTCAAGGTCTTGCTCGAGCGTGGCGCGCTCGCCTCCAGCCCGAGCGAAGAGGGAGGGTGGACACTGGACGTTACAGCAACCATGGAGCATGAGACGGTGAGGCGCGGGTTTTTCCCACCGAGTGTGCGCGAAGTGATCGTGGCCCGCTTGGATCGACTCACGCCGAATGCCTTTGCCATGCTGGTGGCAGGAGCGGTCCTCGGCCAGGGAACCACGTTTGAGCGCCTGTGTCATGTGGCCGATCTCTCAGAAGAGGACGGACTTCCTGCCCTGGACGAGATTCTGCACAGCGGCCTGCTGTATGAGTCGGAGAGCGAGGGAGGGCCCATGGCTGCTGGGTGCTACGTATTCGCCCATCAGAAGATCCGTGCGGTCGTCTACGCTGAGGCGGGTGAAGCGAGGCGCTCCATCTTTCATCGCCGCGCGTTGCAAGCATTGCAAGCGGAGGCGCCTGCATATCCATCTGGGGCGGGCTTATGAACTGAACGCGGAGTGGGAGAAGGCGCGGACGGCCTATACCTCGATGCTCGCGTATGCACGGGAGGCGGGCGAGCTGGCAATGGAAAGCAGCATCCTCAACCGACTGGCGATCCTGGCCGCACAGCAGTCTTTCGACCTGGCGACAGCCAAGAGGCTGCTGGAAGAGGCATGGTGCGTTGCCGAAGCGAGCGGTGACCCGGAGATACTGGCAGAGACGGAGTGGAACCTGGCCCAGATGGCGATCCATGCCGGCAAGTTGATGCGCGCCTTGATCCATGCTGAGCGTGCCCTGGAACGAGCACAGGTGACCAGTTTGAAAGAACTGACCGCGCGCAGCCTGTACACGCTTGGCCTGAGCTATGCCCTGGGTGGCTACTGGGAGGAAGTCGTTACCTATGCCGAGGAGGCCCGAACCCTGTACGCGGCCATTGACGATCAAGCAGGTGAGGCCTCGAGGTTGACAGCACAATTGATCTATGCTGGCTCCCCACCATCAGAGCAGTTGACGAAGCGGGCGATGGAGGTGCTCTGCCTGTGTCTGCTGGCTCTCGGCCACGTCAATTGTGGCGAACCACGGGCAGGCGTGAGCGCCGGGCGAGCCGCGCTCGACATCAGTCTGGAGATCAAGAACATCTGGGCACAGGTGTACAGCGTACTGAACCTGAATCACGCTTTGCTAGAGGTGGGAGAGTATGAGCAGGCGCTGCGGGTGACACAGCAAGGCGTGGAGATGGCGCGGACGCTGCCCAACCCGACCCTGCTCTTCTTCCTGCTCACGGTCTTAGGTGCGGTGCATCAAGCGATGCTCTCGCTGGAGGAAGCACGCGAGGCGCTCATAGAGTCGCTGTCTCTCAGCGAGACCATCGTGGTCCGGTCGTATCACGTGCTTGCCACCTCCAGTCTGTGCGCGAACCGCGCTCTCGCTGGTGACTGGAAGAGCGCGTACACCTACGCGTTGGAGGCTGCAGCAGTACGAAAAGACATCGAAACGTCGTTGCCCTTCATCGACTTCCTCCGCTATTTTG
>WNFW01003573.1_pt1 | contig 16529 bp, 12 predicted proteins | sample 5400131 | NCBI WGS metagenome assembly WNFW01 (sample SAMN13153362, study PRJNA577476) | soil metagenome | isolation source: 20 cm soil or saprolite under grassland replicate 1 | place: USA:California | collected 2016-06-15 | reverse complement strand
AAACTTTGCTCACCCCAATAACTCGATGACGCGATGATCGCCTGATGTTTGCCAACCATTGTCTCGAAATCCTCGATCATCTCCAGTGTCACGTCGTCTTCCTCGTCTCCAAAATCCATGAATGCGCCCGTATACGCGCCCCGTTCGGGAATGACAATCTCGACCGGGCCATTTGGATCGACATACACTTGCGGCGTATTCTTGCGACAAGCGGAGAGCCCGATCAGCGCCGGGAAAAGAACTAACAAGACATTCGCTGAGCGCACAGGCAGGATGTATGTGATCCGGCGTCTCGGCAGTTTCATTGATGCGAAGATCGAAAAATCTACGCGCGCACTGGTACGCTGGCTGTACGCTCGAGTTTGCCCCAACTCACCCATGCACCTTTCACCGCGCGCAAGATCGCCTTCCAGATGCAGTAGCTGAGCATCGGACGATAAATCAGGCGCATCGGGAGAATTCGCCAGGCGCGCACGATCGGTTCGTGTTCCAAAATGCACGCAAGGGTGGCGAGAATCACATCCATGGCAAGGAACGTGATAACGAATGGCATCACCTCGCGCCAGGCACCAAACGGCAGCGAGGCGAGCAAAAACAAATCCACCATCGGAGTGACGGCCACAAGGATGATCTGGAAAAACCAGATACTCGGCAAACTAAACCAGCCAAGCGCGCGATAGTTCCAGTTGAATACCATGTCGCGATGTTTCCAAAGACATTGCAGCGTGCCGTAGGCCCAGCGAAAACGTTGTCGCGCCAATGTGCGCACGCTTTCTGGCGCCTCTGTCCACGCGATCGCATCGGGCACGTAAACGATCGTTTGTCGATGTTTGTGCAGCGAGAGCGTCAGGTCGGTATCTTCAGCGAGCGTTTGCAAACTAAGACCGCCCGCCTGGTCAATCGCATCCTTGCGAATAGCGCTGATCGCACCGGGCACCACCGTGATGCAGTTCCAGCGATTATACGCCCGTCGATCGAGATTGAAGCCGCAAGTGTATTCTAAGGCTTGGCACCGGGCGATGAACGTGCGCAAGTTTCCAACTTTGGCGTGACCCGAGACGGCGCCGATACGTTCATCGGCAAACGGTCCGAGCAAGCGCGGCAGTGTGTCGCACTGACATTGCGTATCCGCATCGATAAAGACGACGATACCGTGATGCACGGCGGCGAGACCGCGCTGCAAAGCCCGCGCTTTGCCGCGATTCTCCTGTTGCAATAAACGAATGCGTGGATCGACATGTACGACGTGCTTAACTTCAGATGCGGTTTCATCCCGCGAACCATCATCGACGACGATAACTTCAATCTCGCCTTTATAGTCGCTGGTCAAAAGCGCGCGTAACGTCCCAGCGATCACTTTCCCTTCGTTGTAAGCGGCGATGACAACGCTGATTGGCTCCGCAAAGTCGGCCTTTGCCTTTCGTCGAAATCGAGACGCAAGCCAGATCACGACAAGCGTTCGCCCAACCACAAGCGCCGTTGCGACGATCATGAACGCCCAGAGAAATTCTTCGGTTGCGTGATAGATACGAAATCCCGTGCTGCTCACAATTCGCGCCATTGCTTGACCTCTCTCCGCTAGAGGCGGCATAAGCGCATCTCGGGTGGTTCCAATCAGCGTGCTCAACGGCACGATCGTGTCTCCGCGAGTGTGCAACCAATCCAAAATCCGCGGGAGTGCCGCGACAGTCTGCGAGCGATCGCCGCCCGCATCGTGCAGCAAAATAATGCTGCCATCGCGACGTTGCTGTTTCACACGCTGTAGGATGATGTCAGCGCCCGGTTTCGCCCAGTCCTGTGGATCGATGCTCTCCAAAACCACCAGATAATTGAGCTCTTGGGCGATTTGTAGCGGAGCCAGCTCGCTCAGTTGCGATGGATCCGTATCGGCTGCGTAAGGCGGACGGAACAGTGTTGTCGCGCGGCCCGTGATCGTTTCGAGAAGAAGTTGCGTCGCATTCAGTTCAAGACGCACGTGCTCAGGCCAGCAAAGTGCAAGGTTCGGATGATAATACGTATGATTCCCAATTTCATGTCCTTCATCGACAATTCGGCGCACAAGACCCGGGTAGCGCTCCGCATTTACTCCTACGAGGAAAAACGCGGCCTTCACGTTTGCCGCCTTTAGAATGTCCAAAATCTTTGGTGTCCACCGCGGATCAGGGCCATCATCGAAAGTGATTGCGACCTGATGCTCGCCGCCTGCGCCTTGATGATAAAGCGTCGGGAACTCCGGGAACTTCACGTATTTTCCTGTGAGATAACCTTCAGGATCGACCGCAAGATTTCGCCTTCCATCGGAACGGCTTTCATCGACCGTTACAATTTCGCCCTCACCGACGTCAGTGATCGTATCCGTGCCTTCCAAAACTTCGAGCGACTGTCGCGTTTGATTGTCGATCTTGAAATCGCGCGGAACGCTTAGGGCATCCCAGATCGCGGGGTCTTCGCTGCCAAGGCGATACAACGCAAATCCACCTGCCTTTTGATCGCGCACCTCCCGCAATTCATTGAGGAATGTCACGACGTCGAGGAACCAGACGGCGTGCTCCTTGTCGCCATCTTCAAAATAAAAATATGGATTGTAACTCGGCGCTTTTATTTCCGCGCCATCGACTTCCGCATTGTGGGCGCGGCTCATCGCTTCAGGGAAAGTGATAAGCTCTGCTTTTTTTTCGCCGATCGTCCAATCGTATCCATAACTGCCGAGCGCGATGATCCATCTTTTGGTATCGGAATCTTCCAACAGAACGTGCAACCAGCCCTCGAACCACGAGCGCGACCCAAGCGGGCCGGGAGAATCAATGTCGGACGTCTCGTCAAATAACATCGCCACAAAACGATCGACGTTGTCAGAGAGATTTTCGAAGTCGATGTAATCCAGCTCCTGTCCGGGCTGAACGCAGAGCCACAGTTCTTTATCATCGTAGTGGAGCGCATCGGCAAATTTGTCGATGAATCCAGCGATGTCTTGCTTGTAGGCCGGATCAATTTGCTCCCAATCGACCACCACGCCCGCCGCCTTCGCGTTGCGCAAGACCGCCAGCACGTTGCTGATGAATCGCTCTTGCCGATTTTGCGGACCGTGCGCCAGATTCTCGATCGCTTCAGGCTGCCATGTATCGCCTACCAGGTTCGTCAGCAGCGGCATGAGCGCGATACCCTTGCTTGCAGCGAGCTTCGGCAGCCGCGGGTCCGCGTCGATCTGCAAGTCGCCCATGCCATTGATCACCGTCATCCATTCTGGGCAAACATGCGTGATCTGCCCCGCATGCAGCTCGAGAGACGCATAGCTATACGGATCGCCATTGGTGTAAAATGCAAGCCGCACTTCGTTGTTCGGCGATTTCTTTCGGGGGCGCGCCGGTGGCGTCGGTGTTGGGCGGACGAGTCTTTTTGCCGCTTGTCTTGCCTGGCCAAACTTCTGCCAGAGCAGCGAAGCTGGAGAAAATTGCCCGGCCGGATTTTCCTTTTGCAGGGCTTTCAACTGGCCTTTCAACTGTCGCAGGGAAAAAGGCACTCTCATTTGCGGTGTGACAAAAAGCGTTTGGACAAACAACACCGTCCCAAGAAAGAGGAGCACTCCTGCAATGAGCAGAATCAGTCGCAAACGCGGCCAACGTTTGCCGGCCGGATCGGAGAAGACAAACGGCGTCAATGTTTCTGGAGGGACTTGAGGCATGCGGCGCTTACAATCATCGAGGCGCCAGAATAAGAAATCTCATCGTATGATTCAATGTTGGACGTTTGGCTTTGGCGTTGGACGTTAACCCCTAAATGCATATCGATCCAGACCCGCTGCCAACTGGACACCCCGGTATTGCGGCCCGCTTAAAAAAAGGCCCTACGATTCATCCAAGTGCGTGGATTGTTCCCGGCGCAACGGTAATTGGCGATGTCGCGCTTGCAGAAGAATCGAGCGTTTGGTACGGCGCCGTGTTGCGCGGGGACCTCAACCGCATCATCGTTGGGCCGCGCTCGAACATTCAGGACAATGCTGTCGTCCACCTCGATACCAGTTATCCAACGACCATAGGCGAGTTGGTCACTGTCGGTCACGGCGCCATCGTGCATGCGTGCAAGATCGACAATGAAGTGCTTGTCGGCATGGGCGCGATCATTCTCGACGATGTAGAAGTGGGCGCACGTTCCATTATCGGCGCAAACGCCCTGGTTACACTGGGAACGAAAATTCCGCCCGGCTCGCTCGTCTTGGGCTCACCCGCTAAAATTCGCCGTCCGCTCAGTCTTAACGAACAAAATGACATCGCCCGCTGGGCCTGGAGCTACGTGGAGGCGGCAAAACAGTTCCGAGAATTTTACAAGAGGTAGGGCGCACCGTTGTAGCGGCGGCAGTGTCAGCCGCCAAAACCAACCAACCGGCGCTTGGCACAAGCGTCCCTACAATTTCTTTGCCAACTCTCGCGCGTTCTCCCACAGCAACTCCGCGGCGTGCGCCATGTTCTCCTTTTCGCTCATTCCCGGTTGCGCAAGAACATAAACTTTATCGAAAATTTCACGTACTGATCGATCTTCGCTCGCGCGCCCGACAATAGCGAAAACGCGTTTGCCAAGTCTTCGCGCGAGCTGCGCCACTCCGGCTGGGGTTTTCCCTTCGAGTGTTTGTGCATCGAGACTTCCTTCCCCGGTAATGATAAGATCGATATCCTTCATCTTCGTTTCGAGTTTAACCGCTTCCGCCACCACATCGAAACCGGGCCGAATTTTCGCACCGCAAAAACTTATCAGACCAAACCCCAGTCCACCGGCTGCGCCCGCGCCAGGCTCGTCGCGATAGTCAACATTGAGGTCCTTTGCAACAACATCCGCGAGTGTGGTGAGCGCGCGCTCCAGCACGTCGATTTTGTCCTCGTGCGCGCCTTTTTGCGGACCGAACACTCGCGTCGCTCCATTCTTTCCGAGCAATGGGTTTCGCACGTCGACTGCCGCAATAATTTCCGGTAACGACAAGTTTCGCGGGCTTTGAATTCGTCTCAGCTTTTGCAGCTCACTGATAGCGCTCGTTAATTCGTGATCGTGATCGTTCCCGCTGAAAAACCGAAATCCCAGCGCTCTTGCCATTCCGAAGCCGCCGTCGTTCGTCGCGCTGCCCCCCAGCCCTATAACAATTTCATGGGCACCACGCTGCAAGGCATCAAGTAGCATTTCGCCGACGCCAAATGTGTTGGCACGAAGTGGATCGCGTTCACCTCCCGAGAGTCGGCGCATCCCTGCTGCTTCGCTCATTTCCGTCACCGCGAGTTTGCGATGCTCGATCCAGGCGTAACGCGCGTCGATCTGACGGCCGAGCGGATCGTGTGCGTCACAATTCACCCACGAACCACCGAGCGCGTCACCAATAACTTCGGCTGTACCTTCGCCGCCATCGGCCATAGGCACCATGTCGATCTTTGCGTCCGGCAAAACATCGCGCAGACCAGCTGCGATATTTTCCGCGACTTCGCGCGCGCTGAGCGAGCCCTTGAACTTATCCGGCGCAATAAGGATTTTCACGACATACTCTCAAAGGTGTTGTAGGCAGGCGCATTGCCTGACCAGTCCGTCGGCAACCGAAGATGTCCCGTTACAAATTGGTTTCGAGGCTGGGCGTTGAGCGTTGGAGCCTCTTTAGTTCTTCACCTTGCGCTCCAAAATCTCGCCAGCCAACTGCGGGTTGGCTTTTCCTTTGGAAAGTTTCATCACCTGCCCTTTCAGGAAATTGAGCGACGCGGCGTTACCGGCTTTGAAATCCGCCGCCGGCTTCGGATTGGCCGCGATCACTTGGTCGCAGAGCGCTTCGATTGCGCTTGGATCGCTTAATTGTTCGATCCCTCTTTCCTTGACGATATCGTCCGGTCCTTTTCCGCTCGCGAACATCTCCGCGAAAACCTCCTTGCCTTGTTTGCCGCTGATCTTTCCGCTGTCAATGAGATTGACCAGCTCATCCAGCGCTTGCGGCGGAATCGGGCAATCATCGATGGTCTTGCCGGCGCTGCTCAATGCACTCTGCAAATCGTTCAGAATCCAGTTGGCAACGTTCTTTGGTTTTTTTGCGCCCTTCGCGGCCGTCTCGAAATAACGGGCAAGATCGAGATCGTTCGCGAGCACGCCGGCGTCATAGGCGCTCACTTCATACTGGTCGACAAATCGGGCGCGTTTCGCTTTGGGTAATTCCGGAACACGCGAGCGCGCATCAGCCAGCAGCACTTCGCTTTTTACCGGCACCAAATCCGGATCGGGAAAATAGCGGTAATCGTGGGCCGATTCCTTTGTACGCATGAGAAATGTTTCGGCGGCAACGTCGTCCCAGCCGCGCGTTTCCTGCTCTAGTTCTTCTCCGCGATCCAGCGCCTCGACTTGCCGCTGAATTTCATAAGCCAGGGCGCGCCGCACACCGCTGATCGAGTTCATATTTTTGATCTCGATCTTCGCCCCGAGTTCAGCCTGCGCTTCTGGACGAACGGAAATGTTGCAGTCGCAGCGAAGTTGTCCCTTCTCCATGTCGGCATCGCTAACCGCGCCGTAAATCAAGATTTGTTTGAGCGAAGTGAGAAACGCGAAGGCTTCCTCAGGCGAATTGATCTCTGGTTGCGTCACGATTTCCATCAACGGTGTGCCGGCGCGGTTGAAATCAATTCCCGTAGTCGATTCAAAGTGAAAACTTTTCGCCACGTCTTCCTCGAGATGAATCCGCACCAAATGAACTTCCTTTTCCGGGGTCGCGATATTTTTCTGTGCGTCTTTTGGATAAGCGAGATCATGCAGAGGCACACTGCCGTTGGTGCAAAGCGGCATATCATATTGCGAAATCTGATAATTCTTGGGCATATCCGGATAGAAATAGTTTTTCCGGTCGAATTTACAGGTCTGCGCGATGTCGCAGCCAAGCATGAGACCCGTCAGCACCGTCATGCGCAGCGCTTCGTGGTTCATCACCGGCAACGCGCCGGGTAAGCCTAGGCAAACTGGACACGTGTGCGTGTTCGGCTCCGCGCCAAATTCAACCGGACTCGCGCAAAACATCTTCGAGCGCGTCTTAAGCTGGACGTGGACTTCGAGACCGATGGTCGTGATGTAATTCATGCAGATTTATTTTCCCTGAATTGAATAATCGAGCGCGTGCCGCAGATCGAATTCTTTAATTTGCTTGGCGAGCATCGGGTCATTCGCTGCATCGATGATGCGCTGATCTTGCAAAAGATCGAGAACACGTCCCTGCGCGATCATATCTGAGATTTCCGGATCGTTTCGTAAAGCAACAATTTTCGGATGCTCGCTCAATTCTCGCGCACCGGGAAACGTCAGAAATTTCTGCGCCGCTTTTGGGTTGGAAAAAACACTTCCCACCTTGCCGAGCGTCTCATAGTTCTGCGATGGAACCGGGTCTGTTCGCTTAACGGCGTCTCCAACTGTCCCAAGTTCGAGCGAATTCTTTAGCCGTGCTAGCGACATGGCGAGCGTCGTCGATTGCTCAGCTGATTCTCCAAGAAAACGTCGTCGCACATCAGGCGCGTGGACATCGGTGGCTTGAGAACTTGCTCGACTGCGGACTTGTGCGTCCGCTACTGCGCCGATCGCACGAATGCTTACCACGGTCATCCAGAGGAGAAAGGCCCCAAAAAACAATCCAATCACTGCTCCTGAAAGTCCATAAACAACTCGGATAAGCTCGGAACTTTGTTGGCCAATGCGTTTCAACAAAATCGTTCCAATGCTGGCGACCAACGCATAAACGACAAGCGCAAGCACGGCGCCGCCTAACGCCGCCAGGATAATGTCAGGGAGTTTCAAAAATGGTCGCGCTAATGGGACAACCAGTTTGCCGCTGAGGAATGCTGCCGCATAAGCCGCGGCAAGCCCAGCAACACGCACCAGTTGACGGAGCAGACCAAGTCGCCAGCCCCGCACAACTTCGAACAAAACCAAAACGATGGCGAACGAGACGAAGATTGCCTGCCAAAGTGGCGACCCGGCCACCGCCTGCGGTTCTGGCCTCATTCTAACGCCGGCAAATCGATCGCTTGCTGCCGCAAGGCATGGTCGCAAAGCACGAGCGCGGCCATCGCTTCGACTATTGGGACCGCGCGAGGCAAGACACACGGATCGTGCCGTCCGCGAGCCGAGAGCTTCGTTTGCTCACGTGATGTGCTAACGGTTTTCTGTTCGTGCGCAATCGTCGCGGTCGGCTTAAAAGCGACGCGGAAGTAAATCTCTTCGCCGTTGCTGATCCCGCCCTGCACCCCGCCGGAATTGTTTGTCGCTGTCCGGATTCTACCTCTGCGCATTTCAAACGGGTCGTTGTGCTCGGAGCCGCGCATGTGCGTCGCCGCAAACCCGGAACCGATCTCAAATCCTTTGGTTGCCGGCAGGCTCAGCATCGCTTTCGCTAAATCAGCCTCGAGCTTATCAAACACCGGCTCGCCAAGTCCGGCTGGAATGCCCCGGACCACGCATTCGATCACGCCACCTACTGAATCGCCTGCATTTCGAATTTGCCCGATCAACGACTCCATTCTCTTCGCCGCTGCAATATCCGGACACCGCACCGCATTCTTCTCCGCGTCCTTCATCTTGACGCTGGAACGATTGATCTTCGCGATGATCTCGTGAATCTGCGCGACGTAAGCGACGATCTCGAAATTCGAGTAGAGGATCGACAATATCTTTTTCGCAACTGCACCCGCTGCAACGCGGCCAATCGTCTCACGCGCCGAGGCGCGGCCGCCGCCCTGCCAGTTACGGATTCCGTATTTAGCCTCGTAACTAAAATCGGCATGTGATGGACGAAATTTTCTCGCGATCTCTACGTAGTCCTCCCTCCGAGCGTCTTTGTTGCGTACAAGGATCGCAATCGGCGTACCGAGCGTTCGTCCTTCGAAAACACCGGAGACAATTTCGCATCTGTCTTCCTCCTTTCGTTGCGTCGTAATTTTGCTTTGACCCGGACGACGCCGATCCAATTCATGTTGGATATCCGCTTCAGAGATGTCGATTTTTGGCGGACAACCATCGATCACAACGCCGATTTCGCCGCCGTGCGATTCGCCAAAGGTGGTGACCCGAAAAAGTTGGCCGAAGGTGTTAGCCATTGCGCAACATAGCCATCCTGGTTTTTTGACGAATATGAGACAGGCAAGGTGCCACGCTAAATCGCCTCGAAGGCGAATTGTAGATCGTCGATCAAGTCGCGCACATCTTCCACGCCGACAGAAAGCCTAACGAGCGAATCGGTGACGCCGAGCGCTTCGCGTTGCTCCTTTGGAACCGATGCGTGCGTCATGAGGGCGGGATGATTGATCAGGCTTTCCACGCCGCCCAAACTCTCCGCAAGCGAGAAGAGGTGCGTGTTCTCAAGGAACCGTCGCGTGCCGGCTAGATCGGTCTTCAAGACAATCGTCACCATTCCGCCGAATCCACGCATTTGGATTCGGGCCAGATCGTGATGCGGATGCGACTTGAGTCCAGGATAACTGACGGACTTGATTTGTGCCCGCTCTTCCAGCCAGCGCGCGATCTCGAGCGCGTTCGCGCAATGCCGCTCCATCCGTAGGGCGAGCGTTTTCAAACTGCGCATGACCAAAAAGCTTTCGAAAGGTCCCGCGATCGCGCCGACCGAATTTTGTAGAAACGCAATTTGATCGGCGAGCTCCCTGTTCTCGCCAACAACGATAACACCGCCGACCAGGTCCGAGTGCCCGTTTAGATACTTGGTCGCGGAATGAACCACCATATCAAAACCGAATTCGATCGGGCGCTGGATCCAGGGACTGGCAAACGTGTTATCGGAAACCGAGATGATGTTATCCTCGCGCGCGATTTTCGCGATCGCTTCGAGATCGATCAGCTTGAGCAGCGGATTGCTTGGCGTCTCGATCCACACCATGCGTGTGTTCGGTTTGATCTCACGTTCGAACCGGCTGGCATCGGTCAGATCCACATAGGTGAAATCGAGATTAGCGGAGCGACGCCGGACTTTTTCGAAAAGACGAAATGTGCCGCCGTAAAGATCATCGCTCACGACAACGTGGGAACCGCTGTCGAGAGCGTCAAGCGCCGTGGACATTGCGGCGAGTCCCGATGCGAACGCAAAGCCGCGTGTTCCGCTTTCCAAATCTGCAATACATTTTTCGTAAGCAAGCCGGGTCGGGTTGATCGAGCGCGCGTAATCGTAACCTTTATGTTTGCCTGGGCTCTCCTGCACGTAGGTTGAGGTCGCGTAGATCGGCGTCATGATCGCGCCGGTGCTTGGATCGGGTTCCTGTCCGGCGTGAATGGCGCGGGTCGCGAATTCGTGCTGCTTCTTCATATCGATCTAATCTAACCGTGGATTACCAGCCTCCGCTAGTAGCTACGGCGGCCAGACAGCGGATTTCACGATCAGAAAATTAATTAGAAACGCAGGAAATGCGGAAAGAATTCTCAGAAGATTTTAAAGCGAAACAACCTTTTTTAGCGAGCTCCTGCTTTCCTGATTGATCTTAACTGTATTCGCGACTGACCGGCACGGATGATTTCGGCATGTGAAGCCGTAAATAAGAAAGCAGGTCGGTGCGCGTAACCAGCCCGAGAAATTTATCGCCTTCCATTACGATTGCGACACGGCCTCTTCACCAGATCGTTAAAGTGCGCCGGATCGCGATGCACTTTCACGAGGACGTCGGACTCATCGAGAATACCGATGGCACGACCCTTCTCATCGACCACGGGCACTTGCGAGACATCGGCCTGTCGCATCCGCTTAAATGCCGTGAGAAGGCTATCGTCCGGACCGACCGAAATGACTTCGCCCGCTTCGTAGCGATGGGAAATCAGATCGCTCAAGCCGCCGTGGGGCGCACGATGAATGAACCCTTGCTCGGCCATCCAGAAATCGTTGTACATCTTCGAGAGATATTTGTTCCCGGTGTCGGCGACGAATGTGACGACGCGTTTCGGTTTCGTTTGTTGCCGGCAATAGCGTAGCGCGCCGGCGACCAGCGTACCGGTGGATGAGCCGCCGAGAATTCCTTCCTTGTGCAAAAGCTCCCGCGCGGTTGCGAAGCTCTCCTCGTCATCAATTTCGAATGCATCGGTGACGAAAGACATGTCAGCAATTTCGGGGACGAAATCTTCACCGATGCCTTCGACGGCCCAGCTTCCCGATTCGACCAGCTTGCCGGTCTTGACCCATTCGTAAAGAATCGACCCGGTCGGATCCGCGAGAATGATCTCGATACCGCGCCGCGGCTTCACCCGCGAAAAAAATCGACCGAGTCCGGTTAACGTTCCACCGGAACCAACGCCGCAGACGATTGCATCGACATCGTGCCGCATTTGTTCCCAAATTTCCGGGCCTGTCGATCTTTCGTGCGCAAGTGGATTCGCCTGGTTGCCAAACTGATTCACGTAAAACGCGCCCGGAATCTCCGTGGCCAGCCGCGCGGCCACATCTTGATAATATTCGGGATGTCCTCGGGTTACGTCGGAACGCACGATGCGCACTTCGGCGCCGAGCGCTTTGACATGGAAGATTTTTTCCTGCGACATCTTGTCAGGAATCACCAGCAGCACGCGATAACCTTTCGCGCCCGCCACCAGGGCAAGACCAAGACCGGTGTTGCCAGCAGTCGCTTCGATCACCGTACCACCCGGTCGCAACGTTCCGTCGCGCTCCGCTGCCTCAATCATGGCCAGGGCGACGCGATCCTTGATTGAACCGGTTGGATTTTGGCTTTCGAGTTTGACGAAAAGCTGGCACGGCCCCGTGTCGATCTGGGTGATCTCGACTAACGGCGTGTCACCGATAAGGGAAAGAATTGCCGGCGGTTTATCGTGCGAAATCGTCGGCGCGGGAGAAGTCTCGATCATTCTCAAAATTCTAGTCGATCTTCGACTCCCCTTTGTGCGACCACTCGGACTCGCTGTCATCGAGAAATTGCTGCAAGACTGGAAAACGGACTTCGCCGTAGTTCAAAGCGTAACGGAGATCGCCGCCTTTGTAGATCCAAGTCGTTGGAATCCACGAAAGCGGCAAACCGGCAAATTGTTTGATATGATTTTGACCGCGCGGCCCAGGATCGGCCAAAATGGTGACATTGGGCTGGTCAGTGATCTCGAATTTTTTTAACATCGCGGCCCCATCTTCACCGCCATTCCACACGGAAACGAAGTAAAAATGCACGTTCGGATTGTCTTTTACCATTTTAATCCAGCCGCCGCCTTTCAATTCGGCCTGGCAATTTGAACACCACGGAGCCCAGAGATGCACCACGCTAAGGTGCTGCCCCTTAATCGCCTCCGCGACCGTTTGCTCTGCCGCAAAGGGTTCGGCATTAAGCAGCGAGGTTGTTGCCAAAAGGGCGGTCAAGATCGACAACCCCGAAATAATCGGATCTCGCAAATATTTTCGGAGACATAAGATCGACATATTGACCTAAATATGGAGGAAAACGTCCAAGCCTCAACGTCCAACATCCAACGCCGAATTCAGAAATCGAGGGATATGGGCTGTCCCCCCCCAAATATTGGGCGCTTTCCAAGGGACACGAGTTGACCGACACTTTGAAAACGCCTACTATGGCGTCCCATTTCCGCTGCTTAATTGCGCGGAAAGATTGACGCTCGATGAGAGCGTCGCCGTGCCTGAAGGAGGCCTTTTAACTTATGGTGCAAATGCAGGATGTAATGTCGAAACCGATGCCGGACTTCCGTGAAGGCAGCATCGTCAAGGGACGGATACTGGAAATTCGTCCACGCGAAGTGCTGGTGGATATCGGTTACAAATCCGAGGGTGGGATTCCGATCACCGAGTTTGAGGACGTCGAGAATCTCGAAGTTGGCGATGAAGTGGACGTGCTCCTCGAGCGACTAGAAAACGACGAAGGCATGGTCGTTCTCTCGAAGGAAAAAGCCGCGTATCGCCAGAATTGGAACAAGATCGCGAGTGTTTTTCACGGCGACGGCCTGATCAAAGGCAAAGTGAAATCGGTCGTGAAAGGCGGGCTGATGGTGAACATCGGCGTCGAGGCATTTTTGCCTGCGTCGCAGATTGATGTTGTTCCTCCAAAAGATTTGCAGCAGTTCGTCGGGAACACCTACGATTTCAAGATCGTCAAGATCAACGACGACCGCAAAAACGTCGTGCTCAGCCGGCGCGAACTGATCGAGCAGGAGCGGAGCGAAAAGCGACAAAAATTCATGGAAGGCGTGAAGGTCGGCGACAAGGTGCAAGGCACGGTAAAAAATCTCACTGACTTCGGCGCGTTCATCGATCTGGATGGAATGGATGGCTTGCTCCACATCACCGACATGACGTGGGGCCGTCTCGGACATCCGAGTGAGCTCGTGAAAGTCGGCCAGCAATTGGAAGTCGTCGTGCTCGACATCAACAAGGAAAAAGAGCGCGTCTCGTTGGGCCTGAAGCAGACACAAAAAAATCCGTGGGACCAGATCGAGGAACGTTTCCCGGCCGGTCAGCGCGTCAAAGGCAAAATCACCAACCTCGTTCCATACGGCGCCTTCGTGGAGATCGAGGAAGGCGTGGAAGGTCTCATTCACGTCTCCGAACTTTCGTGGACCAAACGGATCATGCGTCCGTCCGACATTCTCACCGGCGGACAGGAAGTGGAAGCGGTCGTGCTTGGCGTGAACAAAGAAGAGCAGAAAATTTCGTTGGGCCTGCGCCAGCTCGAGCCCAATCCCTGGGATGAGATCGAAAAGAAGTTTACCATCGGCAGCACCGTGCGCGGGAAAATTCGCAACATGACTGCCTATGGCGCCTTCGTCGAGCTTGACGAAGGGATCGACGGCATGATCCACGTCTCCGATCTGAGCTGGACCCGCAAGATCAATCATCCAAGCGAAGTCTTTAAGAAAAACGACGAAGTCGAAGCCGCCGTTATCGACATTGACAAAGTGAATCAGCGGATCAGCCTCGGGATCAAACAACTCGCGGAAGATCCATGGAAGAACATCGACGAGAAATACAAGATCGGTGACCTCGTCAAAGGCAAAGTCACCAAGCTCGCGAGTTTTGGCGCGTTTGTGCAACTGAACGACGACATCGACGGGCTCGTCCACATCTCGCAGTTGAGCGAGGACCACGTTGCGAAAGTGAAAGACGTGCTCAAACTCGGCCAGGAAGTCGAAGCGCGGGTCATCAAGGTGGACAAAGTCGAACGCCGCATCGGCCTTTCGATCAAAGCCGCCAACTATTCCGAAGAAGAACTGCGCAAAGAATCGGAAGCGTTCGACACGCTCAAGCCCGGTGAAGACATGGTCGGCCTGGAGAAGGCCTTTGCCGCCGCCGAGCAGGAAGAATATCGCCCTGGCGATTCCAAAAAAGAATCAAAGGAACCGAAGGAATCCAAGGGCGAGTCGAAGAAAGAGTCTAAGAAAAAATAAAATAACGGCTCGGCCGGCTGCTATTCTGACCGCAGCGACCGGCGTCATTTCGAGATGCAGCATTTATCGAGCGCAATCGCCGCGCGCTACACCTGCTGTTGCGAGTCGAGAGCGCCCTCCCGACACTTAGAGCAAAAGGACACTTTGGTATCGAAAAGGAGTGATTGGCTGATGTAATTCTGCCGTCTACGTCCGCGCCATAGAGTTCCGGCAGTGATGTCATTTATGTTCCGCTCGTATCAGTCCAAGTTAGTAATTATCCATCTAGCAGTTTTGTTCTGCGCGATAGCCGGCTGCGGGGGACCTTCCCATGACATCGTGGGCAAATGGCGCATGTCGCAAGATGCAAACGCGATGGTTTGGGAATTTTCTGAAAATGGGGCTGTTGTGATCGGGAACACCCGAGGCAGGTATATTCTCGACCGTAACCGAGTGAAGATCGAGACGCCGTTCGCCAGAACTGTTTATCAGATGGAATTCTCGGTCGACCGTATGATTTTGAGAGAGCCGAACGGTCCCAAGCTTGAGTTTACCAGGCTAAGATAGCATTCGCTCGGTCGGCCCCGCGCTTTATTTCGCGCCGCAGGCCGAATCACGGTAAAACCCTCTGCCCTCTCCGCCTTGGCCGCTGGTCCCGTCTCCCAGTCGAACGAAAATAGCGATGTGAACCGACATCAGTAGGGGGACCAAAAAGCCTGGGATCAAGAGCCACGGCAGCGTTGTCATGATGGCCGAGCTGGGTTCCGCGAAAATCAAGCGCAATGGACCGGGCGATGACGTTGCTCCTAATGCGACAGCGGCGATCAAATCCACGATTCCGATCATATTCCAAATCCATACAATCGGGCGAGCGTTTGCGCCCTGCCGGTACACAAGCCATGCGACTAGCGGGGCGGTCAGACCGACAAAAATATCGCCCCAGCCCGCAACCGGCGCGAACGGCGCTGGCAGCCGGCCGGCCCCATAAAGAACAATAAACGTGATTCCGAGAAGACGAACCGTGTGCACACCGACAAGGAGCGACAGCGACACTCGGTGAAAACCTTCGCGCAACGATTTTACGCAGGCGACCGTTATGCAGAGAATCGCTATTGGGAGCGTCACGGCGAGGCCAAGACCGGGCGTGCCGAGGCCGTGTTCGTAATACAGCGCGCGCGTCGCGGCCAGAATTACTACGAGCACGAACCAAACGCTAAGCCAGGCAGCTGAGCGAATTCGTGTCCCCGCATTGAAACCGAATCCGATCGACAAAGCAGCGATCACGATGGCCGCCGAGGCGGTTAATTCAATGGAACTTAGCAGATCAATATTCACAGACGGACTTAAACTGGAAGCCTCGACGTAAGCTGCAGGAGTCAACCGCGCTAGCTCAGGGGCAACCAGTTGCCCGGTTGCGGCGAGGGCTTTGCCCCATTGAACGAAAGATAAGTGTATTCCTGAAGGAGACGCTCGTAGTCGGAGAGGAGTTTCATCGCATCATTTGGCTTGAGCCGATCGGATTTGATTGCGGCGTCGACTTCCGATTTGAGAAGCCGCATGAGCTCGACTTTGTCCCATTGCGTCATGGCAAGCACTTCGCCGATGGTGCTGCCTTCAATCACTTCTTCGATGTACCAACCCGATTCTTCATCGGGATCCAGGAAAACGTGTACCTCGGTCACGCGTCCAAACAAATTGTGGAGGTCGCCCATGATGTCCTGATAAGCGCCCACCATGAAAACGCCGATGTAATACATCTCGCCGGGCGAGATGCGATGGAGCGGCAGCGTCTCTTTCACATCCGGGAGGTCGATGAATTTTGCGATTTTGCCGTCGGAATCGCAGGTGATGTCAACGATCATGCCGTTGCGATCGGGCGGAGTGGTGAGTCGATGGATCGGCATGATTGGAAACAGTTGACCGAGCGCCCAGTGATCGAGCAGGGACTGAAAAATGGAAAAGTTGCAGATGTATTGATCTCCCAGTGAGATCTCAAGCTGCTTTACTTCCTCCGGCACAAAGCGCAGACCGCGATGCATGTTCACGATCTGCTGCGCAAGCTGCCAGTAAACGGTCTCGATCTTCGCTTTGGATTCCAGATCGAGCAGCCCGAGATCGAACATTTGCTGCGATTCTTCCTTGATCTGCTGGCTGTCATGCAGGCTTTC
>WNFW01001746.1_pt1 | contig 16530 bp, 24 predicted proteins | sample 5400131 | NCBI WGS metagenome assembly WNFW01 (sample SAMN13153362, study PRJNA577476) | soil metagenome | isolation source: 20 cm soil or saprolite under grassland replicate 1 | place: USA:California | collected 2016-06-15 | reverse complement strand
GGCCTTAACGCTCTACCAGCGACTAACAACTACTACTAGCGTGCGCGTACCTGAAGGGCCGGTACTTCTATCGGCCCGCCGGTGCTATCATCGACAACATACGTCAGGCCGTGCAATGGCTGGCGATACGACCAGATGACTGCGCCAGTGCAGTACGGCGCAGTCATCTGGTCACCTATGGCATAGTCGCCAGCGACGAACGGTCCCCAAGCACCCTCATACAGACGTCTCAACGGATGGTTCACTTTTGCCAGGCCAGTCCTCGCCTCCTCGCTGATCAGCGCCTGTTTCTCTGCCAGGAGACGCGCAATCACTGCCAACTCCGCTTCATGATAGCGGAGCTGGTGAGCTACTCGCTCATGGGCCTCTTCGATATGCGCTCGTGTTTTCAGGAGTCCTTCCACACTCCAACTCTCGTATTCGTGCAAGATGTTTTCCTCATTGATCATGATTCGCTCTCACTTTCCGACTCAAGATGATAGTTGACTATGGGCAACATGCCGACGCGCCATGTATGACGAGGCAAGCGTACGACCGTTTGACGGCCATTGACGAAGGTACGCACGTGATGAAAGAACCATCCTTTGCGCTGGTAGGCACCGCTCAAAGTGCGCCAGGGTTGCTGCTTGTGTTGGAACACGATCATGCTACTTGTTCCTTTCAATTTTGCTGCAAACGCGGTTTCCCTAAAAACTATCCGTTACAGTTCCGGCACAGCCAGATGCTTCCATGCCAATAGAGTGCGGCACCACAATTGGAGCAAGTGTGTGTTCCCGTGCGCTCTGACTCCTCAATTGGCTCAACCAGAATCGGGTACAAGACCCATCCACGGTCAAGTTGATAGGTGGCAGTATAGCCACGTCTGGCTAAGATGAGTGAATACCAATTGATCAAGCGAAAGCTTCTTGTGCTCAGCACTACACGGTACACCAGTGTTGCCATCTTCATTGCGTGTTTACTCCTCAATGGGTGGCTCGTACTGGATCTGTGGCCGTCCTGCCTTAGTGTGCGCTCGCTCGCCATAGCGCAGCCCACGTCGGTAGGCGGCACTCTCGTGTACCGGGTACTCCGGCTGCCCGAGCAATGGGCAACCACGGCGGAAACCGTCCAGGTATTCGGCTTGCTCTTGTGGTGTGTAATCTGGTGTCGTGAGGCCCACGGCATCAGTGAGTTTCTTGAAAACGCTCATGATGTGTTCTCCGATCTGTGCTAGTGCTCGTGGAGCATGCAATAGCCTTTGCACTCTTCACACCAAACACGCCCCGAAAGAGTGGCGAGACGATGCTGCTCATGTACAACGCCATCCATAAAGTCGGACCACTGATTATCTAGTCCTTCCGCTTCTATGACTCCATGAAGACTCTCAGCTTTGATGTTGTAGTTGTCGTTCTTCGCCGCCTCCTGTGCGAAGATCCTCCCCTTCTCTTGCGGGCTGGGTTCGTGGCTAAACGCTCCCCGGATCGCGTCAAGGAGTCCCATTTCCTTGCCTTTCTACCTGCCGCTGCGGAAAAACCGCCACGGTCGGTCAGGCTCATCCATGCCTGGCACGTCTAGCCCATACCCCTTCGCTCTCATATCATTGATCGTCTGGTTCAGCTCTTTGCCGTCTTGCTCGATCTCGTCCCATGAAGGCCACTCATGACCATCAACAATCCGTCTCGCCTTGTGATGGCGCTCGACCATCCCTTCGTTGACCGCATCGAGCTCAGAGCCCATAGTGTTGGGATGCGTGTCTTCGTACGACAACCCTGCCTCTTTCGGCTGTGCCTGCTCGTCATCGTTACCGCCAAAGAGTTTACTGAGTATGCCCATGATGGTGTCCTTTCTGTGCTTGCTTGTCTACCAGCCGCGCCGCCACCAGGGAAGCGCTTGCTGCTCATCGTGATACGCGGTGCTCTCCCAACTTCCTTTGATGGATTCGGCGACGATATCACGATTGATATACTTATCTACATTCAGGTTGTTCTCTTGTGCGATACGTTCGATGGTAGACCATTCCACATCGCCCGGCTCAAGACCCTGCTGATACGCCTCTTTCCCGATAGCTGCACCCAAATCGCTGCTCCGTTTGTAATCTTTGACGGCATCAACAATTTCTTCCGCCGTCTCTTTTGCCTTGCTCAACCAACCCATGATCGTTGTTGTCCTTTCTGCTGTCGTGTCGTATGTGTGCTCTACTGCTCATCTTGACGCGCCCCTCTTCTTCCTTCAGCTTGCCGGATGCATCGATCGGGGGTTCCACGTAGTCCGGCGGGTACCATGTTGGTTGCGCACCGTCCAGGTACTCCGTGATCGCTGCCTTCTTTTCATTCTCCGTTGCATTGGCAGGCCAGAAGCGCCAGCCATGCTCGATCATCGCCGTATGGAGCTCCAAATCGCGCAGGACCTGATGCCAGTTCACAAGAGACACGTTTTTCATCTATTCTTCCTCCTCGTCACCATCAAACCACGCATCGTCCTCTTCCGAACCCGCATGCCCATGAAACCGCCGAACCTTCCGCAGCAAGCGTGCGGTGGCTCGCTCCATCTCGGGAGAATGCACGTTGACGTGTGGAACCGGTCTCCCTTCTGCATACGCCTGAATTTGGGCTAGCGTGAAAGGAGAGACACTCCCGTCACGGATCACCTCTTGATCTTGTTGTTCGACCAGTTGATCAAATTCGTCGGGTCGATTTTTGCCCAACCATTTCATACGAGGGTTCCTTTCTTTGCTCGCTTCTTACGCACTTTTTCGACGCACTATGAGGTCTGCCTTTCCATTGCCAGGCCGGCCCTTGCACTCCGGCTGACCGCTTTCAACGGATCTGGCACCATGTCGCCTTTCTACTTGGGGGCAGCCGAGATCTTTGCGGTCTTGCGCGACCGTCTTCGCGGAACGAATCCTTCCAGACTGGAGCGCAACACTTTGTCAGGATCTTTGGCAAATGGCTTGATCACCCCTTCTGCAATGCCGTGCTCGATCTCGGAGATGGGACAACCTAGCGCCTCTGCCGCAGCCTGTTTTGTGAGCGCATAGGCTCCTTTTTTGTGGCTCATATTCGGGGTCGGTGCAGGCTGCCTCGCTTGCGTTTCTTGCTCTAATTTGCCCGTGATACGGGGCGCTTTTCCTCTGGATATGGGTGTGATATTGGAGGGCATTTCCGAAGCGGTCTCCTGCGCACTCCTCCCCTGACTCTCGGTGATCCCTGTCTCATTGACGCCTTCAAATGCATCTTGATGTGTTGCGATCTCACCGATACTCTCGCCCTCATTTGCGAACACATTGGGCATCTCAACGGCTGGCAGATCGCCGGGATGCGGTGGCCTATGTGCATCGGATATGGTCGTTTGTTCTGCATCGGGTGATGGCTCCCCACTCTCGGCATTGGCCCGCGAGATCAGGTCAGGAAAATCCGCCTTGATCGCCTCAAACACCTGGGAAACACGCGTCTCGTTGATCACCTGAGCGTGAGCGCTGAAACGGCGTTGCAGGCGCCTTGTCAGGTCGGACATGGACATCCTCTTCGCCATCTGGAGCAGCTCATTCAAGGTGGAAGGGTCGGCCACTAAGCGATCATACATCGCCCCTTCGATCATGCCCAAATGGTCACGAAATCGAGCGGCAGAGGACCCCTCTTCTTCGTCTGAGAGCACATTCCTATCCCTGACATTGATCGCCTCTTTTGTGTCGGGATCTGCCTCCATATCCTCCGTGCTATCTGTCTGACGGTCGGGTTCATTTGCCTGGTGATTTGACGGGCTCTCATCGGTATTCTCTATCCCATTTGTCATCACATCCGTCGCATCATTTGGGGTGGACAGGAGTTCATTTGCAGCTTCTTTGACCTCCTTAGCCACGGCTTTGGTTCGCTGAATAAGAGAGGGTTTCTTGCTCTTTTGTTCAAGCGTTTTGATTTCATCGAGCAATCCAGATGTCTCTTCCAGGTACTGTTTGCGTGCCAGCAATTCATTGGCTGTCGGAAGCCTGGTTCCAAAGAATTCAGCGATCACCGAGTAGACCAGCGAGAACATGGTAAAGCCAGATGCTAAAATCGGATTGATCCAGATGAGGCTTGTATTGGCCTGCATCACGGGCACATACTGCACTGCCCCATGCGCATCGTAGACGGGAGTGGTTGCCCCCGTTGGTTGCAGGATCAAGTCCAGGTTCTGATAATGACTGGCATATTCCCAATTGATCACAAAGCTGTAGGCGGCGATCGCCAGGATAAAGGCCCACACGATCACTAACACCCAGGTCGGCATGCTCTTGCGGAAGAACATCACCCCAATCGTGGTCACCAGCGCCGTGATATCAAAAGCCCCTGCCAGAGCATAGGAGCCAACGGTGTTGCCGCTATTCTGCTCAAAATCCGTAAAGTACGTCGCAACATGGTGGATGCTGGCCCACATAAAGGCGACATAACAGGCAATGAAGATCGTTTTCACCAGACCGCGTACCCACTTTGCGCCGGTGGTCTCATGCGTTGCCATCCCTGGCCTCCTCTCTCAATGCGCGCAACTCTCGCCACGCAGCCCGCGCGAGCACGAGCGCAAGGCGCGTCCATTCCGGTCCGGCAAGCTCGTGTGTCCCGTTGAGGATACGCTTTGCATTTTCGATGATGGTAAGCAACTCCTGCTCAGTGAGGTCAGGTTGCTGTACGATTGCTGCCATCTCCTTATCTTCTCTCTCTATCGTTTGCGGAACGGTCTCACCTCGTGGAACAGGTACACGATGCTTGCCAGACACATCCCCGCAATGATCCACCCCGGCATTGGCGGCTGGAAGAAGAGATTATCCAGACCCGCCACCAGCGCGAGCAGCACGAATATCCAGAAAAGCCACCAGAATATGAGTTTCATCGCTTGCTTCCTTTCTCTCTAGAGCTGGCCCGTATTGCGCCGACCAAGCTCAACCCGTATCACTTTCATACCTTGCTCTTGCAGTTGCTCTGCTCTGGCGTAGATGCAATCTGAGCAGCCATCGGTCTCCTGATGGAGCTTGCTATACTGGTCGTACCAGGAGACATAGCTCTCATCACGCTCCACATGCGTGACCGTACAGTTGAGTTCGGTTGGTTTGTTGTTCCGACTCTCTCTGATGAGCAGAAATGCGACCAACAGAATGACGAGAAGTGCCAGGAGTGCCATGATGCTTATCCTTTCCATGAGAACAATGCTCTCAAATGCTTCTTCTTGCGGCGCACCCACCGCCTGACGACCCACACGACTTTTTCATGCAACGGACGGTCCACCATCTTCTGTATCGATGGCAGCGCACGTGTCTTCTTGCTCTTCGGGCGAGATCTCCCGCCGCTCTCACCCGCAGGATGCGGCCATGCCACCTTCTTCAAGTTCGTTTTCGGTGGCGGCTCATGGCTCAAGAAGTTCCTCAAGCGCTCCATTGGCCGCCGACCATATTTGCCGTCCCGATCGCGCGGCTGGTCGGCCTGGTTGCGGCGGCGCTGGGCCGTACTCACGTGAGGCGCATGCGTCTGTGTCTGTGGCGCGGAAGTCACCCGCTTCTTCTGCGCCTCTGCTGCTGCGGCCTTTCTCCGGGCAGCCTTCTGCGCCCGCTTCTGCCGATCTTGCTCTTGCCGTTCCTGCTCTTCCCATTCCGCCAGGATGCGCGGGTGCAGGGGGATATCCGGCATACGCTCCTCGTTCTCATCCACGGCGTCCATCGCTCTCTCCTCGCCGATACTGGCGGACCAGCCAGCTCGCATAGGCCTGATAATCACCATAAGAAACGTGCATCTCAGCTAACGCCCGCTTGATGCTTTTCTGCTCATCGAAGAACCGTAAAAAGCTGATTTCTTGCTCATCTGAGAACCGCTTTTTGAATGCGGGTACCGCATCAGTACCCGGTACTGCATCAGTACCCGCCAGTACAGACTCAGTACCGGGTACTGACCCCTGTACTGAACGCCTGGGAAGCGGATCGAGGGGCATTTGTAGGGCACCGGTACTGCGGGTACTGCCTGCGGCATTTTGCCGCAGATTCCGAGGGTCTTGCAGATTCTCCTGGGCAAATATGCCCTCCTCCTGCTCAAGGAGGCGGGTACCGCCCTGTACTGATTGGGTACTAGTACGGTACTGATCGGGTACTGCATAGAGTTTGCGCTGATCAGGAGATGGGGCTGCCAGACTGGCAACATATTCAATATCTTGACGCGAAACGTAGCCCGCTGCCATGCGCAAGACTTCCCCGGTATAGATCCCCATGTAGCCATGTCCCTGGGGGAGATGGCGTACCCCACGCAGCTCGCTACTATCAATCAAGCGCATCGCCTGCGCTTGATTGGGGGGAAGTTTCAAAAGAACCTGATTCTGGCATCCGTCGCGAAAGTCAATGTTGCCAGCAGGGGCGGGAAGCTTAAAGGCGTCTTTGGTCACATATTGGCTCGCGAAGATGCCGTTGACTCCAAACTTGTTGTACTCTGTCCCTAGCTCCCGCATGAAGCGGGCAAGATCAGCATACATCAGAATCACTTCTTTGTTGGTCGCACGATGGGCACCGTTCATGACTGCAAGAACTTCATCCACGATGAAGAAGATGATGCGGTCCCCGTAGGGAGTTTCTTTCCCATCCTTGCGACACTGTGCAACCCCTCTGGCATGCTGCAAGACGCGAAAGATCTCGCTTTCCGTTCGTGCAGGCGGCAGGATGAAGGCATGGGAAAGCGCTTCCAACTTTTTCGCAATCGATTTGTCAGGATGCGTCAAGTGCGGATCGATCACATAGTAGAGCGCGTTCATCAGCGCCCCTTGCGCCCCGATATGCGCGATATACGTACTCTTTCCACTTTTCGATGACCCACCCATGAACAGGGTGCTATTGTTCTCTAACAAGTCTTGGTATGGGATGAGGCTGCCAGTGAACAGGCCGGTCTCCTCATCCTGCTCAAGCACATAGCACAGCAGCATCTGCCCTTGTCCAGGACCAATGAGCCCCTCAACCAGGGATTCACGGAAGGTAGGAATGTGGATCTGCGATGCCTGGATGACCTCCTCCTCCTCTTCTTCTTCGTAGACATCGGCGTCGACGACCTGCTGTTGCTGCCGCTCCATGAAATCCAGGAGCAGCTTTGGGTTGACGCCCGAATTGCCCGTCGGGGAGTTGCCTGGAAGCAGATAGGCCGTGACCTGCCCATCCGGGATCACTTGACCATAGTTGCCCAGTGCATTAGGGAGCGCGATATACCCCTGGGGCATATGCTCCTCGTTGTGATAGCGTGCCTCCCGCAGGTGTCTGGTTTCCTCGCGGATGCGCGCCGCCTCCGCCCGTTCCACGGCGGTGTGTGCACGCGTCTCGTGGACAGGTAACACCACCTTGAACACGACCAGTGCAACAAGAGGACCCCCAATGAGCCACCACAGGTTCGATTGCAGCCACGCCATACAATGATTCCACGTCGCGCCTGGATGTCCGTGGATCACGTCCGCCACAGACAGGATACCCAGGACGACCGCGCCGATGAGAAGCAGGCCCAGGATGGAGACGCACAGAACCATCGTCCATCGTATGGAGCTGGTCTCCCGAGGCGCGCGCGCCTGAGGCTTGGAGCGTGGGTAAGGATATGGAGCGTGGTCGCTCTCCACGGTCTGCTGCCGATATCTTTTCTTCATAGTCACCTCGCACTGGTTACTAAAAAACTGGCAAACGACTTCACCTCCTCCACACTGGCAACCTGCCCAATCCCCCACTCAGCGACCATATTGAGCGCCGAGAGGGCAACCATCACCAATCCGACAATCGCCTTCACCACCAACACAAAGAACAGCACCACCAGCGCGAGCGCTACCAACAGTAATTTGAGCGATGCCACCAACCCGAGCAGGAGTTGCTCTTTGTTTGAAATAGTCGGTGATGTCTTCTTAATCATGATGTCGCCTTCTTTCCTTGCGCTACCGCTAGTGTATGCTGATTGCGCTCTCGTTCGTTCGCCGTTAACCAGCCGTTTCTTGGTCGTTCTTTGGTCGTTTCGCACCATCTTGCTGACTGATGAGCTTAAACAATGGTGAGCCCGAGCTGCTCAAGCGTCAGCTCGGCTAACTTCCGAGCCTGGCGCTCTTCGTTAAAGGCCCGCAGTATGGCGTTGGCCGTCGACCAACTTGTGTTCTGCTGCTGACCGCCCTCGAGTTGCCGGTACCACTGCAGGGAGATCCCAACCTTGCGCGCCATCGTCTCCTGGGAGACTTTCGGGTGTGTCAGTTCTTCACGGAGCTGGCGGAGTATGGTCTTGACTTCGATTGCCATTCAGATCTCCTTTGCACTGCTTGCCTCTTATGTCACACGATTAATACAATTCACATAACTTATACAAGTTGACTTACGTAAGTTATACCCGAAAAAGGGAGGGTTGTCAAGGGAAAAGAGGTCAAAAATCATGTAAATTGCATAACTTGCAATAATAGGATAAGATAAAACAAAATGTTGGAGGCTTTCACTTCTATGGACAAGGAATACTACACGCCCAAAGAAGCGCGTGAACTGCTTGGAATGACCTATAGCGGGTTGCAGAACCAAGTCAATATCGGAAACTTGCACCCTGTGACACCACCGGGACGAAAGCAGAAAGTCTACCCGAAGAAGGAAGTAGATGAATTGAAGGTCGAACTGGAAGCCTGGTCGCTCAGTCGCCAAATAGCAAGGGCGGCTCCGCCTGCAAGATTCGTCAAAGCAACCGTAGATGATATGCCTCAAGCTGTAGCACTCGCCGATATCGTATTCGGAGGCGTGAACACCATTTCTCTCGAAACGCGCATCGAGTGGCTTCAAAAAAATCCTGATATTGACTATCTGCTGAAGCAGGGAGATCAGATTGTTGGCTACTTTTCCCTGGTTCCCTTGCGCTCTGAAACGATTAAGGATCTACTGCATAAGCGCCGCCTTGCGAAAGATCTCATGGCTGAGGATATCTTGCCTTACGTACCAGGGGAGATGGTAGACCTCTATGGAATGGCTCTTGGTGTTCGCCCTGGTGTGAGCTTGAACCAGAAACGAACATGGGGCGAGATCATTCTGCTGGGAGCGAGACGCGTGATCGTTGAGCTTGGACAGAGAGGGATTATCCTACGCACCATTAAGGCACATAGCACCACCCCCGATGGCATTAACCTGATGAGACATATCGGCTTCACTGAAGTGGTATCGAGCATCCCCGGCACGCATGACTTTGTGATCGACGTAGAGCGATCGGGACTCCCTTTTATGATGGACTACAAAGCAGCCCTTAAAGCATGGCAACAGCATACGTAGAAACACTCAGATTATGAGCGCGCAGCGTCTCAGCAGCTTCAAGCCTATTCTGCTTTTAGCCTGTGTTCAGTTGTTAAGGTTCAGGTATGGAAGTGGGTAGTTCGTTAGTTCTAATATACCCAAAGAAACTGGCGAAAACTGGGGAAAACTGATGTAGGTACGCCAATTTCTGCTGTACATTCCCTGCACTATTCGGTATACTTGAACCAAAGACGCATGATGTCATTGATGCTTGGGCAAAAGCAGGTGAAGGCGAGACGTGGTGGGAAAGATCTGCTTGCAGGAAAGGATAGCGACGATGCAGCTCGCGGCAACTCCTTACGGTAGTACTGCTTCTATGACGTTCGACCATTTCGGTGCGCTTCTTACATGGTTGAGGGACCGTCACGGCCTGCTCCAAGGGCAGATTGTTGCACATCTTCCAGAGACCATCAATCAACAGCGCTATTCCAGTTTTGAGCGCAATAAACGCTTTCCCCGGTTCGATGAGCTGTCTGTGATCTATCAGGCTCTCAAAGATGCCGGTGTTCGGCTCACTCTTCGAGATCGTGATCTCTTTCTTCGACTTGCCAGAGAGCATTTTGCATCCAAAAAAACACACAAAGCGCAACAGGGGCCTGGTGAGTGGGATGAGATGCGCAGAGAACTAGCAGTCATCGATAAGCTTCCTGGTGTGTCTTCTCCTTCTGAGCACGATCGATCTTCCCGTAGCATTCCCCCTCTCAGAATGGAGATCAGCCACCTGATAGGCCGGGAGGAATGGCTGAATGCGCTTTATGATATGATCGCCAAGCGGCAGTACAAGTGGATCGTCCTTCAAGGACCGCCTGGAGTGGGCAAGACCTCTGAATTACATCGGGTCGCGAACTACTTTCAGCAGTACATTCCCCGTCATTATGTCATCCTTTGTAAGCTTCCAGAGCGGGACCAGGAAGCAGTAAGCGCTGATATCGCCTTGGAGATTCTCCTCAGCGATATCCTTCAGGGCATCGAACCGGCGAATGCGTTCATGCCGGTGAGTAAGCTCCAAGCGCAGGTGAAGTATGTTTTAGATTGTGTGGCTCGTGCTGATCGGCATGTACTCATCCTGCTCGATAACGCGGAACACCTGCTTGATGAGCAAGGCTGTTTGGTAACGAGCTGGCAGTCTTTCTATAAGAAGTTCGTGCAGGCTCGTCACCATGCCTCGCTGGTTCTGGCTTCCAAGGAATGGCCTAGTCACTTTACTGCCGAATCGCAGTGGTCTACGCAGGCGCTTGTACCCGCTCTCTCACGAGACGAGGGGATTGAGCTGCTTCAGCGATTAGGGCTCCATGGTCTTCCAGAGGAGCAACTTGGCCGGGTGGTGGAAGCAGTCAAGGGGGTGCCCATCTGCTTAGAGTGGACCGCAAGATTGGTGAAGGAGCCATTACTACAAGCGGATTGGTCAGCTTTCGAGGAGGACGAGGGCAGTGATGCAGCTCTGCCAGACCAGGAAAAAGCTCAACGGCTTGCCTATTTATTGGAAGATGCTTCGTTGTTTCGTGGTCCGGTGGCAGCACGAATGGCTCCTCTTCTTGAGAGGGTGCTTCGACGTCTCTCCCCAGATGCTTTGGCTGCACTTCAAGGATTAGCACTGGCAGGAGTTCCATTGGGAGCTCCTGCACTCAGGATGCTCTACCATAGCCCTCTTCCGCTCCAGGAGCTGCGCGATACGTCGCTGCTGGCGGCCTATCCCAAGCGCGTGCAGTTATTGCCTATGGTGGCCGCCGCAATTCGCGCTCACCTTTCCTCGCAACGACAGGAGGAGCTGGAAGGGCGGCTGGTGGATGCCCTCCTTCACTGGTTGACAACAAGTCGTACCCTCGATAATCAGGAAATGGGTTCGATCATCACTGCGGTTTCAGAGATCTATCTGAAGCATCATCGCTTGCTGGACGCGGCTCAGTTCATGCTGCGGTATGGATGGCTCAGTTTCAGTCTGGGACATGCGCGAAGGCTGGCTCAGTTAGCACTGAAGAGCGTTGAAGAAGTCCGTCAGCAGACAGGAGGGCAGTTCGACATCCAGCAGCACTGTGGGGCTAGACTGCTCTACTACTTCCTCGCGCCATTTCTTGGGCAGAACATCAATGCAAATGAGCACAGAAGCGATTATCATTTCATTCTGAATGCGGCAATGGCAGGGAACATCACCTTTCAACCGCTCACAGAGATCTATCTTATACGCCACCTGGTTGCCTATACCATTAGCCAGCCAAGCGAGGAACGTTTTGAAGAGGCGCAAACACTCTTCTCTCCTTGCCGTGAGCACATGGCTCCCGATGGGTCAGATGACCCAGACCTCCAGGCAGCTTTGCATGAAGTGTCTGCGTTTTTGCTCACGCGGCATAGTGATTTTGCGGAAGAGCAAGGAGAGAAACAGCGCGCTACCGCATATCGCGAGCAGGCCATCCAATTATATCAAAAAGCCTGTGATCTGCTTGCAGATTGTGAGCAACTCCCTGCTCTTGCTACAAGCTTGTGGAAGAAACGGTTAGCGAAACTCTCCACCAGCTTTGGATATCATCTGAATCTGCTTGGGCGGTACAAGGAGGCGTTACCGATCCTGGAGCAAAGTATTCTTCTGAAAGAAGAGGGGTACGGCGATCCGGGCTCGCTCGCATCGTCTCTTGGTGAGAAATCTCAATCGCTGGCCGCTCTTGGGCAATATGAGGAAGCATTGCATTATGATACGCTTGCTGTAGACGAAGTAGAGCGATTAGCAAGCGCCGGAGAAACTCTCTCCCAACAGGACCGGTGGGTCTATCTCGTCAACCGAGCGTGCCTCTACCTGCAACTCCAACGGGTTGATGTGGCGGAACAGCTCTTGAGAGAAGCTATTCCGCATATCGCAGAAACGAGGAGAAACTATTCCGTGCTCGCAGATCAAACACTCAAGGAAATCAAGGAATGGCGTGAGAATGCTCTATCTTCACATTATCAGCGGGATTGGCGCTGGATAGGGCCTTTGAGAGAGGCGATCTCGTACGACGCTTTCTGGTGGTTGGCTCACGCCGGACCATTCTCACGTGACGAACAGCAGCAATGGCAATCACTTGTGATGCAACCAGCAAGTGAAGCTGTGCAGAAGCAACTAGAGACTATCATCAGCCAGTCACGCCAGCGGGAGCTGACTGAAGCAATTGAGGAGAAAAGAGAGCCGAGGCTCTGGTATCCAGCCATTCCTATCGAGGAGGTAGGCTATCGGATCACCCGTCTCTATCGTCTGGATGCTGATATCCAACGAAGAGAGCCGAACGAGACCATTCGCGATCTCTATCATGGCAAGGTTGAAGAAGAACTTTGTTTCCTGAGATTGATCGAGTCGGCCTATGCCAAAGATCGAGAGCATTTCTGGGAGATGAACCAGCAATTGCACCCGGCTCCTACATTGGAGGAAATGCAGTATACGCTGGGTCATGTCAAAGCTCTTATAGGGCTCGGACTCCAACGAGAACAGAGTCGGGAGGCAGCAGAGCAAGTCGTCACTCTGCTGAGCACTCAGCTCCACCTCTCCTTCGATCAAGAGGAATGCGAAACATCCCAGGACGAGTTGGGGTCCCTGGCTCCCTCGTCCGGGCCGCGCCAACATATCTCAGCGCGAGCAGCACAAAGGTTTTTTGAAGCGGTACTCCACAACGGAGGATGTGAAGGATGGAGGGTCATCCTGGATGCAACGACTTCTGGAGCACGGATCGAGGCTGCTTCGCATTTGTTTATTCTTCCAGACAGGAAATTGACACTTGATGAATGTAAAGTGCTGCTTGAGCACGAGGTCTTAAGCCATATTGCAGATAGTGTTGCAGGAGAGCGTTCGCCACTCGGCTTGTTGGCGGTAGGGACGCGAAACTATTTGCCAATACTGGAGGGACTGGCGCTCTATCACGAAATGCAAACGGCAAAGGCGTCTGGTAAGGCTTTTGACGATTCCAGAATTTGGCTAGGTGCCTTATCAACAGGCCTGGCTGCTGGTATCTGTACCCCTGCACAATCGTTCTTCAATCTGTACTCCTTCCTGAATGCATTCCTCATCCTCTTCCGCCTTCTTAGACGGCCAGATGAGGATCGCGGAACAGTGCAAAGAAGTGCTCACAGCCTGGCGCAAACCCTCTGTTTACGCACGTTCAGAGGAGTCCCTGATCTTGAGAAACCAGGCGTTTGTTATAGCAAGGATGCGAGTTACTTACGAGGAGTGCTCCTCATTCAGCACGAAGTCGCGCGAGATGAAACGATCATTGATCGGCTGTCAACTGGACGTACTGCATTAGAATATTTACCTGCTCTTGAACGTCTTGGGATCAAGCCAGCTCTCCAGCCACTCAGGAAGTTGGCAAAAGGAGCGGATCTAGATGCGTACATACTTTCTTTCGAAATGGAAAACCAGGATAGACAGCAATAGAGAGGCAAAGCAAGGTGGAACGCTTAGAATAGTTTCTGATACTCTCTAGATCTGTTATGAGCGTTATGTAAAGAGTGAAAATGTAGTGCAATCCTTGTAGTGTGTTTGAGAAGGAGTCATTGCTATCAGGAAAAGAGGCCAGACCCGGTGTTAATCTTCTTTGAGGATGAGCAGGCGCTGCCAGAAGACAACCCCATTGGCGGAGGGAGTGAGCCTGGTACAGCCTAAGATTATTGCGTTTGTAATGCGTTGAGTAGCGAGCGATCCACCTGGGATCAGGAACTATCCCGGGTGGATTACCGGTTTTCTGAGCCTGCTCAGAAGGATGAACTAGAACGCTATCCCTGGCAGGGAATAGAGACACCATACATGCAGCAACGAAAGAAGCATGCGAAAACAGATGAGTCGCAACGTGTAACCTGCGTCGTGACCCATATCCGTCTGGCGGAAACCAATGTGGTGGCAGGGGTTAAAAGTGAAACGGTAAGGGCATATCAGTTCTTCGATGGTCGTTTTGTCTCTCGGTAGAGTTGGCACTTTCACCAGGGCAGCAAGGGCGAACGAACACGAGCGCAGCGATGGTGGCGGATTCCGCGTCACATCCGGCTTCCCAGGCTGCCTATCTCCCTGTGATGCTCGGCTATGCGCTGGCGTAGCTCGTTGATAGAGGCGGTCAGTTGCCCCTGTGTCTGTGGCATGACTTCTACTCTCCTTCCTGGGGCTGCTGGTCGGGCTTTTTGCTCTTCTGAAACCGCACAGCCTCTAGCTTCTTACTGGTGCTCTTCTTGGCATAGAGGGCTATTGTCTCCATCTCAGTGTCGATCTGGGTGTAAATGTGATTACTTGATGGCGGCAAAATTTGATAATTATCTGACGTAATACCAGCATGGCTTTTTTCTTCCCTTAGCGATGGAGAGAGCTTTGCTTGACCAGCATGGCTTTTTTCTTCCCTTAGCGATGGAGAGAGCTTTGCTTGCTGGTCTAAGCACTCTCCCATTGAGAAAGCCGTCTGTGATAGGTGTCACATAATTATCAAAAAACTACGCCACCAAGTAATCACATTTACAGTTTTTGACGGAACAAATTCTAGGAATATTTCTGTAAAGGTATCGAGAGAAAAGTTACTGGGAGTAGTTTACTTTGCGGATGATTTCGTCCTCGTCGACGACTTAAAAGCTCAGCTTGGTTCAAGTTTTCACGAGCGCATTCCATCTTTGGACGAAATAAAGTACATAGACAACGTTGGTTATATGCTTCATCCTGAAATTTTCATGAATTCCGAAAACACAAGCTGGTGGGAATATCTCCTCTTTGGAGCTATACACTACGCTCAAGAAACTGCAATTGTAGTCTCTCCACCAGATTTTACTATCCCTTATCACGCATTCAAATATGCACATAATAAGGGAAAAGACATCACGCAAATTTCGCTTTCGCGGTTCGCAACCGACGAGGTGAGAAGGCTTCAGATGCTTTATTTTATTGAATTCAAATATTCACGAACAAAGGAGGCAAGTCATCCTGATGAGCTTGCTTACCTGATTGAGAGCTTTTCTGATGTTATGAGACAATTCTGGTAGTCACTAGAATATAGCAGAAGGTTTATGCTCAAGTTTCGGGAAGCTTATAGTGGCTTATTAGGCCTGCCGACCAAATATACAACGTTAAGCTCCGGTTGGCCGTGAAAAAACGGTATCAAGGGATAAGAGGCGAGATCAAAGATGGCGTCCAGAGCAATGTGGGCAAACAAAGCCCTCCTCTCATTGAGCCTGCAAAGCTGATCGAGAGCCTAACGTTGTCAATTTCGCTGATGGGCCTAATAGGCCGAGAAGAAACTATTGCTAATGGCCCAGGAACAGACCAACGATGTTCTCTCTAAAGAACTTAGAATTATCTCATGTTGTCCACTTATCACACATTCCGCAGTTTTTTCGAAAATCTAGGCGAGCAGCCATGTTATATTACAGAGTTTTAAGTAAACTCTGCCTTGCAAACCACCTCTCCAAGCGCTTTTGCAAAAAATGCAAATGCAAACTGCGGAATGTGGGCTTATACCTCTTTTAACTGTTTCCCTTCTGTCCTATTTTACGCGTATCTCGGTCTTAGGTCTAGTACCGATATCCGCCGCGGTGATCCGATAGCCCAGCGACACTAGAGGCTGTGTGAAAAGGCCTGGGAAGGGCGAGGAAATGTGATAGAATGAGGAGAAAGAGAGAGAAAAGAAGGAGCAATAAGGATTGCTGATAAAGAAAGAGGCATATAATGAGAAGAAGGGATTATCCAAGCGATATCAGTGATGAAGAGTGGAGTATTCTAGAACCATTGATTCCACCTGAAAAACCGGGTGGAAAGCCTCGAACGACGAACATGCGAGAAGTGATCAATGCGATTTGGTATGTGTTACGTACGGGATGTCAATGGCGTATGATTCCCCATGAATTTCCGCCCTGGTCTACCGTCTGGAGCTATTTTCGCATCTGGCGCAAGACGGGCGTGTGGGAGCAGATGCATACCTGTTTGCGAGAGCGCCTGAGAAGCCGCCTGGGGCGGGAACCCACGCCGAGCGCGGTGATCATCGATAGCCAATCCGTGAAAACGAGTCAAAAAGGGGGGAGCGTGGCTATGACGGCGGAAAGAAAGTGAACGGGCGAAAGCGACATATCGTGGTAGATACGCTGGGATTGATTGCACGAGTGAAAGTGCATACAGCTGAACTGCAAGACCGGGAAGCCGTTCCATTGGTGCTCGAAGGGATGAACGAGCAATTTCCACGTGTTTCGCATGCGTGGGTCGATCAAGGATATACTGGGATAGGAAAGCAATGGATTGAAGAACAGCTTAAATGGACAGTTGAAGTAGTTCACCACCCTCC
>WNFW01005758.1_pt1 | contig 16539 bp, 18 predicted proteins | sample 5400131 | NCBI WGS metagenome assembly WNFW01 (sample SAMN13153362, study PRJNA577476) | soil metagenome | isolation source: 20 cm soil or saprolite under grassland replicate 1 | place: USA:California | collected 2016-06-15 | reverse complement strand
TTCAATCCGTGGTGGCAAATCGATGAGGAAAACGACATTGGTCCACAATCCGCAGCGACTCGCAGAAAGCATTTAACGGTCTATTTTCGGGAACGCCTTGGCACTGCCGGGCTCGCAATAATCGGCGAGGCCATTGGTTATCGCGGCGGTCACTTCAGCGGAATCGCGATGACGTCGGAGCGCATGCTGCTCGGAAGACAGTCGGCTGTTGTAGCGGCGCTCTCGGAGCGCCGAAATCTCCAGCATCGTGCCAGTGACGGCGGTCACCGACGGCGACGATTGTCTGGGGCGCGTTGCTAAAGATCGGCATGCTGCCGGACGAGTTCGTGTTGTGGAATGCATTTCCCTGGCATTCATTCGATCCGCACCGCGGGCTGTTGAGCAATCGTATGCCTAACAAATCGTAGCAAGTTTCCGGTCGCTGTGTGCTGAAGGACTTCCTCGAATTATTTCCTTGCGAGCAAATCGTCGCCCTGGGAAAAATCGCCGCCACGCAGCTGGAGCAACTTGGTGTTAACGCGCACTGCGTTCGCCACCCAGCATCCGGTGGGGCAAAACTTTTTCGCCAGCAAATCGCGAAGATCGTTCGCTGATCGTGCGACAAACTACGGCTTTGGTGGTTCGCTCTTTTTGATCAATGGCGTCAAGAGGTCGATCGGAAGGGGGAAAAAGGTCGTGGTGTTATGTTCGCTGGAAATTTCGCGCATCGTTTGGAGGAAACGCAGTTGCAGCGCAATCGGTTCCTTGCTCATCATCGCCGCGGCTTGCACCATCTTTTCAGCAGCTTGAAATTCGCCCTCGGCATTGACGATCTTGGCGCGGCGCTCGCGCTCGGCTTCGGCCTGCTTGGCCATCGCCCGCTTCATAGTGTCGGGCAACGCAACGTCCTTGACCTCCACCGCCGTGACTTTGACGCCCCACGGTTCGGTTTGCCGGTCGATGATCTCCTGCAACTTTTGGTTGATCGACTCACGCTGCGAAAGCAGGTCGTCCAAGGGGGCCTGGCCGAGCACGCTGCGCAACGTCGTCTGCGACATCAGCGAAGTGGCTTTGAGAAAGTTCTCCACTTTCACGACCGCGGCTTGCGGATCGACGACACGGAAATAAACAACCGCATCGACCGTCACCGGGACGTTGTCTCGCGTCATCACCTCCTGCTTCTCGACGCTGATGGTGACGACTCGCAAATCCATTCGCACCATCCGATCGACGATGGGAATGAGGAAAATCAATCCCGGACCTTTCGCGCCGAGTAATTTTCCAAGACGAAAAATCACGCCACGTTCATACTCGCGCAGGATACGAATCGCCTGCGGCAGGATGATTACGGCGAGGACAATGATTGGGACGGCCCAACCGATCAATCGCGGCAGTGCTTCAATTAATTGCATAGCTTTATTCTCCTTTGGGTTGCAGTTTTACAGTTAACCCTTGTACGGCTGCAATCTCAGCCTGCTCGTCTTTTGCGATTGGTGCATCGCTGACTGCGTTCCAATATTCGCCCTCGACAAAGATCCGACCGCTGCGCGAATCGACTGGCGTCAGTGCGGTCACCGTTCTTCCAATAAGCGTTTCTGCGCCGACCTTCACAGGCAACCTTTGCGCGCGCAGACCTTTTCCGATAATGAAAATAAAGAACGCCGCGGTGATGAGTGTCGCCGGAATAATGTAATTGAGCGATAAACGATAGAGTGGATCGGACCGGTTGAAGAGCATGAGCGAACCGATCAGAAACGCGATGACTCCGCCGACCGTCAGCACGCCGTGTGTGGTGGCGTAAACATCAAAGATAAAAAGCATGATGGCCAAAGCGATCAAGACCAGCCCGGTTACGTTCACCGGCAGGATCGCCGTCATGTAAAGGAAAAGAACCAGTGCAATCGCACCCGCGACGCCGGGCAGGATTGCGCCGGGTGTACTTACCTCGGCAATAATTCCGTACATGGCAATGAGCATCAGAATGAACATCACTTCCGGTCGCCAGAGTTTTTGAAAAACGCGCTCGGCTGGCGACATTTTGACCTCGGCAATCTCAGCACCAGCGGTCTTGAGCGGCTTTCCATCCACGACGCGGCCATTCAATTTTTGTAACAGATCGGTCATATCGGCAGCGATCAGATCAATGACCTTTAACTCCAGCGCTTTCTGGGCGGTGATGGATGCACTATCTTTCACCGCCGACTTGGCCCAGTCGACGTTACGCTGGCGTTTCCCCGCAATGGTCTCGATGTAGCTCACGGAAAAATTTTCCAGCTTCTGCTTCATGGTTTCGTCGGGCTTTTCCTCGCCGCCACTGGGAAAACCGCCTACTGAGACTGGATGGGCAGCGCCAATCGTGGTGGCGGGAGCCATTGCAGCGACGCTGGCAGCGATCGTGATGAAACAACCTGCACTCGTGGCGGTCGCGCCGGTCGGAGCGACGTAGACGACCACCGGCACCGGCGAGGCCAGAAAACTTTGTACGATCTTCTGTGTCGAATCGAGCAGACCACCAGGTGTGTTCAGTTGAATGATTAGACACTGGGCACTCTGCGATTGGGCTGCTTCGATACTGCGTGAAATGTAGGTGGCCGTCGCGGGCCCAATTGCTCCGTCGATGTTGATGAGAGAAACTTTCTCAGCCGCGAACGCTGCCGGAGCTGTTGCCCACGTGAGCCAGAGAACAAGACCTGACAACGCACTCTTCATGCGCCTTGTCCTGCGCGCTGCGCTGCGATGCGCAAGGTCAAGCTCCTTTCATCGGCTGAAGCTTGATCCCTAGCTCTTTCACTTCTGGCTTCACGATTTTTTCGTAATCACGATAACTGATTTTGATCGCGTCCGTGTGCGTGCCCGCCTCGAACACGATGTATTCTTGCTCGGCCAGATCCTTGTCTACATAGGTCGGCAGACCATATAAATTGCCGAAGGGCGGCATCGCTCCAGTTACGCAATCGGGAAACAGCGACTTGAATTCCTGTTCCTTATCAAGTGACACGCCGCTGCCGATTGCCTTCTCAACCTTCTCCAAATCAATCTGATGGTCTGCCGGCAGGACCATCATCAGGTGCTGGTCTCCCGATTTTATCATGACGACCTTGGCATGATATCGGCCTTTCACATGCTCGGCCTGCGCGATTCGTTGCGCACTGACTGCCTCGGGATGATGCAGAACCTCATACTGCACCTTGTTTTCTTTTAAACACTCGATCAGTCGCTTTGGTATTTCCATCGCCTGCTCCAAGAGAAAAGTATCACTTTCTTGCGTCATCTCTACTTTTGCGAATGAGCTTTACCTGTAGGGGAAGCTGACAGCTTCCCCTACAGAGGTCTCTGTGCAGAGCGCGTTCAGGCGGCAGCGCGAGCGAACAGAATTTCCTCTCTCGAAATCAATGTGAACACCGCCGCAAAGCTCACGGCGCGCGAAAGATTTGTGTATGGCTAAATGCGAAGTTTGCGAAAACGACTATGACAAGGCGTTTGAAGTTGTGGTCGCCGGGAAGCATCACACCTTCGACAGCTTCGAGTGCGCGATCCACGCGCTGGCGCCGGTCTGTCCGCACTGTAACTGCCGGATTGTCGGGCACGGTGTTGAAGCCGACGGACAAATCTTCTGCTGCGTCCATTGCGCGCGTGCGGCCGGCAAAACGCAATTGAAAGACCGGGTCTAGGTATTACGCAAGATGCGGCGCCAGTTGCGGGGTGCGGCTCTTGGATCTATCCGAAGATTGAGTTGATGCGGCTGGACTTTCCGCACGCTGCGCGATAGAGATGCTTATATGAATCCGTCTCGAGTTCTGTTGATTGTACTGACATTCTTATCGATCGCAGGTTTCAGTGCGCACGCGCAGACGCAGGAAAAATCGTCGGCTCCATTAAAGGCGATCGCCATGCTTCATCCCACAGCGGGTAACAAAGTCAGCGGCACGGTTACCTTCACCGAAGAGGCCGATGGCGTGAAGGTTCATGCGGACCTGACAGGCCTGACTCCCGGCAACCATGGTTTTCACGTTCATGAATTCGGCGATTGCAGCGCCGCAGACGCCGCTTCGGCCGGTGCTCATTTTAATCCAACTAACAAACCACACGCCGGGCCTGATGCACCCGAGCGTCACGTGGGCGACATGGGGAATGTGGAGGCAGACGGCTCCGGCAAGGCGACCCTGGAGTACGTGGACCATCAAATTTCGCTGACGAACGACCAACAGTCAGCGATCGGCCGGTCCGTTATCGTGCATGTGAAAGCGGACGATCTGAAGTCTCAGCCCTCCGGCGACTCGGGGGCGCGCATTGCTTGTGGCGTGATTGGCCGGGCAAAAAATCAGTGACCGGCACCTGTGTGGCTCGTCATTTGATCAATGCTGTTCCCGGGACTCCTTCTTAAAATCTCTTTGCTCGACAGAGCAGATTTCATTTGATCAAATTAGACAAAACCATCCCCGTACACGCTTATGCCACGAATATCCAAAACTGAATTGTTGCCGGAAAACGGCTGCGTCATCGACATGAAATGGAAACTTGGTCCGTTGAGCTATCACGCTTCGGCGGCTGGGAAAGAGGGCGCACCGCTCGTGACGGAGGCCATACGCCTGCCGGAGCTCGTCCTTTACGATCACGCCGGGTTCGGCGGAGCCTCTGTGCGTACGAACTTGAGCTTCCATTACATCGGCGATTATTGGAACGATCGCATCAGTTGTCTCATCGTCGTGAACGGCGTCTGGCGTTTTTACCGCGACGATTACTACAAGGGCCCCTACTGGGATCTCGGCCCCGGCTATTACGAAAGTTTCTTTGCTGAAATAGGTCCTGACGACGTCGTCAGCTCCTTCCAGTGCATCGCGCTGACGTAGCCGTCGTCCGCATTCGTTGGGTATCTACTGGTGCTGACACAAGCGCCACTACAACGTTGCCAGATTGAGAACGTCCCGTGCACAGCCCCAGGAAAGTGTGAAGCCGGCGCCGCCGTGTCCGTAGTTGTGGATGACGGTGCGGCCATCGCTGAACTGATCGCGTTCGAGCCGGACGCCGGATCTACGGAACGGGCGTAGTCCAACGCGCTCGGCAAGAATATTCGGTTTTTCAATCTTCAGCACACGGCTGCATTCAGTGACCATTCGATGGGTTATTGCGGGATCGGCAGTGAGATCATTGCTGAGATCGTTTGTGCCGCCGAAGACGCAATCGTTTCGACGTGGGATTGCGTACATGAGCGGTGCGTCATCACAAACGATCGCGCAGGGAAGATTTTCGATTCTGCGCACGATCGCGACCTGACCACGATGCGGTTCGAGTTCTGGGTCCTGCGCCAGATCACGCGCGCCGATTCCTGCGCAGTGGATCACCAGATCGAACTTCCGATCGACGTCTTCGAGTTTTTCAAAACAAACATTCGTATTGATTGCGCCGCCCGCTTTTAGAAAACGCGCACTCAGGTAATCGAGATAAATGGTGGTATCCGTCAGAGGAACTTTGATGGCATAGCCGCTGGTAAATTCACGGGATTTGATTCGCTCACTGCCCGTTCGCTCAGCCTCCGGCCTTCCCGTCCATGTCGCCGCTTCCCCAGCCGCTCCATTCTCGGCTCCGCTCGGAATGACGGAAGCCTCGAGCGGTATAGCCCAATCCGGGATTTGAATTTCGCCAGTGCGCGAAAATTGGTGCAGCTCGATGATGGAAACGCCGGTGCGCGAATTGTTGCTCAATTCGACCAGCGTTTTGTAGGTCTCGAGCGCCCACGGAATCACTCTTTCGGCTGGTTCGGCGTCGTAGGGAAACCAAATCGCCGCGGCCGCGCCGGACGTTGTTTGCTGCCCTGTCTCTTTCGCCAAGATCGCCGTTTGGTACCCGCGTTCGGCAAAAACCACGCCACAGGTTAGTCCCGAAACGCCCGCGCCAATGATGGCTACACGATCCATGATCTGAATCATCTACGTGCAATGGGTGGCACCGTCATATAAAATGACCCGCGATGGTTTCATTGAATCGAGATGCGTTGACGGAAAGAGTTCTTGCCGGCGAACGGATTTCGACCGACGACGCGCTCGAATTGTATCGGTGGCCTCTGGAAGAATTGGGCGCGCTTGCCAATGCCAGGCGGGATTTGGCAAAGGCAAAAAGTTACGGCGGACGCGGACGCGAGATCGTGACGTACATCGTCGATCGAAACATCAACTACACCAACGTCTGCAATGTTTACTGCAAATTTTGCGCATTCTATCGGACGGAAGGGGACGAAGATCATTACGTGCTTTCGTTCGAGCAGATTGATCAAAAACTCGACGAACTTTCGGCGGCCGATGGAGTTCAAATTCTGATGCAGGGTGGGCATCATCCGAAATTGCCGTTCCAGTGGTACATCGATCTTTTGCAGCATATCTGGCAAAAGTATCCGCATATTAATATTCACGGATTCAGCCCGCCGGAGTTTCAGCACTTCGCTGAGACGTTCGCGATGCCCCTGCGAGAAGTGATTTCGGAATTCAAAAAGGCCGGGCTCGGCTCAATCCCTGGAGGTGGCGGTGAAATTTTGGTGGATCGAGTACGGAAGAAGATTTCGCCGTTGAAAATTAACAGCGATCAATGGTTAGAAGTGATGCAGGTTGCCCACGAGCTTGGATTGAAATCGAGTGCCACGATGATGTTCGGTCATGTCGAGACGATCGCGGACCGGGTAGAACATTTGCGACGCATACGTGATCAACAGGACCGCAGCGGCGGATTTACTGCGTTCATTTGCTGGACGTTTCAGCCGCAGCATACCGTGCTCAAAGTGAAACAGCCGACGGGAGTGTCTGAATACTTGCGCACGCAGGCGCTGGCCCGGATTTTCCTCGACAATATTGAAAACCTGCAAAGCTCCTGGGTCACGCAAGGTCCGGGGATCGGCCAGGTGGCACTCAGATACGGCGCAAACGATTTCGGCTCTGTGATGATGGAAGAGAACGTCGTAAGTAGCGCCGGGACAACGTTTCGGTTAAATGCCGCAGAAATTGAATCGCTCATCGGCGACGCCGGGTACGAACCGCGCCGGCGAAATAATTGGTACGAACTTTTAAACTAAAAATTGAAGTCAGCGATGGTGGACAGACCGCCTGGTCCGTTGGAAAATCTCGCCTTGACGATCCCCATCTTCTTCCCGATATAGCTCGCCTGTCCTGCGTGGGTTCGTTGCGCGGGCCTGCGCTTCTTAACCTATGAGACATTTTTCTGGATGGATGCGCCCCCCGCCATTTGCCATCTGGATGGCCGCCATTTGTGCGTTGCTGGCTCCGGCTTTTGCCCGGGCGCAAGCTCCTCAAGCGGCACAGGGTCCTCCGATCATCCGTTCGGTCGACGTGCAATACACGGGTCCGCAAACGGTCAGCAAGGACCGCATTCTGGCGCAAATGCGCACAAGGGTGGGCCAGCCGTATTCCAACCAGGTGGTCGAGCAGGATGTCGAGGCGCTGTACAAGACTGGCGCCGTTCAGAACGTGCGAATTTTTGCTCAGCCGGAAGGTGATGGCGTGAAGGTGATCGTTGCGATACAGACGCGGGCAATTTTGCGCGAAATCGAAATCGCCGGAGCCGAACGCGTCAAACCGCAGAGAATCCGAAAAGAAATCAAATTAAGACTCAACCAGGCGGTTAACGAGCAGCAACTGGAGGAAGCGCGCCAAAAGATTATCGAAATCTATCAGGGTCGAGGCTTCAATGATGTCAGCGTTCAATTTCGCGTCGACCCAATTGACGAGAAACGCGGCACGGCGCGCGTCGTGTACACGGTCAGCGAAGGCGTGAGAGGAGCGATACGCGCGATTCACTTCGAGGGAAACGCGCATTTCAGCGAACCGGTACTGCGCAAACAAATGAAAACGCGCGGCAGAACGCTTATTTATTTCATGGACAAAACCGGCCGCCTTGATGAAGCCCAGTTGCAGCAGGACCTGGATAAAATCCGCGAGTTTTACCAGGACCACGGCTACATCGACGTGGAAGTAAAAGAGGTGCGCAGGGGACGCACTGAGAAAGGTCCGATGATTATTACCATCGTGCTCGTGGAAGGCCCACAATATCACGTTCGTAAGCTGGAGGTCTCCGGCTATCAGGCCGCCAACAAAGAGAGAATCCTTAAGCTGTTAAAAATGAAAGAAGGGAGCGTCTATTCGCCAAAACAATTGCGCGATGATGCAAAGGCAGTGGCGGACGCCTACGGCAGCGGCGGGTACGTCGATCTGGTGATTTTGCCGGAAGGCGAGCCGGCCGGCCCCGCGCAGATCGACGTGACGTACAAAATCGAGGAGGGCACCCGCTCCTTCGTCAACCGCGTCAATATTGAGGGTAACACACGTACTAAAGACAAGGTGATCCGTCGCGAAGTGCTCGTTGCGCCGGGAGATGTCTTTAACACCGTTCGTGTAGACCTAACCAAGAAACGTCTCGAGAACCTCGGCTACTTCGCGAAAGTTGAGACCTATCCGGAGGAAACAGACATACCTGGCCGCAAAGATCTCACGATCCTTGTGCAGGAAAAACGGACTGGCTCGCTCAGCTTTGGCGGCGGCTTTAGTACCGTTGATCAGTTGGTCGGGTTCGCGGAACTTACACAAGGCAATTTCGATCTCTTCAACTGGCCTTCGTTTACCGGGGGAGGCCAAAAATTCCGGCTGCGCATTCAGTACGGTACGCAGCGAAAGGATTTTCTTCTGAACTTGGTCGAACCGTACCTTTTCGATCGACGCCTTTCTCTAAGCGGTCAGCTTTTTTTTACCGAGGCGAATTATTTGAGCGCCCAATATGACCAGCGCAACGCTGGGATACACGATCCAAGACATCGATATTTTTAATGTGGACCCCTCCGCGTCTGTGTTTATCCAGTCGCAAAAAGGTTCATTTGTCGAAAGCAAGGTCTTTAGCAGCGTCGTCTTTGATTCGCGCGACAATCCCTTGCTCTCTCACAAAGGACAACGCGTTACGTTTTCACCCTTTATTAGCGGTGGTGTTCTTGGAGGCGATACGCAGGTTTATGGATTGGATCTGGAGGGATCGCAATATTTTCATCTGCCCAAGGACCTCATCCTCCTGATCAATGGCGAAATCGCGACGGTAAGCCAATGGGGGAACGGAACCGATGTGCCAATTTTCGAGCGACTCTTTCTCGGCGGCTCAAATAATCTCCGCGGATTTCCGTTTCGCGAGGTCGGTCCGCAGGATGAGAATGGAGAGCCGCTTGGCGGCAAAACAATGGCGCGCACCACGATAGAGGTTACTTTTCCTATCATTGAAAAAGCGCGTGGGGCAGTTTTTTACGACACCGGGTTCGTGAACACGAGCCAGTGGGCTTTTGGTTTCAACCATATTGCGTCCGATGTTGGTGTGGGTCTTCGCCTCGATTTGCCAATTGGTCCGCTGCGGCTCGATTATGGATATCCGCTACAGCGCGACGGATATAACGGCGGAGGTCACTTCAACTTCAACGTAGGGTATCAATTTTGAACGAATATATCTGGTTGCAGTCTAACGCGATTCCGCCCACCGTATCGTCTGTTTTATGAAAAAATCTCTGTCCATACTCTTTGCGCTGACGCTGGCTTTTCCGCTTGCGGCTTTCGCACAGGGCACAATGAAAATCGGAACGGTCGATATGCAGCGCGCATTTAAGGATTACAACAAGACCAAGGAAGCCGAAGCAAAAATCAACGACGCCAAAAATGCCGCCAGGAAAGAATATGATGACCGGGCGGAAGATTACAAAAAATCGCTCGACGAAATCAATAATTTGAACAAGCAGCTCGAATCCGCAGCGTTGAGTGCGGATAAGAAGACGCAGATAGCAAAGGAACGCGATGACAAGATTGCCAAAATCAAGGGCATGGAACGGGAGATCAGCGATTTCCGCCAAACGCGCGAACGGCAATTACAAGAGCAGCTAATGCGTGTGCGTGAGGGAATCGTAAAGGAAATCACCGAAGTCGTAATGGAGAAGGTTAAAACCAATAATCTGGACCTGGTGTTCGATAAATCCGGCATGAGCATTAATGGCGTGCCGGTTTTGCTTTTCTCACACGACAACATCGACTTTACCAACGACGTGATCGCCGTGCTCAACAAGCCTGGCCGCGCCACGTCTGCGGCTGTCAAAACTTCGGCAAGTGCCTCTGCCACGCCGGCAAGAGCTTCGAAGCCTTAACCAACATTCCCCAATTCGAATACACGCGGGCTAAACTCGCGTGTATTTTTGCGTACACATATAGCAACTTCCCCGGACCATCATTTGTGAACAGGAGTGAACTTCGACAATGCCTCTGCAGACCAAAGTTCGACCGGCGCAATTCATAGCGGCGATTTTGTTCGCGTTCTGCACTGGGTTACCCGCGGCGAATTGGCAGGCGACGATCAGTAAGGAGCCGCCCGGGACCTTCCCGGAACTGCGCCCACTCCATGCCTCTTATCGATTCGGATGGTCTGGATTTACCGCAGCTACCGGCGACGTTCACTTTAACAAGGCTTCTGGAGACAAATTTCAGTTTGATGGAACCGGCCGAACCATCGGCTTCGTTCGGGCACTATGGAAATTGGATGTGAGCCATCGCGCGATTGCCAACGCACAAACGCTGCGCCCGGTGGAAACTCACCAAACAGAAACTTATCGATCGAAAAAAATCGTCACCCATCTCACGTTTACAAACAGCGGAGTAACTCGGTCGACCACAGAAGGCGAAGGTGGTGCTGCCGGAACAAAGGTTCGCCAGTTTAGTTTACCCAACCTGTTCGATCTTCACTCGGCGGCGCTTTATTTGCGTAGTCAGCCCCTCAAAGATCGCAGTGTTTACCGCATTGCGGTTTTCCCGACGACCAGTGCTTATCTTGCTACCCTCACAGTCGTCGGGCGGGAGAAAATCTCCGTGCACGCCGGCACTTACAATGCAATCAAACTCGATTTGCAACTAAAGCGTATCAACAAGCATCTCGAATTGGAGCCGCACCGAAAGTTTCGTCGCGCCACAATCTGGGTGTCGGATGATGCGGACCGACTTTTGCTTCGGATTGAAGCGCAAATTTTTGTCGGCACAGTTTTCGCCGAACTACAATCGGTGCATTTCGACAGTCCACGTTCGTGAGAGGTATGACAGCTGAATCTTCGAGCAGGATCAGCTAGTATTCAGGAGCCCATTCATCGCGAACTGGCGGGCGAGGACGGTAACGCGGCGGATGAAAAGCCGGCCTGCGTGGCCCGGGTAACAACCTAAGCGCCGCGAGTGTTTCCAAATCCAGTCGCCCCGTTACCGGAAGTCTGGTCCGCGCCTGGTAGGCGCGCAGGGAAAATTCCATTGCCGGTCCATAGACGCCATTAATCTCGTCATGATAAAGGCCGCGGCGGGCCAACGCTATCTGGGCCGAGAGCACCACATTGCGTTGCACGACCGGGGGCGCGGCCTCGAATGGCGTGCCAGCAAGCACTCCTCCGCTTGAAGTGCCCGGCGCCACCGGATTGGATGGATAGATTTGTTGGTCTTCCGGCGCGCCTCCGAAAGGCTGAATCGGTGGTGCGGGAGTGACGTTTGTACTCTCGCTGGGCGATTGCTCGTCGGGCTTCAAAGGCGCAGCGGGGCTGGGCGATGCTGGCTTCGTTGCTGGTCGCGCTGAGCCCGAAGAGTCAATTCCAAGCGACTGAAGTGTCTCGCTATTGAGTTCGCCGCTAACCTGTAATCCGTTCCGAATTTGATAGCGGCGAATGGCGGCAGTTACATTCGCGTTCATTTCACCGGTAACTTCTCCATAGTAGAAGCCCTGATCCTTCAGGGCGTGCTGCACACGTTCAACCAACTGATCGGCGCGCGTTAGCATTATCGATCCAAGTAAGATCAGTGCAGCGATCCTGGTGTTCATCCCCGATGCTATTTTGACGCCGTGCGTTTTTGGTCTATTCAGCGACTTTCTCGCGCGGTCAACGCCAGCTCTGACTTCCGCTGGCTCGCCGCGTCACGATACCGCAAAATGCCGTCCGTAACGGCTGCGGCAATCTGATTGCGATAATCCTCACTCGCCAGTTTTGAAATGTCTTCTTTGTTCGTGAGAAACCCCCCCTCGATCAAAACCGCAGGAGAAGTCACGTTTGCGATCACGAAAAACTGTCTGGCTTGTACGCCGCGATCTGCGGCCCGGGTGCGCGCAACCAATGCTTCCTGAATAAGTCCAGCGAGATCCTGGCTTTCGGGGTTCGGCGAACTCGAAAGCGGTCGCCATAGAAAAGGCAGCCACGAGGCCAGAAATGAACCGGCAGTAATTTGGTGCGCGGCATAATACGTCTCCACGCCGCTAGCCACCGGCTTGTTATCTTCGTTAAAATGAATGCTGATAAAAATGCAATTTCTGGCCCGATTCGCTAATGCTGCACGATCCGCCAGCGAGACGAACGTGTCTCCCATGCGCGTCATCAATGTAGCGATCCCTTCCGAGTCCAGGAGCCGGTCGATTCGGCGCGCCACATCCAAGGTCAGATCTTTTTCCAATACACCGCCACACATCGCGCCTGAGTCCTGGCCGCCGTGGCCGGGATCAAGAACAACTACTGCAAAAGGCTTGGAGACAGTTGAGCTCCGGGCCGCTCTGGGCTCGGTCCTGGCGACAGGTCGCTCCGCGTGATGGAGCTGCATCCATACAAAAGATGCGACCATCAACAACAAGCCGAACAGGGCCACCAGATTCTGAAAAACTCGTTTCATTCGTCGCATGTGAGAAAAGACTTCTCTTCATAACTTAATCGTGAATCAAGGAGCGCAATTCCGTATCTGATAATGAACGAAAACGAATTGCCCTGCTCGCGTCGCGCTCCAGCAATGCCGCTTCAATTCCGCGATGGACGAGTTGTTCTTGTCGATACTTCAAAACAGCAGCCCGCTCCGGCAGCTGGTTTGCATCGCTGGATTGCAAAGACATGTGGCCGATACTCCATGCGTCCAGCGCAGAGTTGACTGCGGCTTCAAAGGTTGCGTCCTGCGCATGCCGTGTTTTCAGGAATGCTTCCATCAGTTCTCCCGATTGCCGCGTGCCGCTGAGCACTGCGAAGTCCTGCCGCGCTTGCGCGTACGTTGTGCCATTGGTTGCAATCTCGCCGTCATACTCCACCCGCAAAAACAGATCTTCGCCGGGGCGTTCGCCGACCTCGGCAAACAGCATCCGCGCCAGATAAGGCGGGCCGTAAACCTGTTCAAACGCGCCCTTCATTACGGGACTGAGCGAATAATGCACCAGGCGCCGCAGTGAAACATCCGCAGCCGATCGGGTGAACCCCTCGGTGCTCGCCAATTCAATCACTGCCATTCGCAACCGCTCGATGTCCCCTGGATGACCAATGGCCCCCATCGCGATCCGGTCGTAGATCTCGAAGATTTTCTGCCGCGACTGGCCGACAGTCAGAAAAAGAATTCCGTCCCCATAACCGAGCGCCGCGATTGGGCTGCCCGGAGCGAGCTGCGCTTCGATATACTCGCGTCGGTTGGCGATCGCCTCGACCCAACGATAAGGCTCTTCGATCATGCAACCGTTTCCTTGAATACGGCGGCAATTTTGCTCTCCGGCAAAGTGGTAATGCCTTGGCGTGAGACAACCTTGATCAGAGGATAAATCTTTCCGCCCCGATCGACACCGCCTGTGGCCGTGTCGGATTCTGCAGCGGTATCAAGCGCCCGCAATGCGATCGATATCGCTTCCTCTTCACTCAATTTTTGCAGCGGCTTCGCTCCCCAATTGTTTTCGTAATAGAGAATCCCCCGCACGGCAGGCGATCCCGATCCCGTTGCGGCGTAATCGGCCGCTTCAAATTGCGCGCCCATCGCATCGTAAAAGTAAAGACGCGCCTCTGGGTTTGAATGAGAATCGTAGGTTGCGAAAATCGGCACGACAACTCCCACGCCTTGCATCACGAACCCGAAGTTATCACGCAAGAGCTTCGACAGGGCGCGCACTTTTCCATCCACGCTCATTTCCTGCAGCTGAGTTCGCCGGAAGTATTGGAATGAGTGTTCCAGCACGCGCGCCATTTCCCAGGCCGTCGCCGGCACGCCGGCAATTGCCATGATGGAGTGTCGATCGATTTCGAGAACTTTATCGGCACGATCGTAGACCACCGTGTTGCCAGCGGTCGCACGGCGGTCGCCCGCCACCAGCACGCCGCCTGAAAATTTGAAAGCCAGAATTGTGGTGGCCTCGGTCGGTTGCCACTCTTTATGTGGCGTTCCACCCTGCGGCATTGGAGGGATGACCGCCGATGCCAGCAGCCCTTTGCGGCGCAGCAGCGCAGGGAAATCGCCAGCCGCGCCAGAAAAATTCTGGTCGACCGCAACCGGTGAGCCTTCCATTACTGGCCCGTGCGCTGGCGATAGCGCTTGGATTGATTGGGATCGACCTTGCGCATTTTCTTCAACAGATCCTTCGTGTCCGGGCGCGAAATATCCGGTGAACGCGGACCTCCTCCATCGCCTTGTTTTGGACTCCATGGAGCCGGTTCAGGTGGCTTTTGAATGCGCTCAGGCATAAAAAAATCTAAGAGCAAATATTGGAAAGGCAAGCCGTAGAGAAATGACGAAGCACGAAGCACGAATGACGAAGGGTACCAAAGCCCTGCGTCGTTATTTCGGACTTCGTCATTCCACATTCGTCATCCAGCGCGCTTGCCAGACAAATCTGCCGGTGGCAAGGTCTTGGCCCGATGAAGCTGTCAGCGATTTTCTGTGCGGCGGGGTTTGTCCTAGCGTTTCGTACTGCTTCTGCTCAGACCGCTGCGCCGGAGCCCGCAAAATCAGGTGAGACTGCACAACTCGAAGCGCTGGGGAAAAAAATCGACGAACAGAACGCAAAAATTGATGCGCTTTCTCAGGAAATCCTAAAGCTCGAGCAACACATCTCACAGATTCGGCCAGGGGTCATGATCGGAGAAACTACGCCCGCGCAAGCAAGCGCTGGCGCTCCAGCCGCACCTCCATCGCACCCGGTCGGGGGAAATACTCACATCGTCGCCCGCGGGGAGACGCTGACGTCCATAGCCAAAATGTACAAAGTGACGATCGATGAATTGCAAAAAGCCAATCACATCGAAGACGGCCGTAAATTGCAGGCCGGGCAAACCATCTCGATTCCAACGTCTGCGACCCCGACGGCTACGCCCACTGGGTAAGGCAAGATTCTCCTAGACCGGCAATTGCTCCTCTTTTTCGAGCGATTCTGATGTAACGATTTCCGCCGCTGACTCTGTCTCCCGCAATGGCGAGGCGTCGAGCAGACTTTGCCGGCATAGCCGCGCATATTTTCCGTCTAGCGCAAACAACTCGTCGTGCGTGCCACGCTCAACGATGCGGCCGTGATCGAGTACAAGAATTTGATCAGCGTGCACAATTGTGGAAAGCCGATGCGCAATGACAATCGATGTGCGGTTCGCCATCAAGCGGTCGAGCGCTTCCTGAATCAGGCGCTCGGTTGCCGTGTCCACACTCGCGGTAGCTTCGTCGAGGATCAAGATCGGTGGGTCCTTTAGCAACGCCCGCGCAATCGATAGGCGCTGTTTCTCGCCCACACTCAATTTTACCCCGCGTTCGCCCACGACGCTTTCCAATCCTTCCGGCAACCGCTCGATAAATTGACGCGCATTCGCCGCATCCACGGCGCGCCACAATTCAGCATCGGTGGCCGACGTAGATTTCTCCGCTGGTGAATTCGTAGAAGCGCACCAGTAGATTCACCAGCGTCGATTTCCCGGCGCCGGTCGCGCCGACCAGCGCGATCGTCGCGCCCGGCGGCGCATGAAATGAAACGTGCCTCAGCGCGGGTAATCCTTCTACGTAACTGAAGCTCACGTCTTCGTAACGGATGTCACCCAGGATTCGAGCGCCGTCCGCGGAAATCTTGTAGGGCGTTTCTGTGAAACGCCGCTCCTGAAGATTGGAGTCTGACACAGACGCCCTACAATCGACACCGGAAAAGTGTTTTCCGCGGCTGTGCCAGCCGGACTCCGCTGGTTCGTCGAGAATTTCAAATACGCGTTCGCCGGCAGCGCGCCCGGCTTGGACAAGTTGATTGAGCTGATGCAGGCGGCTGATTGGATCGTAGAGGAATGCCGTCAGCATGAGGAAGGCAACCAGATCGCCCAGCTGCATTGAGCCCGTTAGCACCGCGTGACTGCCAAAACCAATCACGAAGAGTGCCCCGATTGCTTCAAACATCGACATCGATGGGCTGTAGATCGCCCATACCCGCATCACCACGAGCGTGGCGTGCCGCAGTTGATCGCTTACCCGGTTGAAGCGCACGTGTTCTTCTCGCTCGCGCACGAAACTCTTGATCTGCCGGACGCCGGCGAGATTGTCGTGCAGGAGCGCGTTCATGCTAGACGCGGCCCGGCGTTGTAAACGGTAACGCCGATGCGCCGTCAGCGTGTACGTGAGCGCGCCGGCAATAAGCAATGGAAATGGCACCAGCGCGAACAACGCCAGCTTGACGTTCAGATAAAACATTACGCTGATGACGATCACCACTTGCAGGATGGCGACTACGCCCTGCTCGATGCCATCAATCAACACGCGCTCG
>WNFW01005309.1_pt1 | contig 16553 bp, 11 predicted proteins | sample 5400131 | NCBI WGS metagenome assembly WNFW01 (sample SAMN13153362, study PRJNA577476) | soil metagenome | isolation source: 20 cm soil or saprolite under grassland replicate 1 | place: USA:California | collected 2016-06-15 | reverse complement strand
AACTTCCACTACCCGAACCGTATTTCGACTTAACACTAATTAGAGCCGCGCATACGAAGAATTTTATTAAGATCAAGATCTTATTATAATGAGTAGTCTATAATAAAAGAGCAAACTTATTGCGACATGCTCTTTTCAGCATGTGACGAGTGGTTAGTACCAATCCGAGGTTGTATTCACCGTGACATAATGATACACGATTACTAGTAATTACTTATTCATACAGTCGAATTTCAGACTATAATCCTTATTTGATTTATATCCTATTTTTTGAGATTAGCTTAAATTTACATTGTCGCATCTCTTTGTTTAGGAATATGTGGCACGTCTATAGCCCATAATATAAGGGCCATGATGACTTGTCTTTGTCCCTTTTATTTATCCTATTGTCTTAAGAAAGGAGCTTTATCAATAAATTTTACAAATAAAACCAGGGATTTCGTTAATTTCGTGGAAAACCACAGTTTCATAACATTAACTGAAAACAGCCGTGCAACACCTGTGCTAAATATCAAGTATATTATTTCAACATTTATATTAAAATAATATAAATGACCCTAGCTGAAAATTTTTATTTATTAAAAATAAACATTCAAATTATGGTAAGATTTTTCGTGGATTATCGAATTAAACAACATACTTCACTACTGATGTCAGAAACGGTCTAGTGATTTCAGTTCCTGCGTTGCCACATTACTCTTGAGGTGAAATGCTTACGTTTTCATTTATAAATTAAATTTATATTTAATATAAATAGATTTTTATTATATTAAAAATCTAATTTATGACATTCATAATTATCTGCAAAGACTACTGGGGTACCTAATCCTGTTCGTTCTCTGTGCCTTCGTCCTTCAACGTCAGTTTTTACATAAAAGACTGCCTTCGCCTTTACCTGTCCCTTAGGTATCAAAGAATTTCATCTCTACACCTTAAGTACTGTCTTCTTATATAAAACTCTAGTCAAGTATTACTTATTTAAATATTAGATATTTTGACCGTCTGGGTACCCTTTAAACCTAATTAAGATGAATAACACTTGTCTCATATGTATTACCGCGACAGCTGGCACATATTTAGTCAAGACTAATTTATATTATTATATGTATAATAATTATGCATATAGTTATATAATATATATATCGTCATTATCAATATATACTTAAAATATTATGGATAAAAATCCTTATATAATCCCTTTTCAGGTTTTATCTATAAATATAATTAATATTTATTGATAGTTCATATAAAAAATTTTTATATTACATTATATACATTTTCCCGAGTTGCCGGTTCGGCCTTTAGGCCATTGACCAAAATTCCTCACTGCTGTACTTATTTGCATTGGGGTTTTTTCAGACCCAATGTGGTCGATCAACCTCTCAGTTTCGACTACGAGAGTTTAAGGCTAATTAATACATCACTTTAATTATTACCTATCCCGACTATATTTGTTTTCCTCTTAAAGCAACTTTATTTAGTCCTTTTAAATGAAGGATTTTTCTCCTTCTCTTTAAGGTTGGCCATAAAATATTTTATACTCACCTGTACACCACTTTTAATAAAATTATTAATTAATTAAATTAAACGTTCGATTAGCATGTGTCAAGCCCTCGGACAGCATTCAATCAGAGCCATCACCAAACTCATATATTTTAGATGAGATTTACACATGAAAGTGTATCAATCACATCACTAATTAATCTTAAGATAAAAATTTAAGATTTTTATTATTATATTTTGTTGGAATAAATTTAAGCTATTTTTTGCGAAATTTTTGTTACTAAATTAATAATTTATATAGGCTTATTAGTTAACTAATGCAAAATTCTATAATATAAAAAATTATTTGTATAAGCTTATTTAATTTCTACTTTATACCTTTTTATCTTTTTTCTTAAAATGTTTATGTACATATATATTTTAACATCATAACTTTTCACTTAATTTTTATTTATCATTACCAACAATAATATTTATATGGTATATATTATATATAAATATTAATGTTTTTTTTTACTTTCGTACTTATATGGTTTTAATTTATTATACATGTTTATTCATTATTTTTTATAGGATATTAATGTAAATCTAAACCATCCTTTATATAAGAAGATGTTAATACTACAAATACTTGCGCCTGTATAAGTGCAATACCTAGTTCTAATCCACTAAATGCTATGATAAATGTTAAAGGTATTAGCCCCAAGAAAAAAAATAATATTCCAGAAGTCATTATATTATAAGTAAAACCTCCTAATATATTAAGCAACATATGTCCACTTAAGATATTTGCTGCTAATCTTAATCCTAAAGAAATGTTACGAGCTAGATATGAAATAAATTCAATAAGAACTAAGAAAGGCAATAATGCTAAAGGACAACCAGCAGGTACTAATAAAGAAAAGAACTTTAGTCCGTGAGTTTTAAATCCTAAAATTGTGGCTCCTAATACAATTGTGAAACTAAGCGCAAAGGTTAATATAAAATGACTTGTAGATGCAAAACTATAAGGAATCATACCTATTAAATTATTTATTAAAATGAATATAAATAAAGTGTATATAAAAGGGAAATAGATTTGTCCGTTTTTTGGATTTATTTGATTTACAACTATACTATGTATAGTTGCGTATAAAGATTCTTGACCTATAGATCAACCATTACTTACTAATTTATTATAATTTGTACTTAATAAATTTATAGTTAATATAAAAAAACATCCTAATGTTAAATAAAATCCTATATTTGTGATAGATACATTGATATAGTTTAATACATTAAATTTAAGCAAATCCATTATTTCAAATTGATTTAATGGACTAATTATTTCCTCAAATAGATTATCTAATTTATATGTAGATATTTTCATTTTTTCGGTTGTTATATATATATATATATTTTAATAGACTTTAATACATATCTTCTGCTGCAAATTTCTTAATAATATCAATATTAAAAACTTAATATTAAATATTTATAATTTGTACTTTTTATTAAAAGTTATTAAATTTAATTTAATTTAACTTAATTTGATTTAGTAATTATTGTTTTATAATTCTTGAATTTTACGACGAGACATAAATAAAACAACTATTCTGGGTAAGATATATTTAGATAATAGATATAAAATTATTATTATTATACTAAAAGTAAATACTATTTCATTAACAAAATAAAAGGGTACTAATTGAGGCATTTTTAGTTTATATTTATATAAAAATTTTTAATAAATGTTAAATATGAAACAATAAGAAATAATATTATTACAATTACAAACGATAGACCAAATTTACTGTAGAATAATCTAAAGTATTTAATATTAAAGCTGGATATATACCTAATATGATAGTTAACAATACAAGTGTTAATAATAAAATAAATTCTTTTCTATTAACATCATATACATTTTCTTCTAATACTTTGGTGAAAAATCCCCCTAAAGAAGTTCTATTAAACATATAAATAGTATAAGCTGCTGATAATATTATAGAAGAACAAGCAAAAAAACCTAAAATAGGGAATTTTTCGACTATACCATATAAAGACATAAATTCTCCTACAAAATTTAATGTTAAAGGGGCACCACAATTACCTAAAGATAATATAAAAAATAATATAGAAAATATAGGCATAAGTTGAGCCATACCTTTATAAGAATATATTATTCTAGTACCAAATCTTTCATATAATATACCACCTGCACAGATAAACAATCCGCTTGAAACAAATCCATGAGCTAATCCTAACACAATACTTCCTTCTATACCTTGCATAGTATTACTAAATGCACCTATTAAATATACAGCTGCATGGCAAACAGAACTATATGCTATTAGTTCTTTTATATCTGTAGTTCTTAATGTACTAAAACTGGCATATATTATAGTAATAACACCTATAGTATACACTATAAAAGAAGTGTCCATATATGCTTTAGATATTATAGGTAATATTAATCTGAATATTCCATATAAACTTAATTTTAATACTATACCGGCTAACACAATACTTCCTCCTAAAGGAGATTCAACATGAGCCTTTAAAAGCCAATTATTTAAAAAAATTGTAGGGGTTTTTACAGCAAATGCTAAAAAAATACCACAAAATAAAAATAATTGTGTTTTATATTCAAAATCTGCTTTAAATAAAGCATTAAAATCTGTTGTACCTATTAATGAACATATGCTCAATATGGATAATAATAAAAATAAGGATCCTCATAATGTATATAGAAAAATATAATAACTTGCTCTTACTTTATTACTGGATCCAAATAATCCTATTAATAAAAATAAAGGAGGTAATATACTTTCGAAAAAAATGTAAAATAATAATATATCTAGAACTAAAAAAACCCCTAATAATAATGTTTCTAATAGTAACATTATTATTAAGTAAGATTTTATATTCTCATTTATTGAATCTCAGTTAGATAATAAAGCTATAGGCATTATTATTGTAGTTAACAATACAAAGTATATTGATATTCCATCTAAACCTAAATAAACATCATAAAGTTGAACATTATATTCTGTTTGTACAAATTGAAACTGATTTGTACCAAAATCAAATAATATTCAAATGAATATAGATCAAATTAAATTTAAGGAAGATACTACTAAAGCTATATATTTACAATAAACTGTATTTTGCTCTACCTTTTCAAAGAATGTATAATTAGATATTAAGAAAATACCAAATAAAGGTAAAAGTAAAAAAGGTCATATTAACATTACCCTAAAAAGGATAATATTATTAATTATATCCCTTTGGTTTTAATTATAAAAATAAAAATATACCTCATCATAAAGTTAAAGATAAAATATTTTAGTTATTATACAATTCATTTAATATTATATGACTAAAATATTAATTTAAATCAAGATTTGTTTAAATTAATATGATAAATTTATTACAAAAATGCATTTTATAATAAATTTACATTTATAACATATGCATTGAAGTTATAAAGAATACAAGGTATTAATAGAATAAAAGCAAAGACTATAGGTAATAAAATAGTTCAACAAAATGACATTAACTGATCAAAACGTATTCTAGGAAAGGATGCTCTAATTCATATAAAAAGAAAAATCATTATACAAGTTTTTAAACTTAATACTACACTATAGTATAATCCTTTTGTCGAATTATCTATTAAAAAATTTCTTATATTATAGTATTCAGAAGAAAAAAGTCATTCTGCATTAAATATAGAAGCTCATGTAAAATTTACTAAATCAAAATAATATATGAAATCAAAAGACAATAAATAACCTCCTATAAATAGAGCACTAGTTAATATACACATTAATAATATACTAGAGTATTCAGCCAAAAAGAAAAATACAAATATAACTGCAGCATGCTCTGTCATAAATCCGCTTACGAGTTCGGATTCGGCTTCAGCTAAATCAAAAGGTGCTCTATTTGTTTCTGCTACAGATCCTATAAAAAAAATTAAAAACATGGGAAATAAAGGTAATATAAATCAAATTGCTTTTTGATATTGGATATTTACATTTATATTTAAATTATTAGTAATCATTACTACTAATAATATAATAGAACTTAATACTAATTCATAACTAATTAATTGGGCAGTACTTCTTAAAGAACCTAGAAAAGCATATTTACTATTAGCACTTCATCCAGCTAATAATATACCATATGTAGCTAAAGATGAAACAGCTAAAAAGTATAATATACCTAAATTCATATCACTTATAGACAAACCAGGGCCATAAGGTATTACAGCATAACCTAATAATGTAAAGGCTAACGTAATGATAGGGCCCAAGAAAAACAATATTAAATTAGCTTGAGTGGGTGCCACATATTCTTTTAATATAAGCTTTAAAGCATCAGCAAAAGCTTGCAATAGACCATAATAACCTACAACATTTGGTCCTAATCTTCGCTGCATACTAGCCAAAGTTTTTCTTTCAGCTACAGTAAGATATGCTACAGCTAATAAAGTAGGCAACATTAATAAAATTACTTCTATGATAGATATTATTGTTAAAGAGTATGACATTGTATATTTATATAATATTTTATGAAAGTATTTAATAATAAAAAATAGAATATTTATAGAATTGTCCACAATTTTTTATTTTATTAAAATACTCAATCTGAATACAAAAATTAATAATTTTTATTATATTAATAATCCTTATTTTAGATTTGAACTAAAATTTGAATATTAGAAGTATTCTGTTCTATCCTTGAACTAATAAGAATTTTAAATAAAAATTTTATTTCATTAAAGTTTTATTTAAGTAGTTAAAAAGTAAAAATAATGTTTTTACTTTGTACAGGAAGACTTACAAAAGCATGAGGCTTAGGTGGACTACTTAGTCCTCATTCAAGACTTGAAAAACTTCTATTTAATAGTTCTCTTAAAGTATCTGTATTAAATTCTGAAGTTTTTCAAATATTTCTTGTTGATATTTTCCCTTCAATTAATTGAATATAAACTATATATATAAATAATCCTGCAGCTATAAGGCTTATTATAGATCCTATACTACTTATTATATTTCATCCTGTAAAAGCGTCAGGGTAATCTCCAACTCTTCTAGGCATTCCTTGTAAACCTAAGAAATGTTGAGGAAAAAATGTAAGATTAACACCTAAGAATAAAATTCAAAATTGGGCTTTGGCTTTTCGAATATTATATTCTAAACCTAGTATTTTAGGTATTCAGAAATATCACGCACTAAATAATGCGAATACTGCACCCATACTTAATACATAATGAAAGTGAGCTACAACATAATAAGTATCATGAAAAGCTATATCAAGAGAAGCATTAGCTAAAACAACACCACTTAACCCTCCAATTGTAAACATAAATACAAATCCTAAGGCAAATAACATGGAAGGTGTTAATTTTACGGAACCTCCATAAGATGTAGCTAATCATGAGAATATTTTAATTCCTGTAGGAACTGCAATTATTAATGTAGCTGCTGTAAAATAAGCTCTAGTATCTACATCTAAACCTACAGTGTACATATGATGACTTCAAACTATAAATCCTAATATTCCTATAGACATCATAGCATAAACCATTCCAATATAACCAAAAATATTTTTATTAGAATTAGCTGATATAGTTGTACTTATTATACCAAAACCTGGTACAATTAATATATAAACCTCAGGATGTCCAAAAAATCAAAATAGATGTTGAAACAAAATAGGATCACCTCCTCCAGCTGTTTCAAAAAAGGATGTATTAAAATTTCTATCTGTAAGAACCATAGTTATTCCACCAGCTAATACAGGCAATGATAACAATAACAATATAGCTGTTATAACTACAGATCACCCAAATAAAGTAAGTTTATGTAAGCTGATACCGGGTGTTCTCATATTAGCTATTGTTGTTATAAAATTCATAGCACCCAATAAACTACTAACCCCAGCTAAATGTAAAGCAAATATAGCTAAATCTACACTAGGTCCACTATGACTTTGTAGACCCGCTAACGGAGGATAAAGAGTTCAACCTGTACCGGCTCCACCTTCTATACAAGCAGAAAATACTAATAACAATAAACTAGGAATTAATAATCAAAAACTAACATTGTTTAATCTAGGGAATGCCATATCAGGTCCACCTACCATTAATGGTAATAAAAAATTACCAAAACCCCCTATTAATGCAGGCATAACCATAAAAAATATCATTAAAAGAGCATGAGCTGTTATTATGCTATTATATAATTGATTGTCTGAAATATATTGAACACCTGGTCCACTTAATTCCATTCTTATTAGCACAGAAAAGGCTGTACCTAATAAACCTGAAAATAAAGCAAAAATTAAATATAAAGTTCCAATATCTTTTGCATTAGTAGATCCAAATCATCTTTCAATATTCATCGATATATATGAATTATATTTAAGAATACTATTAAATTTAACAAATTTATTTTCTTCGGAATTATTTTCCATTAATATTAATTTTATTTATTTTGTTATATATCTATACATTAAGATAGACATTATAAATCAATATTAATTATATATTAATATAATTAACATGTTATTCTTATATTTTTAATAATATAAAAATACTTAGAAATATAGAAATTCAATTTTATGATATTTTAATAAAGAATTCAATCTAGAAAAAAAATATTTAAGATTATGGAGGAATCGAACCTCTTACTTAAGATTTGCAATCAAAGTGTAAACCATTTACTTCATAATCTTTAATTATATTTTTAAGTTAAAAATATAAATTATAAAGACTTTTTCCTATTTTTAAAAGACTTTATTGAAATATCTACTAAAGTATTTTCTAATAAGCTAATAATAGGAAAAACAAATATAAAATAGCTAAAGAATATAATTGTAGAAATTTGACCAAGTTCTATAAAAGGAGATTCTACATGTTTAGCTCCTAATTGCATTAGAATTATGAAATTAACAACAAATCCTCAGAACATAATTCTACTAAATGGTCTAAATTGTAAACCTTTTGATTTACCTAAATCTGTTAACGGTAATATTAATATTATTAATAACGCACTAAACATAGCAATAACACCTAGTAATTTATTAGGTATAGATCTTAATATAGCATAAAAAGGTAAAAGATATCATTCTGGAACTATTGCAGATGGAGTCTGCATAGGATTAGCCATAATATAATTTTCACTATCCCCTAAAACATTTGGCATCATAGCTATAAGTATTATAGTACCTATAATTCAAACTAAACTTCTAGGAGATCTATACGAACCATAATATATTCCCCTTCCTATATGTAAATAAACTAATAAGAAAAAAGCCGAAGCTGTATTACTATGTAAATATCTTACAAGTCAACCGTGATTAACGTCACGCATTATATGTTCTATAGAATTGAAAGCTTCTGTAACACTTGGAGTATAATGCATAGCCAAAGTCACTCCTGATATAATTTGTATTCCTAAACAAATGGCCAATAAAGAACCGAAATTTCATAAATAACTTATATTAGAGGGTTGAGATGCATCTATTAAGTAAGAATTTAATAATTTAAGTAAAACGTTATTTTTTAAATATCTCATGTGTTTTTATTATTATTTTTTTTTATAGACTTTGATATATATCTTCTGCTGCAAATTTCTTAATCTAAAATTTTTAGTATGTACTAAAAAATACCCATAAAAATATGAGTCAATTAAAAATTTATTATAGTGAATTTATCTTTATTATTAAATTATTCTATAATAAATTACTATTTTTATACCACTAATTATAGTGTAATCTTATTTTAGATTTGAACTAAAATTTGAATATTAGAAGTATTCTGTTCTACCTTTGAACTAATAAGAATTTTAAATACAGAATTAAGTATTCATTTATATTTATATTACTGAAATATAATAATAAAATCATTATGTTTCATCATAATAATAACTAAATCGAAAATTAAATTATTTTTTTCGTTTATTCGCTTCAAAATCTTCTTCATTTATCGTTCTTTTATTTTGAGATGTTTCAGTATTATTGTCCGAGCTTTGTGTGGCCGTACTTTCATCTAACTTTAATTTTTGCATAGATTCTGATAAAATTCAATCTACATTTTGGGACCTTTTGTTTAATAAATCTTCCTTTTTTTCTAATTCTTCTTTTGTTAATTCATTGTCTTCTTTAAGATGTAAATCGTCTTTTTTTAGTTCTGATTCTAATTTTTTATTAAGGTCTTCTGTATGTTCTATCATTAACTGATGTATTCTACTGAATCTTTCATTTAAGTAACTATTGCCTTCTCTTTTAGCATATGTTTTACCTTTTGTTTCAGAATTTTCTTCTTCTAAAGTTTTATCTTTAGGGTCTATTTTATCTTCTTCAGATGTTGAATTTTTTAGATCAATACTTTCTTTTTGTTTTCCTTTATCTATAGGAGAAGTTTCTGGATCTGTGTCTGAGTCAGTACCCGTATTATATGATAACTCTCCACTAACCAAAAATAAGGCTAAAAACATAACAAGTGATTTTATTAATTTTATAAAAGAACTCTTTAACAAATTATTAAAAAACTTGTAAGGTAATAAATTAGAGTGCACAGTATGAGAATTTATAGTAATATTTTTAAAGAATAAAATAGAACTTATAGTTAATAAAGCTAAAAAACTAAAAATATAGAAAAGTGAGATGTGTATATTTAAATATAATATATTATACTTAAATATAAATACATACAGGGTAATACTTAATACTATATATAAAGCATAATTTGTAACAACACCTTTATTTAAAGTAGAAGCCAATTTACTAAATATCATCAATAATTTTTCTAAACCAAAAGAACTTAATTTTTCCACACTACCTTTATCAAGAATTCTGGTAGTTTGACCACCTAATTCTAAAATTAAGTTAATTAAGTATTTATTATATATAAATTCAATTAAGAATCTTTGATTAAAGAAACCAAATATATAATATCCTATATTTGATATTTTAAAATTATTCAGAATATTTGATAAATATTCTGAATATATTATTGAAATTACAGTAAAAAATACTGTAAATATTAAAGGTAATAATTTCAATAAAGTTAAAACGGCAAATTCCGTATCTATAAATATTTCATGATTAGGGTGAATAAATATACTATTATCTGTAAAAAAATTTGTACCCATACCTATAAAAATATCTTTAGTTAAAAACCCAAAATAAACAGAGAATAATCCTAATATTACTAGAGGTAAACTTATAAATATATCACCTTCGTGAGCATGTTTATAATAAATTGAGGGGCCGTTAGGGTTGGTTAGAAAAGTAAGAAATAAAACTTTCACAGAATATAAAGTTGTAAATATTGCTCCTATTACAGCTACAAAATAGACAGCAATACTGCTAAAATAATATTGACCATAGGCAGATTCTAATATAAAATCCTTACTAAAAAATCCCGTCATAAAAGGGAAAGCTACTAAACTAAGACTTGCAATTAATATTACAGAATATGTTAAAGGTAAGAATACTCTTAATCCTCCGTATTTTCTTAAATCTTGGTTATCAGCTATAGCATGAATAACTGCACCTGCACCTAAAAATAATAATCCTTTATAAAATGCATGATTTATTAAATGAAATAATGCAATATTATAAGAAGATAAACCTATAGCTATAACCATCATACCTAATTGACTCATAGTTGAATAGGCAATAATTTTTTTTATATCTTGTTGAAATAAACCTACAAGAGAACTAAATATTGTAGTTATTGCACCTAATCATAAACATAATAATAATATAGTAGGACTGTATTCTATTAAAGGAGAGGAACGTATTAATAAATATACTCCAGCTGTAACCATAGTTGCTGCATGTATTAAAGCAGAAACTGGTGTAGGACCCTCCATAGCCATAGGTAATCATACATGTAAACCTAATTGAGAACTTTTTGCCATAGCCCCTATTAATAAACATAATCCTATTATACTAATAGTAGTTTCATTAATGTATGGAGCTAGTGAAAAAGTTGAAGTGTAATCTAAATTACCCAAAGATCATAGTATTACAATCATACCTAATGTTAAAAGACAATCTCCTACTCTATTTGTTAAAAATGCGGACATAGAACTTTGATTTGCGGCTATTCTTGTAAATCAAAAGCTAACTAAAAGATAAGAACAAACACCTACACCTTCTCACCCTACAAACATTAATAAATAATTATTACCTGTTACAAGAATTATCATCATAAAAGTAAATAAATTTAGGTAACTAAAAAATCTTTGATTATGTGGATCACTGTTCATATATCCTATAGAGTATATATGAACTAAAGAACTTACTATTAATACTGGAATTAACATAGATATTGTTAAATTATCAAATTGAAAAGTTCAAGTCATATTAAATGATTCACTACTTATTCATGTAAATAAATTAATTGAAACTGAATTATTATTAAAACCTCCTTCAAAAAAACATATTATTGCTAGTATTGTTGTAATTATTATACATAAGCAAGATATTGTACGAGATCCGTTTACTCCAACTTTTCTACCAAAAAACCCAGATACCATAGATCCTAATAAAGGTAATAATATTATAGATAAATACATTATTTATATTCTATTGCTATACTTCCTCTTAATCTATAAAAAGCTACTAAGATACCTAGACCTATTGCAGATTCTGCTCCTGCAATAACTATAATGTATATAGCATAAGTTTGTCCAATAATATCATCTATATTAATAGAACTTACCAATATTAAAAATGTTATGGATAATAGCATTATTTCAATTGAAATAAGCATTAATATTATATTTTTTCTATTAAATACGAATCCTAAGATTCCTATTAAAAAAAGTACTAAAGTTAAATTCATATTAAATTTTAATTTTTGTCTAATTATTCGATATATTGCAATATAATATTTTCATTATATTGCAAGGGTATATAAGATTCGAACTCATATCTTGATGTCCGTAGCATCACTCTTTACCTATTAAGATAATACCCTTAATAGTAAGTAAGTTTTATTTATTAGCTTACTTACTATAAACATTTATATATTATTATATAACATTTTATATAATGATAAAAAAATTTATTATATAATAATTTATTGTTCTACCAATCATGTAAGAAATTTTTCAAGTGAAACAGATTCTATTACAATCGGCATAGAACTATGAAGAATACCACAAATTTCTGAACATTGTCCGTAAAAAACTCCTTCTCTATTAATATAAGCTGAAACTTGATTTAATCTACCTGGATAAGCATCACATTTTAAACCCAAGGAAGAAGAAGCAAAAGAATGTATCACATCACCGGATGTAATAATAAATCTAATATGTGTTTCTTCTGGAACAATTACTCTATTATCAACTTCTAACATTCTTAATTTTCCTTCCTCTAAATCCGAATCTGGAATTAAATAAGAATCAAATTCTATAAATTCATCCTCTGAATTTATAAAATCAGGGTATTGATAACTTCAATATCATTGATGACCCTCTGCTAGAATAGACATTGAAGGATCATTTACTTCATCCATTAAATATAATAATTTAAAAGAGGGAAATGCTATTAATATTAATATAATTGCAGGAGTTATAGTTCAAATTAATTCTATTAAAGTACCATGATTTAAATATTTATAAGATATAGGTGATTTATTATAAACATAATTTTTAACTATAGAAAATAATATTCATCCTACACCAAATAATATAACAACCAAATAATACATAATATTATCATGTAATTCTATTAATCCTTCCATTTGTGGAGTAGCACTATCTTGAAAGTATATCCCTCAGGGACTAGGTGCATCTAAATTTATGGTATTAAGAAAGAAATTCATTCTTTATTTTTTTTTAATATAAAACTTTTTAAGATTCAACTTAATAATTTAATAATTAAATTAATTTTGTGTTGTTTAAGCCACATATAAAAGTAAGAAAGCCATCATTAAAGCAAATAACCCTGTGGCTTCAGAAAAAGCAAATCCTAATATGGCATATGCAAATAATTGCCCTCTTAATGAAGGATTTCTTGCAACACCTAATATTAAAGCTCCAAAAACTACACCTATTCCTACACCAGCTCCAATTAAGCCTGTTGTTGCTATACCTGTTCCTATTATTCTAGCTGCTTGTAACATAAAAAATTTTTTTTTATTTTTAATTCATTGATCTTATTAATTGAAATAATAATTATATGTTTAATTTAAAATATATTTATTATTATATTTTTTATTCACTTAGTAAAAAAATACATAAATTAATCAAAAAGTAATAGATAAATTTATTTTTTACCTTTTTTTATTAATGATCCTATTTTAGCCTCTAAATTTGTAGTTATGTATATTTTAGATTTAAAAAATTCTATTGTAGACTGTCTGCTATCTATTTTCAAAGCATTTTTTCCTAATTCAAATACAAACCCTATTGTAATAATAATAATAAATATAAGTACAATTATTAATCCGTAAATATTATTTTCATACTCACTGACACCAAAGGGATATATTACAAGAATTTCTAAATCTAACAATAAGTATATTAAAGCGAAAATAAAGAATTTTATACCAAATTGTGTTCTATTTTGACCTAAGAAACTATGAAATCCACATTCAAATATACTATATTTTTCTTGATAAGGACTATGTGGTGCGAATAAAAAATTAAGAAGTAAGAAAACTAATGTTAATATAAAAACAAATATAAATAAAAATACTATACTACTCATTTAATAATTAAACATAATTTGTACCAATATGGTACCCATACTTAATCATTCTTTATTAAAAAACATAAATAATAATATTATTAATGTAGTAATTGAAATAATAAGAGCCATAGAACTAGATATTACTATATTATTGTGCTTTATATTAATAATATCTAATTTAGTTCTAGTTAAGGTAGTATCTAAAGATAAAGTAGTTTTTTTAATAGGTATTTTTATTGTTTCAAATAAAGGATTAATTACATATTCGGGAGAATAAAAAAAAATTTCCTTTATTATATTTAAATAATAAATTGCACCTATTACACTAGTTAATATGGCAATTAAAGATATAAATATTAATCCCTTGTCTAAAGCAGCACTTAATATCATCTGTTTACCAAAAAATCCTATTAAAGGTGGTATACCCATAAAAGAAAAAATTGTTATAGTTAAACTTAAAGACAAGATAGGATTTATATAAAAATATCCTTTCAATTGATTAATTAATTGTACAGGAGAATTATTTATATCTAAAAGTTTTTTATGTTCTTTGTTATTATCTATATACATATATAAAGAGAAACCTATAGCAATTAATATTATAAAAATATTTAAATTACTTATAGAATATTGCATTAAATAAAATATAAAAGCTTGAGTGGATTCTATGCTTGATATACCTAATCCTAATAATATAAACCCTATATGGGAAATTGTACTATAAGCAAATAATCTTTTTATTCTAAATTGAGTTAAACCTACAATGGTTCCTATTATTAAGGAAAAAAAAGAACTGATTAATAAACTAAAAGTTCAATTAGTATCTTGTATATTATTATTAGTATGATAAACTAATTCTAATAACAATATTAATATAGATATTTTTGCTATAATAGCAACAAATGTAGTAACTATTGTAGGAATAGCATCATAAACATCAGGAGATCAAAAATGAAATGGTGCAGCACTTATTTTAAATAAAAAACCCAAACTAAATAATAAGAAAGAAAAATTAATATAGTAAGGTTTATATCAAAAATTTTCATTATTAATATCGCTAATGTTAGTTATAATATATAAACTATCAAGACTAGTAGTACCTGAATTAGCATATAATAAGCTTGTACCTAATAATATAAAACATGAACTTAATCCTCCTAATAAAAAATAAATTAAACCTCCTATAGTAGACAACTCGGAATTTCTATATATTGTACTTAACAAGTATAAACCATAACTCTGAAGTTCTATTGAAAGAAAAATAGAAATTAAATCATTAGAAGCCATTAGTAAAATAGCACCCATTATAATAAATAATAAAATTAAAGGATACTCAATTATTTTTAAGTGTTCATTCATTTTAATTTTATTCATAATTTTATTTATTGTGTAATTAAATTTATATATATAATCCTTAGTATTATTGAATTTTAAGGAAATATAGCCAGGAACTATTACCTTTTTAGGGTAAAAACTAGTTAACTGTATTATTAATATGCTAATTATAAAAATAAAAATATTAAAAATTTGTGTAATATTTGTCTTATGAAGTAAACCCCCATGTAGACCTATACCTTTATTTAAAATAGATAAACTTATTGCATCTTGTAAAATGCAATAAATCAAAGCTAATATAGCAATTCTATTAAAAATTATAGAGATATCTCGTCTTAAAGTGACAGCATTAGAAAGTAGTATAAATAATATTGAAATACTTATCATTTTTCAGCCAGAAGAGAAATTTGAATTCTCATTTTTAATGCATGAAATTAAAGTTTTAACCTATTAAACTATTCTGGCTTATATAGAGGGAGAATACCCTGACTTGAACAGGGAATTTTCTGTGCCACATACAGCTGCTTTACCTATTAAGCCATATTCTCCTAATTATCTTAAAATTATATATAAGTTCCGAACGGGCGATTCGAACACCCAAACTTAAATACCAAAAATTTATGACTTTACCTATTCGTCTACTTCGGATATAGGAGACAAGACTTGAACTTGTACAGTATTTAAACCATTCCATCCTAAGTGGAACCTGTCTACCATTTTCAGCACACCTATTTTTATTTCTTCTTTATCTTAAAATTATATTACAAAAACCCTCACTAAAAAGAATACACAAATATACAATAAAGAATTAGTATTACATATGGTTATTATTATTATGCCTAGATTTGCAAAAGATTTACTAGATAAAATAATAGATCTATTATTTACATTTCTAGTTATTTGAGTTAAAAATTTTATTTACATTTTTCTTAAATATATTGACAATGGAGATACTAGGAATTGAACCTAGGAAGGTAGTATGCAAAACTACTGTTTTACCAAACTAGACTATA
>WNFW01001344.1_pt1 | contig 16554 bp, 17 predicted proteins | sample 5400131 | NCBI WGS metagenome assembly WNFW01 (sample SAMN13153362, study PRJNA577476) | soil metagenome | isolation source: 20 cm soil or saprolite under grassland replicate 1 | place: USA:California | collected 2016-06-15 | reverse complement strand
CGCACCCAGAATCCCCGTGTCGGCGACCAGCGCCTGACCGTCGGCGAGCAGCACGTTCTCGGGCTTCAAATCGCCGTGGGCGACGCCCTCGGCATGCGCGTGGGCCAGCGCGGCGAGGACATCCCGCAGCACCTCCACGGCCCGTCGCAGCGGCAGCTCGCCGTGGCGCGCGAGCCAAGCCCGCAAGGTGGTGCCCTCGACGAACGTCCTGGTGTGGTAGACCAGCGATCCCGCCCGGCCGGCGCTGCGGGGCGCTACGAGGCCCGGGTGCTGGAGTCGTCGTCCCAGCCGCGCGATCTCCTGCTCGAATCGGCCGGAGTCGACGGCGAGCGACAACGGGCCGGGCAGCACCTTCACCAGAAGGCTGTCGCCGGCGGACTTTTCGAGCGCCACGAACATGCGGCAATTGCCGACGGGTCGCACCTCGCGCTCCACCCGGTATGCGGGCTCGAGCGCGTGCCCTAATGCCGCGCGGAGATCGGCCATGAATGTGCGAATATGGTGGCGGGCGGCCGTCGCCCGCAACCGTCACAGCGCCGGCACGAAGTTCTCTTCGACCTCGAAGCGCACCGTGACCTGACGCAGGCGCCGATGCACCGGCAGCACCACCCGGAGCTGCGGGTTGAAATAGTCCTTGAGCATCGGGGGGCGGGGATGCTTGAGGTAGAGATCGGGATCGCTCCGCACATCGGAGGAGGCGACGACATCCAACTCGTCGCGCGAAGCCACGTGCTGTACGATGCAGGGCACGTGCGTGACGCCCATCCGGCGCAGCGCAAAGGCCCGATGGCTGCCGTTGTTGAGAATGAGGCGCTTCTCGGCGTAGACGGCATTGAGAAAATTGGACCCGAAGCCGACGGCGATCCCGACGACGCCCACGAGGTTGCCGGGCGGGGGATAGTCCTTGATGTGACTCCCTTGCAGCGGCATGGGGCCGAGGAACCGCAGATCGTTGGACGGCGACATGAAGACGAATTTGTCGCGATGCGCGCGGGACCATTGGACGGGCGGTTGCGGATGGTCGTACGGCAGGCACGTGCGGAATAGCTCCGCCTGGCTGGGCGCCGGCCCCAGCTTCTGCTCGAGCTGTCGGGCGAAGGTCACGTCGATGTGCTCCTGATATACGACCATCCGGTCCAGCTCCACGATCGCGACCTCGGTCGGCACGGTGTTGAACCCGTAGTGGACGAGGGGATCCTTCAGGAACTCGATCAGGAGGGGCTCGTATTCCGACCCCAGCTTGCCGATGGGCGGGTCATCCGCGAGACCGGCCTCTTCCCGTTCGAGGCGGCCGATGACCCGGCGGGCGGCCTCCCACGTGTCGGTCAGGCTTCCCTGGCTGGGAGGACTCACGGCGTGATTCCTCACAAACCGCAGGAACTGCTTCAGCGGGGGGCGCCCGATCAGGTACAGGGTCTCGTCGACCGGCTGATCGCCGTGATTGCCGCGCTCCACCTCGACCCGGGGCGCGTCCGCGGCCGCGGTGTCGGGCCTGGGCCCGGGCGTGAGGGTGTCCCGTGACGTCACCACCACGACCAGAACTCGACCTTGAACGTGTGAGCCAGACGACGCTGGATCAGGTCGAAGACGCGTCGTTGGCCGCCGACGACTTTCGCCAGCCCGGTCATGCCCGGTTTGAGGAGCCCGGAGCGGTTGTCGATCTCCGTCGTGATCACGAAGGTTCTCACACCCGTACTGCTCGTCGCGGCGGTCTTCGCCGCCGCTGCCTCCGCGGTGCCGCTGGACAGTCCTTCCGCGGCGGTGGCGATGGTCGTCACGGTTCCCTGAAACACCATGTCCGGATAAGCGCGGGACTTGAGCACGACCTGCTGGCCCACGCGGACGTCGCCGATCTCCTTCTCGGTAATGACGATTTGCGCCGTGACCGTCTTGACGGCGTACACCTTCGCGATCAGGGCTCCCTTGCCGACGAACTGGCTCAGCATCTCCTTCAACTCCCGGGCGGGGGTGGCGACGACGCCGGTCGCCGGGCTCACGACGTCCAGCAATCCCATCTGCGTCTCGAGCAGCTGTTGCTGGGCTTCCAGCCGGTCGATTTGCGCCCCGGCGGCCTCGATCTCCTCCGGCCTGGTGCCCCGCACGAACACCCGCAGCTGGCTGCGGGCTTCGGCCAGGTCATTCTCCGCCGTCGCGGCCTGCTCCTGGGCGGCCTCGAACTCCTGGGGGGACAGCGCCTGCCCCTCGAACAGCTGCTTGGATCGCGACAGCTTCGCCCGCGCGAACTTGGCCGCATCCTGGGCCCGCGAGACGGCGGCCCGCGCGACCGCGATGCTTTCGGCGCTCGTCCCCGCCTGGAGCTTTCGAAGGTTGGCCCGCGCCTCGCGCACCTGCGCCTCGGTCTTGAGCAGCTCGGCGCGCACGTCCTTGTCGGAGAGTCGGGCGATCACATCGCCCGCCTTGACCTGGTCGCCCTCCTGCACGCGAATCTCCTCGATGATCCCGTCGACGCCGGCCCGCACGTCGGCGTTCTCCTCGGGAAGCACCGTGAACGGACCGGCGATGCGCAGCTGCATGTGGACGAAGAACAGGAGCGCGAGGCCGGCGGCCGCGACCGCGCCCCAGGTGATCTCCCGCCGCCGCGGGCGGCGCCCCTTCTTCTTGGGCTCGGGCGCCTCGGTCGCATCGGCGGCGCCTTCCGGCTGGGCGGTCAGGACGTCGCCGTCGTCGTCCGGGTCCGAGCGGGCGGACCGCTGACCGAACAACCGGCGGAACCGGCGTCCGGACCGGAGCCCCGTGTAGCTCACGAGGAGCAGCAGGGCCATCGGCTGGTGGTTGTCGATCAGGTAACTGCCGACTCTCACCAGGCCGTAGCTGAGGAGCGAGAGCGAGCTGACGGTCGCCACCAGTCCGTAGATCAGGTAGATCCGCCGTTCGCGCCGGGACACCTGCAATGCGAGCCTGCGACCGAACCCGAGCAGCCGCTTGATCCCATCCCCGACGTACTTGAACGACCGCCGTCGCAGGTTCGGGATTTCCAGGTAGTCGCTCAGCAGGTAGTACCCGTCGAGTTTGACGAACGGGTTGAAGTCGACGAAGCTCCTCACGCCCGACAGCGTCATCACGATCAACGCCGTGTAATTGATCCACGTGTCCGGCTCCGTGAGGCGCCAGCCGATGGTGGCGAGCGCCCAAAGCACCAGCTCCAAGTACGGTCCGGCGAAGCCCACCCAGAGGCGCTTGGATTTCTCCGGGAAGAGCCAGGCGTCGCTGACGTTGCAATAGAAGGCGGGCTGGAAGTACATCACCATGAACCCGAGCTCGTGCACCTCGCCGCCGAAATGCTTGCAGGTCAGGCCGTGCGCGAACTCGTGAATCGATGCCACGACCAGGATGAGCGCGAGGAACGGCAGGATCGCCGACGCCTGATACAGCCGGGGCAGGTCGCCGGCGATCTCGCGGGCGTTCGCGAACGTGATCGCGAACGCGAGCAGAATGGGCACGGCCGACAAGACCAGGAACCGCCGAGTAAAAAAGAATCGCAGCCGGGGAACGAGCCGCGTCAACAGCCGGTCGGGGTCGAAGAAGGCGAACCGCAGGTACAACAGACTCCCGCGAATCTGCGGGCCGCGGCCGCGATCCCGCTTCGCCGCCGGCTTGCCGGTTTCGAGCAGACCGATCTTGTCGAGGTTCTGGACGAAGGCTTTCAGCGTGTCGGCGCCCAGCGACGCGCCGAACCGCTCTTCGGTTCGCTCGCGGATGACGTCGAGCGGGGTCTCACCATCGAGCTGCTCGGCGATGAACCGTTCGGCCTCGCGAAACCGATAGAATCGGCCGGAGACGGGATGTTTGACAATGAGAAACCCGCCGTTGGCCGTCTCCAGCCGGCTAACGGTGAGATCGCGCCGAAGTCTGGGTGCGGCGGCAATCACGGCGCCTGTCTCCCCCTCCGGTGAAGAAAAAACCACCAGGCGCCCGAGTTACCCCGGGCGCCCGATGGCGGCTGCCACTAGCAGCTCTTGGACCCGCTCTTGGAGCCGTGGCTCTTGGAGCCCGACCCGTGACTCTTCGAGCCCTTGCTGCCCGAGCCGTGGCTCTTGCTGCCCTTCGAGCCGCTGCCGCCACCACCACCACACGGCACGGCCCACGTCGCGATGCGTTCCTCGAGCTTCTCGAGCTCGAGATTCAGGTGCTTCATACATCCCTCCCGCTGGAGTGAACTCCCACTTCCCCGAAGGCTGATCGTTCCGGAGCCGAGTCAGCCGCGTTAAGCAATTGTGCGTGATGGCAACCCCCATGCCTCCTTGCCGCAGGCTGTTTGGGTGGTCGCGCTATGCTGCGCGGCGGCAACAACGGCTTTTCTTCTTCGTGTTTTCCTGCACGCGCGGTCGATGGGCGGTCTCGACGATCGGTGGCGGTGCCGCGGAAGTGGTGCGGATTCTCTGCGGTCGTGGAGTCGGTGCAGTGGTCTCGTCGCTACGGCTCACCCATTACTGCCTCGGGCGGACGGATGCTGGCGTGAGACTCGGTCGCCAGGTACGCGTCGTAGGCCGCGGCGTCGTAAACATGATCGAGCGTCGGCACGAGATCGACTCCCGCCCCGCCGAACTTGCGCTTGAAGACGCTGATGTCGTGCCACGGGTGATCCGGTTCGTCTTCCGGCGCCGTTCCCCACAGGTCGTACCAGTCATGACCCAGTGCTTTGGCGGCGCGCATGATCTCGAAGTGGAGGAGATACGGCGCCATGACGTGGCGGTGGCTGGAGCGGGAGCCGCCGAAGAAATAGGTCGCCCGCCGGCCGAAGTATACGACCACGCCGGCCGCGACTCTCGTGCCCCGGTACTCGGCGAAGAACAGCGACCCGCAGCGGCGCGACGAGAGCAACGAGAGGAGGGCGTGAAAGTATTCCGGAGGCTTCGCCTCCATTCCCTGCCGAGCCGTTGTTTCCTCGTAGATCTCCCGGAAGTCCGCGAGGCCTTGCTCGGAAACGTCTTGAACGACCGAGACGCCGTGCCGGTGGGCGACCCGGATATTGTACCGACCCTTCGGTTTCATCTGAGCCAGGATGGCCTCTTCCGGCGCGCGCAGATCGACGCACAGCGTGTTCCGCGGCTCGAAGAAAACATCACTGAAGGGCGGGACGGGCCGGAACCCGGAGACGAAGCTCGGCAGCCGCTGCCAGCGCGGCTCGATGCGCAGATGACTGACCGTCTCCTGCTCAGTGCGGCGATGGTCTTCGATGGCGTCGAGTGTGGCGTTGAACACGGCGCCGGCGACTGCCGGGTCGCTCGGGAGCACCGGGCCCTCGGGGACGTAGTAGAAGCAGCGGTCGTCCGCCCACGTGAACTTCAACACGACCGCGCCGCCGAGGATCGTGCCGCCGCTTTTCAGCATGACGCCGAAGTGCCCGAAGCCGGCGGTGGTGCGAAACTCCGCCCACCAGGACGACTGCATGAACCCGGTCTCGGGTGTCGCCGCCAGCAAGCGATCCCATGCCTGCCAACGATCCGCTTCGGCTGGAGAAGTTGACATGCGAGCCGCCTCGCCCTGCAGCAACCTCCATGCCCTGAATCGCGGCACTACCAGGCGCCCGGGTTGCCCCGGGCGCCTGGTTATCGCGGTCAGCTGCAGCTACAACCGCAACTGCCGCTGCCGTGCGACCCCGTGCCAGAACCGCCGCCACCAATCGGCGGCAGCGTGATCGGAGGAAGCCAGGTCGCCAGGCGCTCCTCCAGCTTCTCGACTTCGAGGTTTAGGTGCTTCATGATGCCACCTCCCATTCGATACAAGGTCACTTCTTCAGGAATCCCGGCTGATATGGAGGAGTCAGCGCGGGTCAAGCGGCGGTGGACGGGGGCAACCACCGTGCCTCCGTAGGTGACTGGACGGGTGTGACATTGGAGCGGCGCTGCACCGAGGCGACAGCCCGCGGCGAGCGCTACACAGGGCCTGTCGTGGACGGAGTACAAGCTTGTCACGCTTGCCATGTGACCGCGGTCACCGGCGCGCGGTCGACCTCGGCGGCCACGCCGTGACCCGTCTCTCAGTAGCGTGCTCTTTATTACGACCGTGCGCGCCACGTCTAGGCACATTCCCGATCTCGAATTCCGTTCAGGGGAGCCGATGCAAGCCAGTCCCGGAGCCTGTCCCCCATCGACGGACCTGGCACCCGATGCCGTCCTCGTCGAGCGGATCGCCGCGCTCGGCGATCGTGTCGCACTCGCGGAGCTGGACGCGCGGCACGGCATGACGCTGTACGCGATCGCCTATACGTTGCTATTGAATCCGGATGCGGCGGACGTGACGGTCGCGGCGACTCTGCGTGCAGTGTGGCGGCGCGCGGCGTCGTTCAACGCACGGGAACAGACGGTGGGACGGTGGCTGGCCGGGCTTACGCGCGAGGCCGCACAAGACCGGCTACGACGCGCGGTGATGCCCACCAGCGTCCCCTTCTCGCGCGTGCCCGCTCGCGAGCCGCCCGGTCACCGTGCCCGGGCGTCGCGGCGCCTGGCCTGGGTCGCCGCGGCGCTCGTGCTGCCCCTGATCCTTCTCACCTGACCTAGAGGACGTCGCCGCCGAAGCTGGCACGCCCTGCGTCCACCGGATCGCGGTTACGCTCCCTATGGCGAGGTGATCGTGAATCGGATCAGCACACCCTCGACGAACTCCGCCGTGATGCCCCGGTCGCGAGTGCGATAGGTGGAGGTGCTCACCTTGAGGGTACCTTCCGTCCGTTGGGAAATCGCCTCGGGGCGCCCCAACAAGGCGTCCACCTCCTCGACGGTGAGCCCCTTTCGCAGGTCATCGAGCCGGCCGGCCGCAGGCGGGCCCGGCGCCGGCTCCGCACCGAACGATGAGAAGTCGACGTACTCCGCGAGCGCCTGCATCACGCCGTCCGGAGTGAGCGCCTCGGCCGGAACGACCGGCTTGTAGCGGAGGTTGAAGCGCGATCCGCCCTCCACCCGACGCTGCCGGATGTTCGCCTCCTTCGCCTGCCGCGCCTGAGCGGCCTCGGCCTCGTTGCGGGCGTCTTCCCGCTCACGGGCCCGTCTCAGGGCATCGAGCTCTTCGCGCATCGTGCGGCGTCGCGCCGGATCGGTCGTCTTCTCGATATCCTTTTCCAGGTTCTTCTCCCGCTCCGTCTTGGACGCGGCGGGCACGAAAACGTTGGGGTTATCGTCGTCGCCGAACGTCCCGTAACCCCCGCCTGCGAGCTGGAACTCGATTAGATCCTTCTTGACCTTCACCTTGGTGACGAGCACTTCGTCGCCCCGGCGCAAGGCCGTCCCGGCTCGCTTCAGGCGAGTGGCGTGCTTGGGGAAGTCGATCGGGTGCGCCGTGCCGGGATAGACGTCCACCCCGTCCTCCGTCCCGGGCATCTCGATCTTCACGCGCACCGTCTTCCCTTCGAAGAATGTCCGCAGCTGATCCTCGGACTGTGCGAACCCCGGCGGAGCCGTGGCGACAAGGACCAAGAGGGCGAAGCTCGAGCGCATGGCCACTCCTGAAACTGCGGGCACACCGGCGGCGGGCGCAAGGAGGCCCCAGTCTATCGGGCCGTGCGCTCCACGGTGCATAATAGGTCGCTGCGAGACCCGTGCGGTTACCTCAACCCACGTGACCTTGGAGACGCCGTGAAAGTGAACAACTGCTCGCGCCGTGAGTTCTTGGGCATGAGCGCGGCTGCCGCCGGTGCGTCGTTCGCCGCGCACGCGATCGTCCCGAAGCCCCACAGTCTCATGCCCGTCGCCCAGGCCGTGCCGGCCAGTGACCGCGTTCGCTTCGGCATGATTGGCGTCGGGATGCAGGGATCCGGCCTCTTGTCCGAGTCGATCAGGCTGCCGGGCGTGGAATGTGCCGCCGCGTGCGACCTGTACGACGGCCGGCACACGCTGGCCCGGGAGATCGTGCGAGCGGATCTGCCGGTCACGCGCCGCTATCAGGCGCTCCTGGACGACAAGAACATCGACTGTATCGTCGCGGCCGTTCCCGATCACTGGCACAAGCAGGTGGTCGTGGACGCGGTGAGCGCGGGCAAGGACATCTACTGCGAGAAGCCGATGTCGCACAGCCCGGCCGATGGCGTGGCCATGGTCGACGCGGCGAAGAAGACGGGGCGCATCGTGCAGATCGGCTCGCAGCGGGTCAGCTCCCAGATCTGCGCCAAGGCCAGAGAGCTGATTGCGCAGGGAACGCTGGGCGATCTGATGCTCGTCGAAGGATGGCTCGGACGCAACGATCCCACCGGCGCGTGGCAGTACCCACCACCGCCCGATCTATCACCGCGGACTCTGGACTGGGATACCTGGCAGGGCACGGTTCCCAAGCGAGCGTTCGATCCCAACGTCTTCGCGCGCTGGCGCTGCTGGAAGGAGTACGGCACCGGCGTGGCCGGCGACCTCCTGGTCCACCTGATCAGCGGCATGATGTTCGTGTTGGGAATCAACGAGCCGCCCAAGCAGGCTGCGGCGGTCGGTGGCATCCGGCGCTGGAAGGACGGGCGCAACATGCCCGACGTGCACGCCGTGCTTTACTACTACGGCGAGCTGCCGGTGTACATGCGGCTCAATCTCGGGACGGAGATGCCGGAGTCGTACCGCTTCCAGGGCGCCAAGGGCATTCTGGAGCTGACCGGCTCCGGCCTGAGCTACACGCCACAAACCGGCCAGGATACGGCGCCAAGCTATTACGCCGGCAGCTTTCCCCGGGCGATGCGTGAGGCATACGTCGCGCAATGGCATCAGGAACACGATCCGAAGCTTGGCCAAGCTGCGCTGGCCGAATCGATCTCGTTCAGCGGGCCCGAGTTCGACGACACACGGACACATCTGTGGACGTTCTTCGAGGCCGTGCGCACCCGGAAGCCGGTGACCGAGGACGCGGTGTTCGGTCACAACGCGGCGCTGGCCTGCCACATGGCGAATGAATCGTACTTCCGGAAGAGCACCGTGTCGTGGGACGAGGCCTCGAAGACCATTCGGGGCTAACGCAGCCGCTGAACGAACCGTTCCACCACTCTGTTAAAGCGCTCCGGCTCGTCGACGAACACGGCATGACCGGCCTGCTCGAAAATCTCGACCTCCGAGTCGCGAACACGAGCGCGCACCGTATCAGCCGTTTCGCGCATGAATGCCGTTCCCACGCACAGCACCGGCCGGTCGACCCGACTGAGCGCCGAGCGCCAGTCCCGGCGTCCGACGGCATACGCGCTCGCCAAGATCGTGTACGCCGTCGGTGTCGGTGTGGAAAGCGCAGCGCGCGTGATCCGCTCCAGGTATCGCGGGTCCTGCGGTGTCCGATACATGCCGCGCACGAAGCTCGCGGTAAACGTGCGACGGTCACGCAGGAGATGGACAAGCGCGGAGTCGAAGAACGCCTCCACACTGGAGTTCGGGGTGACCCAGATCAGGCCGTCCACGAGGACGAGGCCCGTAATGTCCGCGGTGCCGAAGCGCTCGACCAGCCGCAGCACCTCCACCACACCGAGGGACCAGCCGACCAGGACCACGGGTTGTGCCCCGAGGTGGCGCACGAGCTCGTGAACGTCCTGGGCGCGACGATCGACGAAATTCCCCTCCCCGACCCGGTCGGACGCGCCCTGCGAGCGCGGGTCCAGGGCGATGACGCGGTGGGACCGAATGAAGTACCGGAGTTGCGGCTCCCAGATCTCCGCCGGCATGGTCCAACCCGGCACGAAGACGATGGTGGGACCGGATCCTCCGCCGAGGTAGTGGAGCCGGACGCTATCGCTGGTGACGAACCACTGATCGGCCAATCCGGGAAGGGCCGCCGCCTGGCCGTCGGCCGGGACGGCGGTGGCCAGCATGAGCATCGCGCCCAGCGGCCCGAGGCGAATCAACGCGGACCGATGCATGGCCGTCAACGAACCCGGCTGAAGGTGAGAGAACGGCGGTGCAGTAACCGGTCGGATGCATCCACGAATTGCAAGGAGATGAAGAGACGATCCGCGTCCACACGGACGGCGCGTCGATAGACAACGCCGACCTCCTCCGGGTGTAAGCTGGCATGGATGAAGTGCGCGACGGAATCCCCCCGCGCATTCAGCTCGTAACGACCGAAGTACGCGTAGTACCCGTCGTACAGGGCGCGGAGCTCCTGGGGCGTCGCCTCGCGGGCGGTGCCCGCCCTGACGGTGGGCCGGGGATCCCGCATGAATTGCACCGCCATGTGGCCCGTGGCGTCGTAGCGGATCTCGCCCGTCGGCCGGGCACCGAGCGAACTGTACAGCGATCCGTCCGGCAAGGTGTCGACGACGCTCTCGAGTCGCCACGTCCCGACGATCGCGACCGCGCGACGTGCCGTGACCTGAGCCATGCACGGTAGGCCAGACAACGCGGCGAGCGCACCGACGGTCGCGGAGCAGACTCGGAACATGGGCTCTCCAATCGGGGACGGACGGATGACGGTTAACCTGCGGGCCTCGTGGCCGCGGGCGCAAGCTGGGTAGGGGCTAGGGCGTGACGGTCCGCTGCCCTGGGTTTCGTGCGTCGAACGGCCAGGTCCGCCCCTTCCACGACCACGCTCCGAAACACACGACACCGAGCACCAGCGCGCCTAGTCCAAACGCGACCACCAGCGGCGGCGTCGTGGCGAAGATGAAGATCCATCCCAGCAGCGCGACGAGGCTCGGCACCGGATAGAGCCACATGCGATACGGCCGCGGCATGTCCGGCACGCGCCGGCGCAGCAACGTCACCGCCCCGATCTGCCCGATGAACTGCACCAGAATCCGGGTCGTGATCAACGCATCGATCACCATGCCTAGCGACACGAACCCGGCAAGGATGGAGAGGACGCCCAGCACGACCAGCGAGACGCTGGGAAATCCCTGGGACGGATGCAGGCGCGCGAACACCTTGAAGAAGTAGCCGTCCCGTGCCGCGGCATACGGCACGCGCGAGTACCCCAGCAAGAGGGCGAAGACCGAGCCGAACGCGGTCCAGAGGATCATCGCAGTGAACAGCGTCGCGACGCCCGGGCCGTACGTCCGTTCCATGAAGATCGACACGACGAAGCTGGATTGCGGGCGTGCCTCCGCCGGGACGAACTCCCGCCACGGGACGACGCCGACAATCGACAGATTGATCGCGAGGTAGATCGCCGCGACCGCCACGGTGCTGATCACAATCGACCGGGGGATCACCCGGCCGGGATTCTCGACTTCGTCGCCGATGTAGCAGACATCGTAGTAGCCGAGGTAGTCGTACACGCCGACCCGCGACGCGGCGCCGAGGCCCAGGAGAAAGCCCAGCGAGAGGTTGAATGCGCCGGGCGGAAAGTCGAAGGCGACTCTCGGGTCGAAATGCCGGGCACCGGTGACGACCACCACGATGACCGTGACGATCGTTCCCGTCCAGAGCGCGACGGTGATGGTCGCGATCGACGTAATCCGCCGGTACAGGAGTGCCAGGTTCGCGAGCCCGATGACCGTGACGACGACGATCGTCTGGCGCGCCGTGATCCCCTTCCAGATGTAGCCCAGGTACTGCGCGAAGCCGATGTACCCGGAGGCGATCTCGAGCGGGCCACTGAGCACAAACTGCCAGACGAAGAGAAAGCCCATCAGGCGGCCGACCGTTGCCGCGCCATAGCCGTGGCGCAGATACCCGAACGAGCCGCCGGAGCCCGGCATCGCCGCCCCCAGCTCGCTCCAGACCATGCCGTCGCACACGACGATCACGAGGGCGACGAGCCAGCCGAGCATCGCTTGCGGACCACCCAGCGCGGACATGAGGAGGGGGATCGTGATGAACGGTCCGATCCCGATCATGTTCGTCATGTTGAGCGCCGTGGCGTGAAGCAGGCCGAAGCGGCGGACCAGGGACGACGACGCGGTCATCCGACCAGTTCGAGTAGATCACGAACGACAAAGCTGGGTTGGGGATCACCGGCCTGCCGGCCGTGGCCGGCGCGATCGATCCAGACCGTGGCCAATCCCGCGGCGGTCGCGCCGCCGATGTCGCAGCGCAGGCTGTCACCCACAAACACCACCTCGGCCCTGGGCGCGGCGAGAGCGGTCACCGCTCGGTCGAACAGTTTGCGCGAGGGCTTGATGCTCGAGCCGTCCGAGGAAAAGACGGTGGTCGCGAAGCAGTGCAGCACCCCGGCCCGCGCGAATTCTTCGAGCCAGGGTCCCTTGCGGGACAGAATGTTCGCGACCAGACCGAGCCGGTGCGCGGCGGCCAGACGGGTGATCGCCCGTGCGTAGGCGTCGGGAATGCGCCCCAGCTCATGCGCCGCGATGACGCGCTCCAGGAGCTCCAGCTCCGCCTCCGGTAGGTCACGTCCGGCAGGGAGCTCGCGGAGCGTTTCCAATACCTGGGGAAAGGAGTCGCAGCGCGCCGGATCCTCGTAGATCGCTCCCATGGTCTCATAGCACGCCGCGATGGTTCCCTGCACCACTCCCGCTGCGAGCCGGCGTCCGCCAAGGGCGCGGTATGTCGCGACGTAGTCTTCCTCGGGGCCGAAGCGATCGCCGCCGAACAGGAGCGTGCCGTTCATGTCGAGCAGCACGACCGCGAACCGGGACAGGACGGAGGACGGAGCCACCCTCAGCGCGCGGCCTGGGGAAAGCCGTAGTTCCGATGCTCCTCGAACACGGGGTAGGTCCAGGGATCGACGATGCCACTCCTCACATCACGGCTTGGCGACCTGCTTCTGAGGATCGTCCGCAGCATTGACGTACGTCATCGCGAAGGGCCCCATGGCACTCACGGCAATGAGGGTCGCGCCCTTGACGGCGGCGAAGTGGTGTGTGTTAGCGGGCAGGGACCCCTTCTCCCCGGCCTTCATCGGTTTCGCGCTCGCTGCGTCGAACGTATCACCCATGCCGACGAGGAGCGTGCCCTTCTTCACTTCGACGGTCTCGTCGGTGGGATGGAAGTGCGGCGGGATCTTGTAGCCGTTCGGCATGGACAGCTCGACGGTAAAGGGCGCCGCCTGGCCGGGGTCACCGCTCACCACGGCCATCTTCGCGCCTTTGGGAAAGACAGCCGGCGCCGGTCCCCAGTGCAGCCCGGCGGGCTTGGCCGCGGGGGCGGGGGCGGCTTGAGAATGCATTGCGGGAGCGATCGAGAGCATGAAGCACGCGGAGAGGCCGATAGCACGCATGGAAACCTCCAAGGAGTGGTGACGGAGCATCGACATGATGCAGCGCCGGAGCGACAAGCGGAAGAGCGGCGCGCCTCGTCTGCGACCGAGTAACTGCGCGACTTCCATGAAGCTCACTTGGTGTGACAAGACGGACGATCATGGCTGCTGCCTAAGGCCCTTGGCGAGCCGCGTACAGGAAGCGTGCGTAGCCGATCTCGGCGGCGTTCTTCGTGAGTTCGACATTGACCCATGCGATGACATCTCCGAACGGCCGGTCCCGGAAGGGCCATCGCGTCCGCTGCGCGGATTGCAGGTCGTCGTCGCTGACCTGCGCAAGGACCCCTTGCCACCGTCCCCGGAGCCGGCCGAGCCAGTCGCGTACGTCGTCGGCAGTGCCAGGCCACGAGACGCGCTCCCGTGAGAGCACGCCGTCGCCGAATGAGTGGTCGAGCACCATGGACCACCAGAAGCCGAGGTGCCACGTCAGCCACGCGATGCTCGGCGGCCCCACGTCATATCCCTCGTGATCCGGCCAATCGGCGCGCCAGCGTCCATCGGGGGCTTGATGCACGTGCAACCCCTTCTGAGCCGGGAGCCACAGGCACTCCGCGGTGGTGAGTCCGTCGAGGTGGAGGTTGGTCAGCTTCCACGCGGTTTCGAACTGCCGGATCAAGTAGCCGCGGGACACTCAGCGCCTATTCTCAAAAAACAGGATGGGATCTTTCCCGCCCTCCGACGGTTGGCCGGTGAGCCTCCGCTGAAGGTTGGCAATGTCTCCCAGATTCATGGCGCCGATGATGACGTCCGGCCAACCGTCTTTGTTCAGATCACCCGTTGCCATCAGATTCCACTGACTGCCGGCGGCGATGGAAAATGCATATGGTTGAAATTTGTACCGACCGGTGTTCTCCAGAAACATGATGCCCCGTTCGGGATGTCTTGCGGAATCCGCAAAATTGCTGGTGATCAGAATATCGAGATCGCCGTCCTTGTCAAAATCAGCCACTTCTGCCCGGGCCGCTCCGTACACCGGGAAAAAGTAGCGTTCGACGAAGTTATTCTTGCCGTCGTTTTCCAGAATCCTGAGGCCATGGTACGGCTTGAGCACACGGGAATAGTCGAAATTGTCGCCGTTCACGTACACAATGTCCGGCTTTCCGTCACCGTTGAAATCATGCATGGAGAAGTACATCGACCCGTACACCGGCGGAAAGCGCGCCAAGACGCGGTGCGGTTCCGGGAAATTTCCCTTCCCATCATTTTCGAACAACACAATCCGCTCGTCACCCTGCGCGAACAACGCCACGATGTCCGGATGCCCATCTCCCGTCATGTCCCGTATTTCGAACCGGATGGCGCCCGGACTCGGATCCAGCACCTGCCGCGCATACTTCGAGCCATCGTACCGATAGAGCGCCAGTCGCCCACGGTTGTCGCCGAACTCGCAGATGAGAAAGTCGCTCCGGCCATGCCCGGCAAAGTCAAAGGGCTCGACAAAGACCGGCCTGAACAACGAGTCGATCAGGATGCTGTTGAATCGCAACGAGTCATGACCGGGAAAATCGTATTGCACGAGACTGCCCCTGGGCTGATCATTGGGGCTGAGGATGCCGGATTCCAGCACCAGGACGTGCTCGTTCTCTACGATCAGGTCGGTCGGAGGACTGCCCAATGTGAGCGTCGAAAGCAGCCGGCGCTTCCAGTCGAAGATCAGCAGTCTGTTGGTGCCGGCCTCACCGACAAATATTCGCTCATGGGTCGGGTCAACCTTCAGCAGGGTGATGATCGCGCTGCTGTGCATCCGCGGCACGAACGGACCCGTTCTGAACAAGTCGGGATCCACTCGAGGTTCGGCTGGCAGGGACTGGTAAGGCAATGTGTCGGGGCTGCGCTCGCGATAATACCCGACAATTTTGTCCCAGTCTTCTGCCGACACGGCCTTGCTCAGGACCGTCATATACGGATTCCGGAGTGCTTCGTTGAAGGATGTCGTCGTGCTGACGCCCAGTCGTGGGGCCATGGCCGGTAAGACGCCTGATTGCCAGGTCTTCTTGTCCAATAACTCCGGTTCCGGAAACGCGTGGCAGGCGGCGCAGTAAGTGCGGGCTAGCCGTTCGCCATCGGACCGATATGGTCCACGGCAGGCCGCCAGCGATAAACACGCAAGAGCCAGCACACCCGTCAGACGAGGCAACGCAATTCTCCTAACCCGGCGTCGCCTAGCGCTCCGGGTCCACCCGGCGCGTTTCCGGTACCCGCGCCAGCAGCCGTTCCACGAAGTCGAGGCGCTCCTGTGTCTCGGTCAGCTCCTGCCGCAGCTTACTCACCTCGGCTTCGAGCGCGTCAAGCGCTTCGAGCCCTTCGAGCCGGGCCGGGCGCTCGGTCCCGCCGGGACGCAGGCGCTGGGCCCACAACCCGAACGCCAGCGCGAGCACCGCGTGAATCGTAGCATGCGATGTCTCGGCCTGCCCGACGGCGAACCCGGCGCCGACCAGGTTGATGACGCTCAGCACGATGGCGATCGGGTACCACACCGCGGACTTGAAGGTCATGACGTGAAGGCGCGAGCGTTCATTTGCTGCTACGCCGCGAAAAGCGAGTCAGCACGGCCGCGACGGCAAGTGCCCCAAGAAACGCTGGAATGGCCGTGATGACCGGCCAGACGGGCAGTGCGAGGAGAGGCGGCCGTTGGCCGCGTGTTTCGGCGAGCACCCAATGCACGTTTGCGACGAGCGCAAGGCCGAAGGCCCCCAGGGCCACCCCCCCGGCCGCATGGAGCGCCGTCGCACGAGGCGAACTGCCCAGTCGATAGTGTTCGTACCCGATGTGCACCGCGGCCACGGCGGCGCTCGCCACCCATGCGGCCAGCCGCCACAGGCGCACATGATCGGCGCCCGCCGACCTGGAGAGCACACTGAACACGACGCCGATGACCACATACGCCACGGCAGCGAGAATCATTGTCTCTAGCTGCCGATCCGCCGCTCTTCGCGTGCCTTGCTCAGCAGACGCTCTGCGAAATCGAGCCGCTCCTGTGTTTCTACCAGCTCCTGCCGGAGGCCCTGGAGACTCCGTTCAAGCGCCTCGAGCCGCGCCGTGACGTCCGCCGATGGTGATTCGGGACGAGGGACGCGCATACGAGCGATCTTGACCGCCGCGAACGCAATGATCGCCACCACTGGTATGAGTGGGGTAAGGTCCATGTGCGGCATCTTGGAGGAGCGTGCTCAGAATGTAAAGGTCTGCCCTAGGGGTGCCACACGAACGAGTCCCGCGCGCTATACAGGATCTCTCCGCTGCCGGTACGAACCGTCACGACCGCAGACAAGACCGCGGCGTCAAGGCGGTTACTCGCCAATCGCGTGAGGAACCGGCCGTCGATTGTGACCGTGCCCACCTGCGGATCGTCACAGCGGAGGTGGACGTTTTGTGCAGTGATTTGCGCCTCAACGCAGGCCACGGTCGTCTGGGCAAAGGTGACGA
>WNFW01002020.1_pt1 | contig 16570 bp, 13 predicted proteins | sample 5400131 | NCBI WGS metagenome assembly WNFW01 (sample SAMN13153362, study PRJNA577476) | soil metagenome | isolation source: 20 cm soil or saprolite under grassland replicate 1 | place: USA:California | collected 2016-06-15 | reverse complement strand
GCGTATCTAAGTCGGGCCTGCGTTCGGCTTTCGCTCATAGACAGCGGTCGTTAGAAAGAGGGCCTCCACAATGCGGTGGAGGCCCTGGCCACATCCAGGTCGCTCATGTCCCTCCGCCTTCCCTCCATCCCAACCGGAGGCGGGCCGCGTCCTTGACCTCGGGGTTCACAAGCGACCGGGGCCACTCCCCCTGGATGGCCCGCGCCACCTCCTCCGCCACCCGCCGCTTCAGCGTGAGCGTGGCCTCCTCGCTGTACCAGGCCACGTGCGGAGTCAGCACCGTATTCGGCGCCGTCAGCAGAGGATGGTTCGGCCGGAGCGGCTCCTGCTCGAAGACGTCGAGCCCCGCGCCGGCGAGCCGGCCGCCATGCAGGGCCCGCGCCAGCGCCATCGTATCCACGACGGCCCCTCGGGACGTATTGATCACCACCGCGCTCGGCTTCATCACCGCCATCTCGGACGGCCCGAGCAGGTGCCGGGTCTCCGGGTTCAGCGGCGTGTGCAAGGTCACGAAATCCGACTGGCGGAGGAGCGTCTGGTAATCCACCAGCACGGCGTGTTCGGACACGGTCCGCCCGATCCGGCCGAACCCGACAATGCCCAGGGTCAGCCCTTTGAGACGCGGGATCGGCGGGGTGATCTGCGCGCCCTTGAGCCAGCGGCCCTCGCGGAGCGCTGTGTCGTATTGGAGGAGGCGCCGGTGGACGGCGAGCAGCAGCGAGACGGCGTGGATCGCCACCTCCTGCGTCCCGTAGTCGGGCACGTTGGCGACGCAGATCCCCGCGCGGGTGGCCGCCGCCACGTCGATGGAGTCGTAGCCCACGCCATAGTGGGCGATCAGCAGGCACCGCGTCATCGCGCCGATGAGATCGGCGTCGAGCTCGACGTACTGATTGATCACCGCGTCCGCGCGCTCGAGGGCGGACCTGAGGGTGGCCCGGTCCCGGGATTTGAGCACGTCGAGCCGAACGCCCATCGGGCGCAGCACGCGCTCCTCCGGCTCGAGGGACGGAAAGTCGTGGTCGATGACGACGACGGTAAATGCCATGCGGGACGCATTGGCGCCGGGACCACCGCCATCCTCTTGGGGCCCCGGTGAGCGCGGCCGACAGGACAGCGCCCCGGCCATCACGTATACTCTATCCGGTGAACGCGCCATGACATCGCCCGGCCGGACGCAATCCTGGATGGGAGCGCTGCCCTACGCCATGATCTTCGCGGGCGCGGCGCTGCGTGTGATCCCGCATCCTCCGAACTTCGCGCCCATCGGGGCACTGGCGCTGTTTGGCGGGCCCTCGTCCTCTCCGACGCGGTGCTGGGATTCTACCAGGGATGGGTCTGGGTCTACGGGAGCTTTGCCCTGATCGTCCTCATCGGCACGGCGCTCCGCCGGCGGCGGACGGCGCTCAAGGTCGCCGGTGCGGCGCTGGCGTCCTCCGTGGTCTTCTTCGCCATCACCAACTTCGGCGAGTGGCTCGGGCCGCTCTACCCGCACACGCTGGCGGGCCTGCGGGCCGATTTCATCGCCGCCGTCCCGTTCTTCCGAAACACGGCGCTGAGCGACCTGGTGTACGCGCTCGCCTTCTTCGGCATCTTCGAGAGCGCCGCGCACCTCGCCCGGCCGCGCGCCGGGCGCCTGTCGTCCGCGCCTCACCGCACGACGTAGCGGATCCGCAGCGTCACGTAGGCGTCGATCGGGACGCCGTCCCGCGTCGCCGGCGCGAACCGCCACCGCTTCACCGCCTCGGCCGCCGCGCGATCGAGGGCGGCCGATCCCGACGAGGCGATCACGTCGACCCGCCCCACGGTCCCGTCCTCCCGCACCAGCGCGCGCACCCCCACGGTGCCTTCCTCGCCATCGACCGCCAGCCCGCCGCCGAGATCCTGCCGGCGTACCGTCAGGCGGAAGGCCTCCACCGGGTACTCGGTCCCCGCCGACGTGATCACTCTCGGCGGGACCATACGAGCAGCGGTACCGGGTGAGCCGGCGCCGGAGGCGCCCAGCGGCGGAGAAGACCCATCGCCGCTTTCCGATGGAGACCGCCCGGGCAGCGGCAGCGCCACGGGCGCCTCGCTTGATCGACCCGCAGACTCCTGCGATTGCGCGGACGGCAGCGCGCCGGGGTCGGACTGTGAGCGGGGCTGTGCCGGCCGTTCCGGGGGCGGAGACGGAGCGGATCGGAGGTCCCGCAGCCCCCGCGGCTTCACCGGAGGCGGGCTCGCACGAGAGGGCCCATGCCGCGGCGCGGGCTGCGATTCCGGCGTAGGATCAGGGGGTCGTCTGACGCGCGCGGCCGGCAGAGTCCCTTCCTCATCCGCGCTGGGGCCGAGAGCCCCAAGGGCTCCGAGGCTCGCGGGAGCCACCGACGACGGGGCCGTTTGCGAGGCACCGTTCCACTGACCGGCGCTCCGCCACAGGGCCCACCCAGCGGTTGCGGCCAGCGCGGCGGCGATCCCCACGACCAGCAGCCGGCGCCCAAGCAGAGTGCTCATCCGTTTGTGACCTTTAGAACGTCTTCGAGAGTCCCACATACACGGTCCTCCCGGGCTCAGGGAAGTTCAGCGACTCCTGATACCGCGCATCGAACAGGTTGTTCACGCCGGCCTGCAGCGCGAACCCATCACCCAACGCCCACGTGGCGTTGAGGCCGATCAGCCAGTATCCGGGAACCGGCTGCGTGTTCGCGGCGTCGTCGAACCGGTCCCCCACGTAGCACACAATCCAGTCGCGGCATCACGCGCCAGCTGGTTCGTGAAGTTGGCGCGGACGAACCAGCGGTCATCGAGCCGGCCGACCAACTCGATCGATCCGCCGGTCACGATGGCGTGGCCGACGTTCATCGGGAAGAACAGCGGCGGCGAGGAGGTGATCAGGTTTGTCGCGTCCGTGTAGTACCCCGTCAGAATCAAGGCGAGGCCGGACGCGAGCGTGTACTCGAAGCCGAGATCGTATGACAAGGCAATCTCGGGCTGCAGCGCAGGGTTGCCGCCAAAGGAGGGAGCCAGTTCGTCGAAGCTCGGCGCCCTGAAGGTCCGGCCCGTGCCGGCGCGGAGGGCCAGGCGGTCGCTGAGCAGCACGACGACCCCAAGGCGCGGGTTGACCTGGCTCCCGTAGAGCTGGAAGTTGTCGTCGCGGACCCCCAGGGAAAGGAGCAGTCCCGGAGTGATCTGCCAGTCATCCTCCGTGTAGAATGCCAGGTCGCTGCCCTGGTTGGTGAAGGTGGATGGGGCATTGTCGGTGTGCGCAATGTTCTGCCCCTGGTATTCGGCGCCGATCGTGAGAAGGTTCCCCGGCCACGGGGCGCTGACCAGCAGCCCCTGCGCCCCCCACAGGTGCGCGACGTCGTCCGACTGAAAACTGAACCCCGGGCTGCTGAAGTTGACGTCGTCGTCGAGCACGTACAGCCGGAAGAGCGCCCCAGGGCCGTCGGCCCGCCCGCGGCGCCAGGAGAGATCCGCGAGCGTCCGCCCCTCGGTGGTGCGGGACAACAGGTCCTGGGAGCCGGGCGGGAGGGGCCCGGGGGTCCCGACGTTGTGCCAGAGCCGGTTCAGCGTCAGGGTGACCGCAGCGTCCTCGGCGGTCGACCAGCGGAGCCTGGCCATGCCGGTGGAGTTCGAAAAGTCGGTGTCGGGGACAAAGCCGGCGCCGGCGTTCACGATCCCCTGCAGGAAATAGGTCAGGCCGGCCACCTGGCCTCCGGCCGACAGCTGGTTCCCGGTGAGCCCGAACGAGCCGGCCCGGGAGGAGAGCGCGGTCTGCGGCGCGGAGCGGGTGATGATATTGATGACGCCCCCGAGCGCCCCGCTGCCGTAGATCGCCGAAAATGGCCCGCGGAGCACCTCGATACGATCGACGTTTTGAATGGGCAGCGTCGTGAGGTCCATGACGGCCTGATCGGGGCGGTTGAGGGGCACCCCGTCGAGCAGGACGAGCACCTGAGTGGAGGACGACCCGCGGATGCTCACGGACGTGAGAGAGCCCGGGCCGCCGCTGTCCTTGATCCGGACCTCGGGGAGGATCCGGAGGACGTCGGCCACGCTCAGCGCCCCCAGCCTTGCGATCTCGTCAGCGGTAATCACGCTGACGGAAGCGGGCGTCGTGGACGGCAGCTGCGGACGCTTGCCCGCCACCTCGACCTCTGGCAGTTCGAACGTCGGCGGCGCCGGTGGGGGCTCGGGGGTCGCGGGTGGCGGCTGGGGGTGGGCGGGACGACCGGCCACCAGGATGAAGGTCAGGGCCAGGAGCGGTGCGAGCAGCTTCCAAGACACGGACCGAGCGGAGATGCCACGGGACAGCCGAGCCATGGGTCCATCCCTCCGTCTGCGGTGCCACGCCCAAAAAAAACCGGCCCCCGAAAGAGGCACGGGGACCACAGCGGCGCTGAACCGCCAGCGTACTTTCCCTTCAGCCGAAGGCCACCGTACGCGATCGGCTGGGCAGGTTTCCTGGCTCCGGATCCTCGCTGCTCCCCGCCTTCCCGGTCATCCCAGTGGCGATCTGGAGAGCAGCTCCCCGTTACAGTGGCGGGACCGCGCCGGCATTGCAGCTCCGCGAGGATCCGCGGGCCGCGCACCGGACTTCCCTTTTACTCCCGGCAATACCGGGAGCACCCAACCGACACGATATGAAGTTTGGTTCCGAGTATAGGCGCGGGCGAAGAGAGAGTCAATGGGTGTTTGAGCTAGGAGACAAACCCTCCCAAATACCCCTCAACCGTCTCATTCTGAGAACAGGCTCCAACTATCCCAATCCTAAGGGATCGCAAGCTCGAGACGGCGGGGTCTGGGGAAACATGGATCGTCTAACGAGCTTTTCCCCGCTAGGGAACAGGTAGGTTTGTTACGAGAGCAGATCTCTAGGAGCTCACGGGCAAGCTATCAATGATTTGCCGAACATCGGCCAAGTCGCGGTGGTTGCACTCTGACCAGCGCCTTTCATCCGCGGTAGTTTCGACGAGGAACTGAAATCGATTCCTGACTCTCTCCAACCAGCCCGGAATATCTACTGGGGTGGTGAGTAGACCTATATCTTCCGCTTGAAAGTCCGAGGCTGATCGAGGTCTTAATATATCTTCAGAGGGATCGAAAGGACCGCTGCCATACCCATCGCTCACAACGTCAATGAAGATCTTGAGGTATGCTAACTTGCGTACGAGTCCCTGATCGAAGACGCCTTCACTGAATAATGCGAGGTCATAGAGATCCCGCGCGAGCGCCCGTCTGCGGAAAGCGGCGAGTTTCTCTGCTAATATTTCCACGAACGCCATGACTGGGATGGTAGACGGTTCAAATTCATACTTGCTATGAACCGGCAAGCGGACAGGATTAAGCCTCTCTGGTGTTAACCAGGGCCGCCGATCCTGGATTTCGACAAGGGCATCGACGTTTGGGTTGCCGAGCGGAGTCACGATTCTTAGGCGCCCCCTTCGCCCTGGCGTCACAACTTCAATCGAGAATTGAACACCATGTAATGCGGCTCCATCCAGCGTGGAGAGAACTAATTCCCCTAAACCCGCTTCGTTCGCAGCGAAATCTAGATCAGTAGAGAAACGCCCCCCTTGTCCAACCTTGTACTTGCGAAGTGCGGTCCCGCCCTTTAATGTAAGGCCAAGATCAAAGACCCCAGCATCAGAGAGTACTTTGATTGCGTAATCCTGAGCCACATCTAAGAGAGCGACATCTCTCCCGCCGCTTCTACCTTGATAATGACGCGCCAGATAACCTTCGGTGATCATTAGTCTACGCGAGCGTTGGCATCTGGGCAAAACATTTAGCTACCGTGCAGTGCCCGTTTCGACAATCGAGTCGAGCAAGTGCCAACGCTTGCTATACTTTGCATTGGAATTTCTGGGACCAAAGTAGAACGGGCCGTCACCAAGCGGCTGAACCTTCTCAAACAGACGGTCGGCCAGGTCGGGGCGACCAGCGATCTCAAGCATGTAGCCAACCCGTGCCCAGCCTCCTTTGCGCTGGTCAGCGAGTTCGGCAATAACTAGCTCAGCGCTCACTTGTCGGGCTGCGTCGGGAAGCCAATCCATGACATTCGGCCACGCCTTGTAGGCCATGGGGTGCTTTGCCATTAGAACCAAAAGCGTCTCGATGCACCAGACAGGAAGCTCGTCTTTGACCACGGGATCCAGGCGCCCCCACTGTCGAGTGATCCGATAATCCCGAAGGGCTGGTGGAATGCGAGTTCCTGGCCGAATTGCCAAGACGTCCCTCTGTGGGGTCCGACGTACTAGACCATGTAGCCACGCAGCTGATTCGTAGGCAATTGCGGCTGGGATTGCCCGGTTGCGGAGTAGAGTAGCTCTTAGTTCGATGAATCGGTCTCCTGAGTTAATAGCGCCGGCTCTTGATGCAGGGGCGAATTCCCAAGTGCCCTTTGTTTTTAGCGATAGGAGCCATCCATGCTTTTGGAGTCGGTTGGCGACCGAAATGGGGTTGAGTCCTATCCCACGGGCGGACAGAACTTTGTCGAGGAAGGCCTTCGTGACCACCTTTGGCTGCTCCAATTCCAGTTCTTCAACCACCGGAGCTAAGCTGGCAGGTATGCGTCTGGCAGAGGTGGTCGACACAATCTCTTCTCCTGTTATCCCTAAACTCGGTCGGGTCAAGACAGTCTCTGACGAAGCCATGCTGTCATTATTATACATGATATAGTCAAGTGAGGCTAGTTCCTGTACTATAATGACAAGTCAGGGGAGAGCAAAAAGGTCGCGTACGGGTGATGGTAGTAGTGGTATATATACCGCTACTACCATCCTCACAATTCCCCCCAAACTAAACTCAGAAGGTGGGGTCTGAGTCACCCCGGTATATATACCGGGGTGACTCAGACCCCAATGCCACCGGACAATGCGTACTCACCAATCACCCGATATTTCGATGCTAGGCAAAGCAAAATTTACACGCAGTACGACATCATATCAATCTTCAAGCTAAACCGAACCAAATGGAAACTAGTTGATAATGCGACTGCACAGACGTTCATTGCATTTCTACTCCAGAAAACTAAGCTGCAGCGCGTTACGACCATTACCTCACTTCATTCTCGCTACACTAGGTATGTATGGGGCGACCTTTCTCCCTACATATTTGCTCTAGCCATACGCTCTAATTCGTATCTATCCCACGCTACCGCGGTCTTTCTTCATGGACTGATCGACGAAGAACCGAACGATATTTACGTCAACCAAGAACAGAGCCAGAAACCTCCTCCCTCGATGGCTCCCACGCAGGAAACGATAGATCTCGCCTGCGAGCCACAGGACTGGAACGTACGCTGATCGACATCGTGGTGCGCCCAGTCTACGCGGGGGGGAGTAGTTTAGCAATTCTCAAGGCCTTCCGAAAAGCCAAGGAAAAAGTAGAAGTGGGGACTCTCGTCTCAACTCTAAGGATGCTTCAATTCGTTTACCCGTACCACCAAGCCATAGGCTTCTACATGGAATCAGCCGGCTATATGCTGGAGCAGATTGAGCCACTGCGTCGACCTGGCATTCAGTTCGATTTCTACCTAGCGCACGAAATGCACGATCCGGCTTACGACGCTCGGTGGCGAGTACACTATCCGAATGAGTTGCGGGGAGCAGGCGTCAAGACATAGTCACCTTAGGCTTTCTCTGATGATTTGCCACCATCGACGCCTCCTGGAAGCCAGGAATATGAAGTGAAAGTCGGCACACGAGGTGGTAGCTCAGCATAGCAAAGCGCCTCCTTTTGCGGTGAAGCATCCGGAACGAAACCCTGTTGCCTTGCCATTGCTCGATAAGATTTTTCGCCGTCGATCAGATTCTGGTCAATAAAAGTCATTCTAGCCTCCTAATGGCGGCAAAATCGTCTTGATCAGGTCTTTGCCTACTTCCATTCCCAAGGAGGACGTAAGCAGGGAGGCTACTGACAGTCATAGCCGTCTAGCGCCTGCGAGGCCGGGGTATGTAGGATAGCGACCCCAAAGGGGGCAGCGAACCTGTGACGCTTCGCGACAACGCGGAATCCTTCCGGCTGATGTTCGCCAACAATCCCCTGCCGATGTGGGTCTATGACCTCAAGGATCTCAAATTCATCGAGGTCAACACCGCCGCCGTTGCGCACTACGGCTACTCCCGCGATGAATTCCTGGCCATGCGGATCGGCGATATCCGGCACCCGAACGAGGCGCCCCAGCCACCCGCCGATGCGACACGGCAGCGCCCCGGGCTCCAGCTGACCGGCGAGTGGCGCCACCGCCGCAAGGACGGGCGGGTGATCGACGTCTACATCGTTTCGCATACCCTGGAATTCGACGGCCGCAGCGCCGTGCTGGTGGCGGCCCTGGATATCACCGAGCGCAAGCGGGCGCTGGAGGCGGTCGAGCAGAGCGAGGCCCGTAAGTCGGCGATCCTGCGCGGGGCGATCGACGGCATCATCACCATCGACCACAAGGGGCGAATCCTCGAGTTCAACCCGGCGGCGGAGGCCATCTTCAAGCATCGCCGCAAGGACGTGCTGGGCCGAGAGCTCGCCACCCTCATCGTTCCCCAGGGCCTTCGCGAGAGTCACCGGCGCGGGCTGGAGCACTATCTGGCAACCGGAGAAGGCGCCATCCTCGATAAGCGCATCGAGCTCACCGCGCTTCGCGCGAGCGGAGAGGAGTTTCCCGTCGAGCTCGCCGTCATCCGGGATCCCGGGAGCGATCCGCCGGTCTTCACCGGATTCATCCGCGACATCACCGAGCGCAAACGCGCGGAGGACACTCTTCTGCGGCTCGCGGGCATCGTGGAATCCTCGGACGATGCGATCTACGGGGCGACGCTGGACGGGATCCTCACCAACTGGAACCGGGGGGCGGAACGCATCTACGGCTATCGGGGGGAGGACGTGATCGGCCGGCACGCGTCCCTCCTGATGCCGCCGGATCGCCCCGATGAGATTTCCGACATCTTCGCCCGCCTGAGAAACGGTGAACGCATCACGAACTTCGAGACGGTGCGCATGCGGAAAGACGGCCAGCAGATCGCTGTGTCCGTCACCATCTCGCCCATCACGGATGCCGCGGGAAACATCCTGGGCGTCTCGGCGATCGCCCGAGACATCACCGAACGCAAACGGTTGGAGGAGGAGCGCGCGACGCTGGTCGCTCAGGAACACCAGGCGCGAACAGAGGCCGAGCTGGTGAAGCAGCGGCTGTCCTTTCTCGCTGAAGCGAGCAAACAGCTCGCCAGCTCTCTCGATTACCGGAGCACACTGACCAAAGTGGCGCAGCTTGCCGTGCCGGCGCTCGCGGATTGGTGCGTCATCGACGCGCTCGACGAGGACGACACGATCCGGCGCGTCACGGTCACCCACGTGGATCCATCGAAACTCGATCTGGCGGCCGAATTCGAGCGCCGCTATCCGCCCGACCCCAACGCACCCACCGGGGTCCCGAACGTCTTGCGCACCGGGAAGTCGGAGTTCTATCCAGAGATCTCCGACGCGATGCTGGTGAAGGGGGCCAGGGATCCCGAGCACCTCAAGATCCTCAGGGGCCTGGGTTTCACCTCAGCGATGATCGTCCCCTTGGTGGGGCGGGATCGGTGGATTGTGGGCGCCATCACGCTCGTTGCGGCAAAGCCGGGCTGGCACTTTACGACCAGCGACCTCGAGATGGCGGAAGATCTCGCCCGACGGTGCGCGGTGGCGATCGAAAACGCGCTGCTCTACGGCAGCGCACAATCGCTCAATGTCGCGCTTGAGGAACGGGTGGCGCGCCGCACCGTCGAGTTGGAGAAGGCGAACCAGGAGCTGGCGGCCTTCACCTACTCGATCGCCCACGACCTGAGGGCGCCCCTCATCACCATCGGCGGCTTTTCCGAGATGCTCGTCGAGGATTACGCCGCGGCGCTCCCGGAGGATGCGCAGCGCATCACCCACCAGATCGCCGGCAGCGCCCGCCACATGAGCGCGCTGATCACTGACTTGCTGACGTTCTCCCGCCTGTCCAACCAACCCGTCAACCTGCAGCCGGTCGCCCCGGCCGACGTGGCCCGCCAGGCCCTGGCGGACCTGGATGCGGTCGCGGCAGGCCGGCAAGGAAGCGTCCGCATCGGCGACCTGCCGCCCTGTCGGGGCGACCCGGCCCTCCTCAAGCAGGTGTTCGTGAACCTGCTCTCCAACGCGCTGAAGTTCAGCCGCAAGCGACAGGATGCCGCGATCGAGGTCGGCTGGCTTCGCGATCACGACGACCCCAAGCACCACACGCTGTTCGTGAAGGATAACGGCGTCGGATTCGACATGCAGTACGCCGAGAAGCTGTGGGGGGTCTTCCAGCGGCTGCACCATCAGGACGACTTTGAGGGGACCGGGGTGGGGCTCGCCATCGTGCAGCGGGTCATCCAACGCCACGGGGGGCGCGTGTGGGCGGAAAGCGAGCCTGGAAAGGGAGCGACGTTTTACTTCACGCTGGAACAGGATACGCCCGCGGGCGCGCAAGCGCCTGGTTCGCAACCCTCCTCGGCCGCCTGATCGTCACCGCACCGACACCCACCACCGCCCGGGCATCCTCATGGAGGCAGGACTCACCGCGCGAGCGGTCCAACCTGCTGGGCATGCCGCCCGACACAGCGACGCCGCTCCGAAAACTCTCGGGTTGGGTGCAGGGGGAGCCGCTCCTCGCCGTCGTGCTGTGGGGAGGGATCTACCCGGGCGCCAAGCTGGGGTTGGCGGAGATCCCGGTGCTCACCTTCACTTACCTGCGCGTCGTCCTGGCGGCGCTCGTCCTCGCCGCCGCGGCCGGCGGGTGGCGGCCGCCCTCCCCGTTTTCTCTCTGGAAGCCGCTCCTCGGCGCGGGGCTGGCCCAGACGGCGTTCCAGCTCCTGCTCATCGCCGGGCTTCAGCGGACGACCGCGGGAACGAGCGCCATCCTGCTCGCGGCGGCGCCGCTGCTGACGGCCGCATGGCTGGCGCTCGCGCGGCGGGAGCGTACTCCCGGCCGCCAGTGGATCAGCCTGGTGGTCGGCCTGGCGGGAGTGGGTCTGGTCGTGCGGGGCGGGGCGGCGGGGTTCGAATGGCGGCACCTGGCCGGAAACATGCTCGCGCTCGCCGCCGCCGGGGCGTGGTCCTGGTACAGCCTCGTGATCGGCCCGCTGGCCGGTGAGCTCGGGGCGATGCGGGCGACCGGGGGGGCCATGACGGTCGCGGGGATCCTCCTCTCACCGATCGCCCTCGTGGGCGCGTGGCGCCTTCCGTGGGCGGGGATCTCATGGACGGCGTGGGCGGGACTCGTCTACGGCGCGACTGCCGGAATGGTTGTCGCGATGTCGCTGTGGGGGAGATCGGTCGGGCGGCTGGGGCCCCGGCAGACCATGACCTACGTCTATCTGGAACCTGTCTCCGCAGTCCTCATCGCGGCCGTGCTGCTCGGCGAGTCGCTCCACCCGGTTCAGGCGGCCGGCGCCCTGCTGACGTTTGCCGGGGTGTGGCTCGCGGGGACCCGCGACTACGGCATGGGCGGCTCGGGAGCGGCGGCGCCCGAGGAGGCGCCGGCGGGCGGCGTGTATCGCATCGCGTTGACCTCGGCCCCAACCAGCAGGATAAACGACAGGAAGTAGAACCAGGTCATCATCAGGAACACCAGACTGAACACGTCCCCAAAGCGGTTGAATCCCGCGAAGTACCGGAGGTAGATCGGAAACACGAGACCGGTGACCTGGAACGCGGTCCCGGCGAGGATCGCGCCCGGCCACAGCGCGCGCAACGGCAGCTTGACGTTCGGGATCACCGCGTAGGTCACCAACTGCAGGAGCATCGCGACGAGCCAGCCCCCGATCAGGCTGAGGATCCGGCCGGGCCGCGCGCCGGTGCCGAAGAACACGACCGCGTCCGCGGCAACCACGGACAGCACCAGCAGCGCGGAGAACAGCAGGATCATCACGATCGCCACGATGCGCTGCTGGACGATCCCCCGGGAGGGGACCCCGAAGATCCGGGAGAAGCTCACCTCGATCGCGGCGAAGAGGTTCGACCCCGCCCACAGCAGCGACACGAACCCGACGAGCCCAATGAGCCCGGGATAGGCGCCCGCCGTGTGGATCACGTCGGACATCTCTTTGGCGAGCTGCTCGGGGAACACCGCCTCCACCTGCTCCAGCAGCATCATCCGGACAACGGGGCTGCGCACGATGAACCCGCCGATGGCCGTGAGCGAGAGCACGAGGGGAAACATGGCGTAGATGGCGTTGAAGGCGATCACGGACGCCTGCTCGCCCACCTGGTGCGTGTAGAGGCGGTCTGTAAACCGGATCAGCCACCGCACCGGGGGCCGCTCGGCCACTCTCACGGGGCGCATACCGCGTCCACTACCGCGCTCCTTTGATCCTCCAGATGAAGATCGAGCCGAGGACCACGTAGACGATCGCCATGGCGAACACGACCGTGTATCCGAAGTTGGGGGTGCGGCGGTTGAAGACGTCGAGGAGCGGGCCGGCGATGATCGGCGCGAGGACCTGCGGGAGCGTGTTGGCGATCGCCCAGATCCCGAGGTCCTGGGCCGCCGAGCCTCTCGCCGGCAGGACGTCGATCGCCAGCGCCCAGTCGACGCTCGTAAACGCCCCATACCCGATGCCGAAGAGCACGGCGATCCCCACCAGGGTGGAGTACGGCGGCTGCGAGAGGAGCCCGGCGCTCGTGAGGGCCAGGAAGACCCCGGCGGTGGAGACGATCCCCTTCCGCCCGATGCGGTCCGACAGCCACCCGGCCACGAGGGCGACCCCCGTGCCGGAGGCGATCGTGATCGCGCTGAGGATGCCCGTGGTGTGCGCGGCCTCCCGCGCCGTCAGGTGCAGCGTGTCCTTCACGAAGAACTGGAGGAAGCTGATCATCGTGTAGAAGCCGAGCATCACCAGCCCCCGCGTCAGGAACATCCAGCCGAAATCGGGATAGCGCCGGGGATCGATCCAGAACGAACGGACGAAGGCCGAAAGCGCAAACGGGGGAGCGGCGGGCCGCGGGTCTTCCCGCACCTGCCACACCATGAGCGCGGTGCAGACGAGGAAGACCCCGATGTCGATGACATAGACCGCGGGGGTCTGGCCGCGGCCCACGAGGTCGCCGGCGAGCAGCGCGGCGGTGATGGTGCCGAGCATCATCATGAACCCCATGACCCCGGAGGTGAACCCGCGCTGGGATCGCGGGATCCTGTCGGGGATGAAGCCGTTGAACGCGCCCCCGGCGAAGTTGGTCGCGGCCTGGACCACCACGACCGCGCCCACGTACCAGGCGTAGGTGGGCGCGGAGCGCATCGCGGCGAGCCCCAGACAGTTCAGGAGGACGCCCGCGACGACAAACGGGCGGCGCCGCCCCATCCGCAGCGTGGAGCGATCGCTGAGCGCCCCGGAGATCGGTGAGACCACCATCGCCATGACCGCACCCACCGCGAACAGGAAGCCCAGATAGAACCCCTTCTGCGACTCGGGGACGAACCGCAGGACCTCCGCCGGGATGACCACCGTGATGAGCGCTCCCCAGTGGAAGCTCATGGCGAACCAGTACAGGCCGAGCCAGACCAATTCCGCGAACGGCACGCGGCGGGTGGGGGCGTCGAGGGCTGCGGTGCCGAGCATCTGCGCCTCTGCTACGTCTCGTCGTCCGTCCGCGCGGCGGCAGCGTCGCGGATCTCGCGGCGGAGTATCTTCCCCACGGCGCTCTTCGGCAGGGCAGAGACGATCTCGATCCGGCGGGGAACCTTGTAGGGCGCGAGCCGCTCACGAGACAACTGCAGCAATTCGCGCCGCACCTGCCTGGGATCGACGGCACCGCCGTCCTTGAGCACCACCTGGGCGACCAGCAGCTCGCCCCGCACCTTGTGGCTCACGCCGACCACCGCGGCTTCCTTCACCTTGGGGTGCTCGAGGAGGACCTCCTCGACTTCACGCGGGTACACCTTGAGCCCGCCGACGATGGCGATATCCTTCTTGCGTTCGACGATGAAAAAGTACCCATCCTCGTCCATCCGCGCGATATCCCCGGTGTGCAGCCAGCCGCCCCGGAGCGTGGCGGCGGTCTCCTCGGGCGCCTCCCAGTAGCCCTTCATCACCTGCGGCCCCCGGATGACGAGCTCGCCCGGCTCCCCGAGCGGCATCTCGCGCTCCCCGGTCTCGGGGTCGACGATCCGCGCGTCGGTGTCGGGCAGGGGGAGACCGATGCTCCCCACCTTCCGCTTCCCGTACACGGGATTGACGTGGGTCCCCGGCGCGGCCTCGCTGAGGCCATAGCCTTCGACCACCGTGGCGCCCGTCAGCCGCTCGAACCGGGCCTGCACCTCGAGCGGAAGCGGCGCCGAACCGCTCACGCACACCCTGACCGAACGGAGGATGTACTTCTGGATGTCCTTGAGCTGGTTGATCGCCACGTACATCGCGGGGACGCCTGGGAAGATGGTGGGCCGGTGGCGGGCGATCATCTCGGCGACCAGCCTGGTGTCGAACAGGCCCATCACGACGCAGATGACCGTCGCGCCCACGCTGATCGCGGTGTTCAGCGCCACCGTCAGGCCGTAGACGTGGAAGAACGGCGCGACGCTGAGGAAGCGCTCCTTGCCCTCCTGGAGGTCGGTCAGCCAGTGGCGCATCTGGGTGAAGTTGGCGACGAGGTTCCGGTGGGTCAGCATCGCCCCCTTGGGCACCCCGGTCGTGCCGCCCGTGTACTGCAAGATCGCGAGATCGTCCGGATCCACCCGCAGCCCCGGCGCCTTGGAGGAGGCGCTGCGGAGCAAGGCCGGAAACCGGAGCCCGCCGCCGGGCTTGTGCTCGCCGCGCAGGCGAAACCACGCCAGCTGCTTCCACGGAAACGGGAAGAAATCGTAGGGCTCGGTGACGATAACGGACTCGATGCTCGTCTGAGCCATGATCTCGGTCAGGCCCGGCACGAATCGCGAGAGCGTGAGGATGACCTTGGCGCGCGAGTTCTTGAGCACCGTGGCGAGCTCCTGGGGCTTGTAGAGCGGGTTGACGGGCACCACCACGGCGCCGGCCTTGAGCGCTCCGTAGAAGCCGAAGACGTACTGGGGAAAGTTGGGGAGCTGGATGGCCACCCGGTCGCCCGGGCGGACCCCCAGCCAGATCAGCGCGTTCGCAAACCGGTTGGCGAGCAGGTCCACCCGGCGGTAGGTGAAGATGGAGGAGAAGTTGTGCGCGGCGAGCAAGACCGCGGCGTTGTGCGGGAACTGCCCCGCCTTCTCCTCAAGAAAGTGGTAGAGCGGCACTTTCGGGTAGGACAGGGTGGCCGGCACCCCATCCTCGTAGTTCTTGAGCCAGATCCGCTCCATCGGTCCTCCTTCCGTCCGGCTAGCTCACCGCCCTCCTCATCCACCCCAGCAAGAACTTCTGTTCCGACGGATTGGTCAACACGGTTTGCGCGTAGTACACTGCGGCCTGCGCGCGGAGCTCCTGCAGCAACTGTTCGGGATTCACCCGGTTCGTGGCGGCCAGGGTCTGCGGCCCAAACACCCCGTCGACGGCCACAGTTCCCCCCGGCCCGTTCAACGCAGTCTGCAGCAATCGGTGCGCGGCCGGCGGCCCCAGATTCACGGCCATGTCAAAGACTTTCGTCGCGACATCCTGATCCTGGATTCGGCTGTAAATCCAGTAATCCCGCTTGTAAATCGCCTTGGCCTGGTCCAGTGTCAAGGCTTTGACATCGAGACCCGGGTAGGCCTTGCGAGAAATGCCGTATTTGGTCTCCCCTCCCGGGTCGTTGGGGTCAAAGCTGTATCCCCCTTCGTGCTCCAGCACTGTGCCAATCGCCTTGTCAAATGTGGCCATCACGTCTCCCCTCAACCAAGCGCCGGCCCGGTCACGGCATGTGGAGAAGTACCCTGATTGAGGCGCCCCTAGCCAGACGAGGACCGGCCCGCGGCCGGCGGGCATGATGGAAGAGGGCGCGTTGAGACCGCTGTGGAAAGGCGAAAGACCTTTGGCGCAGCGCACGCCAATCGAGAGAAAGGGGTGACGGGAGTGACACCGGCTTCGAGTCCCATGTTCCGGCGGGTCAACCATATCGGCGTGATCGTGGCCGACCTTGCAGAGGCCCGGCGATGGCTGGCGGAGGTATTCGGGCTCTCGATGAGCAGATCGGTCGAGCTGCCGGAGACCCGCATCCACGGCGAATTTTACCCCTGCGGCGACATCGATATCGAGGTGATCGAGATCGGGGATCCCGAGGCGCGGCGCCGGCGCCTGGGCGACGGGAGGCGGGCCCGCATCGAGCACATCGCCGTCGAGGTGGACGACCTCCGCACCGTGCTGACGCGGCTGGCTGCGCTCGGCGTCCGCACCACCACCCCCGAACCCCGGCGGATCGGCAACAACCTGAACATCTGGACCGATGAGGACACCACCGGGGGCATCTCGTACCAGCTGATCGCGAAGGCCCCCGGCACGTGAGGTGACGCGAAGAGCACGCGTCACGGATGAGCGGCATCCCGTGCTCGAATCATTACTTCTTGCGGACGGCGCGGCTCGGATTCCGGCGCTGGTCGATCGATGATCTCCCTCTAGCGCTGGCCCGGTGGGGCGACCCGGACGTGACCCGCCACATCGGCGGCCCGTTC
>WNFW01001341.1_pt1 | contig 16578 bp, 15 predicted proteins | sample 5400131 | NCBI WGS metagenome assembly WNFW01 (sample SAMN13153362, study PRJNA577476) | soil metagenome | isolation source: 20 cm soil or saprolite under grassland replicate 1 | place: USA:California | collected 2016-06-15 | reverse complement strand
CGGGGGTCGGGCTGAGGGCGCGCGCATGCCGTTCACACTCGCGCATCCCGCCGCCATCCTGCCGCTGCGCGGTCTGAGGTACCTGCGCACCGCGCCGCTGATCATCGGCGCCATGATTCCCGATCTGCCGTACTACGTGCCGGCGCGCTTCGGCCACTTCGGGCCCGAGACTCACTCCGTCACGGGCTCGTACACGACCTGCCTGGTGCTCGGGTATGCCACGCTGGGGTGCGTCTCTGTGCTGCGCCGGCCGCTCACCGCGCTGCTGTCCCCGCGGGCCCGCTGGCTGTGCCTCGCCGCGCTCGCGCCCTTCAGCCGGCGGCCGCTCGAATGGGCTCTGGCGGGGGTGTCGATCATCCTCGGCGCGTGGACCCACCTGCTGTGGGACTCCTTCACCCATACCGATGGCTGGATGGTGCGTCGGGTCGCGGCGCTCAGCGCGCCGGTGAGCTTCGGCTGGTACATTGGTACGGTCTGCCACGTTCTGCAGTACCTGAGCTCGGCGTTCGGACTGGCCGCAATGACGCTGTGGTACCGGCGCCTGCCCGCGCCGGCGGCGGTACCCGCCGGGCCGGGCGCACCACGCTCCTCGGTCGGGCCGGTGTTGACGCTGGTCGCGGCCGCCGCGATCCTCATCGGCGCCGTGCAGGCTACGCAGGCGTTCACTCACACGCCGGTCATCTACCGCACGCTCGATATCTTTCTCACCCGCAGTCTCGCCTGGTTCGCGGTCCTGTACCTGGTGGCCGGTACCGTGGTCACCCTGGAACAAGAGCATGATGCCGCGTCCCGCATGCACCGTTAGCGTGGCGTGCCGGCGGCGCACAACCGGCACAGTAACGCCAACAGCAGCAGGATCTGGCATCTGGTGCGCGGGTCGGTCATTGTTCGCTCATGACGGCCGGCCGGGATCCCGATCAATTTACGACCACGGGCTGGCCGTGGCGGGCGGGGAACGAATTCCGGCTGCTCGATGATGGCGGGGACTTCTTCGCGCGCATGCTGCAGGCGATCGATGCCGCGAGCCGCTACGTGTTGCTGGAGATGTACCTGGTCCGCTCGGGCGCCGTCGCTACGCGTTTCAGCGAGGCGTTCGCGCGGGCCGCGCGCCGCGGCGTGCGCGTGTGCCTGGTGCTCGATGCCTTCGGCGCCCTGGGATTCACGCGCGCCGATCGCCGGGGGCTGCTGGATGCGGGCGTGGAGCTGCGCTTGTTCAACCCGCTGCGCCTGCGAAACAGGCTCGCGAACCTGTTGCGCGACCATCGCAAGCTCCTGCTCATCGACGGCAGCGTGGCGTTCGTGGGCGGCGCAGGTCTCACGGACGACTTCGCACCCGGCGCCCCGCGCGGAGCGTGGCGCGAGCTGATGGTCGAGATCGAGGGTCCGGTGATCAGCGACTGGCAGCGCGCCTTCGCGCGCACCTGGCGGCGCTGCGGGCCGGAGCTGGCGCTGCCGGAGCCGCCGCCGGGCGCGCCGCGCGCCGGCGGCGCCGCGGGCCGCCTGGCGTTGAGCGAGGCCCGGCAGCGCTCGGTGCTCGCCAATGGTGTACTGCGCCGCATCGACTGTGCCGCGACGCGCGCCTGGATCATGAGCGCGTATTTCGTGCCCTCGCGCCGCTTTCGCAAGGCGCTGCGCCGGGCGGCGCGCCGCGGCGTGGACGTGCGGCTGCTGGTGCCGGGCGCGCGCACCGACCATCCGTGGGTGCGCCAGGCGGCACGCCGCTTCTATGGCAGGATGCTGCGCAACGGCGTGAAGATATTCGAGTACCAGCCGCGCATGCTGCACGCGAAGATGATCCTGTGCGACGACTGGGTATCGATCGGCTCGAGCAATCTCGATCGCTGGAGCTTCCGCTGGAACCTGGAGGCCAACCAGGAGATCGCCGACGCGCGCTTTGCCGATGCGGCGGCGGCGCTGTTTGAACGGGATTTCGCCGTATCGCGCGCGCTCAGCCGCCGCCACTGGCGGCAGCGCGCCTGGCTCGATCGCCTGCGCGAGGGCATCGCTGGCGTGCTCGATCGCCAACTCGATCGCTGGCGCTGAGGCTGCGGAGCGCCTTCGGCTACTGTGGCGCGAGCGGCGCTCCCGGGAGCGACGCAAACAGCTCGGTGCTGCGCACGAACGCGAGCAGGAACGGCGCCAGCGTGCGCATCTGCGTGTCGTAGGCGCGCAGCGCCTCCAGCATGCGGTCCTCCTCGGCGGGTTCCAGTGCGAAGACCGCCAGCGCCAGCCCACGGCTGCGCGGGGCCGCGGTGAGCGGCACGCCCGGCAGCAGTCCCCGCGGGCTGGGCCAGCCTTCCCCGCCATGCACGATCCAGTAGCGTACGTCGGGCAACCCACGGCGTGTGCTGACGGCGATGGTGAGCAGCCCCGTGGCGCGATGATCCGGATGGCTGTCGCGCGGGCTCGGCGCGAGAATCAGCGTCGGCCGTACGCGCTCGAGCACCGCGGCGAAGTCGCGCTCGAGGCTCTCGCCCGTGTAAGGATGGCCCGGAAACAGCGCGGCGCGGTAGGGAACCGCCGCCGCGCCCGTGGAGCCCGAGGTGTAGGGCGTGGCGCGGTGATCGGTCAGGAGCCTGAGCACGCCGCGGTCGGGGTAGCCCAGGAACAACTGTCCGGCCTCGGGCACGCCCAGTCGCGCGCTCGCCTCGCGTGCCTCGCGCATGCGCGTTGCGGCCAGAGCGCGCGCCTTCTCCGGCTTTACGAACAGGCTCCTCTCGATCAGCAGCAGGTCGAGCTCGGAGGCATCCCCGCTGGTGATCCACACAACGCTCGCGCGCCCGCCGGCGCGCACCACGCGCTGGATGACGCCCGCACAGCACAGGGTCTCATCGTCCGGATGCGGCGCCACCACCAGGAGCGAGGTCTGCGCGTCGAGGTGCGGCAGGCTCGGCGCCGCGGCCGCCGGCGCGGCGGTGCACCCGGCGGCGCGCACGGCGAGAGCCGCCGCGGCGAGCAGCGCGGCCGTAGGGCGGGCACTCATCGAACGCCTGGCGCCTGGCAAAATGTCGCCGCGTCAGTGGGGTAGACTTGGCGGATGATGCCAACACCCCCGCTGGCTTACCACGATCGCGGATTTGTCGACTCGGACGAGGGACGCCCGATACGGATCGTGTCCGAGTATCTGGCGCCGTTGCGCGCCTTCAATGCCGCGGGAGTCACCGCGACCGTGGTGTTCTTCGGCTCGGCGCGCGTGCGCGTCGGCGGCCCCCTGGGCCGCTACCTCGAAGAGGCAATGGAGCTCGCGCGGCTCGTGACCGAATGGAGCCGCTCGCTCCCCGGGGAACGCCTGCTCGTCTGCTCGGGCGGGGGCCCGGGAATCATGGAGGCCGCCAATCGGGGAGCAGCGCTCGCCGGAGGCCGCAGCGTGGGGCTCAACATCGGTCTGCCGCAGGAGCAGCGTCCCAACCCGTATATCACTGCGGAGCTCGGCTTCCAGTTCCACTACTTCTTCATGCGCAAGCTGTGGTTCGCGCACCTGGCGCGCGCCCTGGTGGCGTTCCCCGGCGGCTTCGGCACGTTCGATGAGCTGTTCGAGATCCTGACGCTGGCGCAGACCCGCAAGCTCGACCGGTCGATTCCGGTGTTCCTCTACGGCTCGGCGTTCTGGAAGGAAGTGGTGAACTTCGAGGCGCTGGTGCGCCACGGCACCATCGCAGCCGCGGATCTGCGGCTGTTCGAGTTCGTGGATGAGCCGCGCGCGGCGTTCGAGCTCATCAAGGCCGGCGTCCGGCTGGCGCCCCAGCCCAAACCGGCGTCGTGGTTCGCGAAGTCGCGCTGCCACCCCGACGCCTGAAACGGCCGCTGGCCGCCGCGGCGCGCGCTGCGCACTGCCTGCACCCGGACAAGCTCACGCGACCGGCAGCGCCGGATCGATCTCGGCGGACCAGGCGAGCATCCCGCCCTCGAGGTTTACCGGCCCTGGCACCCCCGCGGCGAGGGCCATCTGGCAAGCAGCGAGGCTGCGCCCACCGCTGCGGCAGATGAACACCGTGGTGCCCGCAGGCGCGACTTCCGCCACGCGGCCCGGCAGCTCCCCGAGCGGGATGTTGATGGCGCCGGCGAGGTGCCCGGCCTGGTACTCGTAGGGCTCGCGCACATCGATGAGGCGTGGTGCGGGCGAGCCTGCGTCGCGCAGCAGCTCGTGCAGGGCGGCGGCCGTGAGCCGGCGCACCGCAGGCCCGGTCCCGGTGGGCGGCGCCGCCGGGTCGCGCGGCTCGCTGATCGTGGGCGCATCGCCGCACACCGCGCACTCCGGCCGGCGCGCGACGCGGAACTCGTGGAAACGCATCTCGAGCGCGTCGTAGGTCAGCAGCCGACCGGTGAGCGGCTCGCCCACGCCGGTGATCAGCTTGATCGCTTCGGTCGCCTGCAGGGTGCCCAGCACACCGGGCAGTACGCCCAAGACCCCGGCCTGCGCGCAATTGGCAACCCCGCCCTCGGGCGCCTGCGGGAACACGCACCGGTAGCACGGCCCCCGGCCGGGCACGTAAGTCATGACCTGGCCTTCGAAGCGGTGGATCGCCGCCGACACCAGCGGCAAGCCGAGAATGACGCAGGCGTCGTTGATCAGGTAGCGGGTGCTGAGGCGATCGGTGCCATCGAGTACCAGGTCGTAGTCCCGGAACAGCGCGCGCACGTTGGCGGCCTTCAGTTCCAGCGCATGGGCCAGCACCCGGATCTCGGGATTCAGGCTCGCGAGCCGCTCGCGCCCGGCCTCGGCCTTGGAGCGCGCGATGCCGCTGCTGTCGAACAACACCTGGCGCTGCAGATTGGAGAGCTCCACGCGGTCGCAGTCCACCAGTCCCACGGTGCCGCAACCTGCGGCCGCCAGATACAGCGCGGCCGGCGAGCCGAGCCCGCCGGCGCCGACCACCAGCACGCGGGCCGCTTTGAGTTTCTCCTGTCCGGCCACGCCGATCTCGGTGAGTGCCAGATGACGCTGGTAGCGGTCGCGCTCGCTGCTGGTCAGGGCCACGGGATCATCCTCCGGAGAGTGCGCAGATCACGTGCACGGTGTCGCCATCGCGTACCACCGCCGACAGTTCACGCGCCTCGCTGGTGTTGACGAACAGCCGCATGTGCGGGCGGATACGCTCGTGCTCGTCGATCATACGGAAGCGGATGCCGGGGCAGCGCTGCTCGAGGTTCGCGAGCACCTCGGCGAGCGTGCTGCCGCGGGCCGCGAGCGTCGCGGCGCCGGCGGTGTACGAGCGCAGAGGGCTGGCGATGCGCACCGTGCAGCTCATGGCTCAGGCCGCGTGAGTCACCGAGTAGATCTCCGGCAGGTGGCGCGCGACGCAGCGCCAACCCTCCCCGCCGTTGGTACTGGCCCAGACTTCTCCCCCGGTCGTGCCGAAATATACGCCCGGGCGTGCGTGAGTGTCAGCGCACATGGCCTGACGCAACACCGTGAACCAGGCCTGCGACCGCGGCAACCCGCGATCCATGCGCCGCCAGCTGGCGCCACCATCGCGGGTGCCGTAGACCGCCGGCCTGCCGCCGACGGAAGTGCGCGGCCACACGCTCTGGCCGTCCATGGGCAGTACCCACGCCGTGTCGGGATCGGTCGGATGCAGCACGATCGGGAAGCCGATATCGCCGACCTTCTTTGGCATGGCTTTGCCGATGCGCTGCCAGCGCCGCTGCGGGCCATCCAGGCGGTAGATACCGCAGTGATTCTGCTGGTAGAGCCGCTCGGGTCTGGCGGGGTGCTGCACCATGCAATGTGGATCGTGACCGAACGGCACGCTCGGGTCGGGCAGGAAGTCCGCCGCACAGCCTTCATTGAGCGGGGTCCAGTCGCCTCCGGCGTCGGTGGACTCGAACACCCCGCCGACCGAGATCGCGATGTACAGGTGCCGCGGGTCGCGCGGGTCCACCAGAATGGAGTGCAGGAACTCCCCGTCCGGCGTGCCGAACGCCGCCCACTTCGGGCGCATCGGATGGTCGTTGAAACCGGCCACCGGTTCCCAGTGCTCGCCACCGTCCGTGGAGCGAAACAATCCCGCCGGGGAACTGCCGGCGTACCAGGTCGCCGCTTGCGTGTGATGGCCGGGCGTGAGCCAGAAAACACGCTGCACGGCGCGTGCTTCCTCGCCGTCGTTGACCGGGCGAAAGGCGGGCGGTCGCGCGGCCTCGCGCCAACTGCGGCCGCGATCGGTCGAGCGGAACACGGTGGGCCCGAGATGCCCGGTCTTCGCCGCCAGCAGCAGCACCCGTGGCGCGCGCGGATCCTGCACGACGTGGTGAATGATGTGGCCGAGAAACTGCGGGCCGGCGAGTTTCCAGTTGCGGCGCGCCCCATCGGCGCGCAGCGCGAACAGACCCTTACGTGTTCCGATCCACAACGTGCCCGCCATGAGGAACAGGATCCCCGCCCGGACGCGGCATTGTCAACGCCACCGGCGCAGGATGGCAGTTCGCCCGGGGCGCTGGCGCGACGCCGGCCGGCGGCGAGCAGTTGCTGCGCGGTGCGCGCGGCGCGGGGGCGAGCCGTGCTCAGGCGGTACCGGGCTGACAGATGAACAGATGTGCCGGCAACACGTTGAGCGGCTCGAACCTGCGGCCGACGTAGCCGAAGACGCGCTTCAGGTCCTGCAGCACGCGCGTGGAGAACTGGTAGACGAGAAATGCGCCGCCGGATTCGAGCACATCGCAGGTCTTGCGCAGTATGCGCTCGCGCAGCGGTGCCGGAATGGTGCTGAACGGAATACCGGAGATGATGTAGTTGGCGCGTGCGTAGCCGAAGCGGCGCAGGATCTCATCGACCGATACTGCCGATCCTTCCACCACCCGCAGCCGCTTGTCGGTGAATGAGCTGCGCAGGTACTTGACGAAGTCCGGGTTCATCTCGATGGCGATGAGCGTGGCGTCCGGACGCATCTGACGCAGCACTTCCGCGGTGATACCGCCCACTCCCGGACCATACTCCACGATGACGTCCGCCCGCGCCCAGTTGATCGGCTGCAGCAGCTGCTTGATGAGGAAGCGCGAGCTGGGCACGATCGAGCCGAGCATGCGCGGATGGCGGAAGAAGTTGCGCGCGAACAGCAGGACGTCCCCATTGCGTGTCCGAGCCGGCGTCTGAGGGTCTTTGTGCACCTTATTCCCCGCGCGGGACCTTTCCAGCGCCACTCTATAGCAACTGATTGCCGGCGGATACCACTGCGCTTACGGGCGGCCGGCTCCCCGACAGCTCACAGCGCTCAGCCGCCGGAGCGCCGCGCCTGGTAGCCGAGCCTGCACAGCTCGGCTACCAGCCGGTCCCGATGCTCGCCCTGAATCTCGATGACACGCTCTCTGACGCCACCGCCCGCGCCGCACATCTTCTTCAGCCGCGTCGCCAGCTCGGCGAGTTGCGCTTCGTCAAGGGGCAGTCCGCTGATCACCGATACACCCTTGCCGCCGCGGCCGGCGACTTCCCGACCGACGCGCACGCGCGCCGGCTGCGGGGCGGCGCGCGCGGCGCTGCGATGCGCCGTGCGCCCGAGCGGCCCGGATTGCGTCGTGTGCCGCAGCACCAGCCTTGGTGCGGTCTGCCGGCGCTTCATGCGTAGTGTTACCCGTGTCAGGCGACTACAATCGTGCCGAATTCTTACTCGGCGCCGCAACCCCTCGCGCGTAAGGCTTCAGAGGCACCCATGACCCCACGGTCGCGCTTGCATGTTCCTGCCCCGCCGGCACGGCCGGGGCAGGAACCGGATTTCAGCTACGTGCAGATATCCCCGGCAGGTGCGGTGAACCGCCCGGACGTCACCGCCTCCGTGCGCGACATCGAGAACCTCGCCCTGGAGATGGTGCGGGTGCTCGATGAAGAGCACCGGGCCGTCGGGCCCTGGGATCCGCGCCTGGAGGCCTCCGAGCTGCAGGTGGGCCTGCGCCACATGCTGCTCACCCGGCTGTTCGATGACCGCATGCAGAAGATCCAGCGGCAGGGGCGTATCTCCTTCTATATCAAGTCCACCGGCGAAGAGGCGGTGGCGGTCGCGCAGGGCATGGCCCTGCAGCCGGGGGACATGCTGTTCCCCTCGTATCGGCAGCAGGGCCTGCACGTCGTGCGCGGCCGCAACCTGGTCGAGCTCATGTGCCAGTGTCTGTCGAACACTCACGACATGTGCAAGGGCCGACAGATGCCCATCATGTACCACTGGGGCAGCGGCAACATCTTCACGATCTCCGGCAACCTCGCCACGCAGTTTCCCCAGGCGGTCGGCTGGGCGATGGCCGCAGCCATCAAGGGCGAAGACCGGATTGCCGCCAGCTGGCTCGGCGAGGGCTCGAGCGCGGAGGCGGACTTCCACTACGCGATGACCTTCGCCGCGGTCTACCAGGCGCCGGTGATTCTGAATCTGGTCAACAACCAGTGGGCGATCTCCACCTTCCAGGGCTTCGCAGGTGGTGAGCACAAGACCTTCGCGCAGCGCGGCCCCGGTTACGGCATGCCGGGGATTCGCGTCGACGGCAACGATTTCCTGGCGGTGTACGCGGTGACACAGTGGGCCGCGCAGCGCGCGCGCCAGAGCGGCGGGCCCACCCTGATCGAGCACGTGACCTATCGGGCGGCGGCGCACTCCACCAGCGACGATCCTGCGCGCTACCGACCCAAGGAAGAGTGGCGCGCCTGGCCGCTCGGGGACCCGGTCACGCGTCTGAAGCAGCACCTGATCGCACTCGGCGAGTGGTCCGAGGAGCGCCATGGCCGGCTCGAGAAGGAGCTCGAGGCGCACGTCACCGCCTGCTGGAAGGAGGCGGAGTCGTACGGAACCCTCACCGGCGGGCCCTCGCTCGACCCGCTGACGATGTTCGAAGACGTGTTCAAGGAGATGCCGCCCAATCTCGTGCGCCAGCGCGAGGAGTTGCGGGCGCTGCGCAGCGCGGCGGCAGCCGAGCGCCGGCAGAGCGCGCCGTCCGTGGCCAAGAAGGGTTGAAGCATGGCGCGCATGAACATGGTCCAGGCGCTCAACTCCGCGATGGACGTGATGCTGGAGCGCGATCCGCGCGTCGTCATTCTGGGCGAGGACGTGGGCTTCTTCGGCGGCGTGTTCCGCGTCACCGACGGGCTGCAGAGAAAGTACGGCGAGCATCGCGTCCTCGACACGCCGATCGCCGAAGGCGGCATCATCGCCGCGGCCATCGGCATGGGGGTCAACGGGCTGAAGCCGGTCGCGGAAATCCAGTTTGCCGACTACATCTATCCGGGCTTCGATCAGGTGGTGAGCGAGCTCGCGCGGCTGCGTTACCGCTCGGCGGGGGAGTTCTTCGCGCCGGTGACCATCCGTACCCCGTGCGGCGGCGGTATCCGCGGCGGGCAGACTCATTCGCAGAGCCCGGAGAGCGTTTTCACGCACGTGTGCGGCATCAAGGTCGTGATGCCCTCCAACCCCTACGACGCCAAGGGCCTGCTGATCAGCTCGATCGAGGACGAGGATCCGGTGGTGTTCTTCGAGCCCAAGCGCATCTACAACGGGCCCTTCGACGGCGATCCGCACAAGCCCGCGGTGCCGTGGAGCGCGCACCCGCGCGGCGAGGTGCCCGAGGGCCATTACCGCGTGCCGATCGGCCGCGCCGCACTGGTGCGCGAGGGTAAGGAAGTCAGCGTGCTCACTTACGGCACCATGGTGCACGTCGCCGAGGCGGCGGTGCGGCTTGCGGGCGTCGACGCGGAGATCGTCGACGTGCGCAGCATGGCGCCGCTCGACGTGGACACGCTGTGCACCTCGGTCTGCAAGACCGGCCGCTGTGTGGTGGTGCACGAGGCGACGCGCTTCAGCGGCTATGGCGCGGAGCTCGTGGCCACGGTTCAGGAACAGTGCTTCTGGAATCTCGAAGCGCCGGTGCAGCGCGTCACCGGCTGGGACACGCCTTATCCGCACGCGTTCGAATGGGAGTATTTTCCGGGACCGGCGCGCATTGCCGCGGCGCTCAAGCAGGTGATGGAGGCGGCGTGAGCAGGTACGTCTTCAAGCTGCCCGATCTGGGCGAAGGCACGGTCGAGGCGGAAATCGTCAACTGGCGCGTCAAGCCCGGGGACACGGTCGCCGAGGACGACGTGTTGGTCGAGGTGATGACCGAGAAGGCGGCCGTGGAGGTACCGGCGCCGGTCGGCGGGCGCGTGCTCTCCACGACCGGCTCACCCGGGGACATGGTGCCGGTGGGCTCGGAGCTGATCGTGTTGGAAACGCAGCCCGACGCTGCGGCGCCAGCCACACCCGCGCCGGCGGGGAAGTCCGCGCCGGCATCGGGCGGCAGTGGCAACGGCGCTGCGGCCGTACCGCCGACGCCGGCCGCGGCCCGCGCCGGCCGTGTCGCCACCTCGCCGGCCATTCGCCGCCGCGCGCACGAGGCCGGGATCGATCTGCGGCAGATTGCCGGCTCCGGACCCAACGGACGGATCGTGCCGAAGGACCTGGAGGCCTACGTGGCGCGGCGCGCGCCGCAGCCGACGCCGCTGCGCGCGGCGCCCAAGGCGGTTCCCGCGGCCAGGGCCGCCGAGGCGCGCGTCGCGCCGAGTGGCGCCACGGAAGAGATCAAGGTGATCGGCCTGCGCCGCGTCATTGCCCAGCGCATGAGCGAGGCGAAGCGCACCATCCCTCACTTCGCCTACGTGGAGGAACTGGACGTCACCGAGCTCGAATCCCTGCGCCGTCATCTGAACGGCGCCCTGGCGCCGGGTGCGCCGGCGCTGAGCTATCTGCCATTCCTGGCGCTGGCGCTGGTGCGCGTGCTGCAGGATTTTCCACAATGCAATGCGCACTACGACGCGGAGCGGGGCGTGATCGTGCGTCACCGGTCCGTGCACCTGGGTGTCGCCACGCAGACTGCCGACGGCCTGAAGGTGCCGGTGGTGCACGACGCCCAGGCGCTCACGCTGTGGGATCTGGCGGCCGAGATGCGCCGGGTGAGCGAGGCGGCGCGCACCAACAAGGCGAAGCGCGAAGAGCTGACCGGCTCGACCATCACCATCACCAGTCTCGGCAAGCTGGGCGGCATCGCCAGCACGCCGATCATCAACGCACCGGAAGTGGCCATCATCGGCGTGAACCGCGCCCTGGAGCGCCCGGTGGTCGTGGACGGCGCCATCGCCATCCGGCGCACCATGAACCTCTCCTCGTCCTTCGACCACCGCTTCGTGGACGGTTACGACGCGGCCGCGATGATCCAGGCGCTCAAGGAGTGCCTGGAGCACCCCGCCACGATTTTCATCGCCGCTTGAGTGCCGCCGGCGCATCACCGCGCGCCGTGGTGGGCGCCGCATTCCTCACCCTGGTCACGGCGTGCGGGGGCGGCGGCGGCGGGGGCGGCACGCCGCCGCCAGGCGCACCGCCGCCGTTCACCTCGGTCACTCAGGTGCGCGTGTCGCAACTCTCGACGTTCAGCGCGGGCTGCGACGGCGTCGCGGCGACGGGAACGCTGTACACCAACACGGCGGCCGAGCCGTATCTGGCGGTCAATCCCACCAGCCCCATGAACCTGATCAGCGCCTGGCAGCAGAACCGCTGGTCGGACGGCGGGGCGCAGGGCTTGAATCTCGCCGCGTCCTTCGATGGCGGTGCGACCTGGACGCTGGCGAACGCGGCGTTCTCGCGCTGCACCGGCGGTAACTCCGGCAACCCCGGCGACTACGCCCGCGCCACGGACGTGTGGCTCACGGTCTCGCCCGCCGGTGTGGTCTACGCCCTGTCCTTGTCCTTTAGCGGCGCCACGCTGCTGCCCGGTTCTTCGAGCGGCATGCTGGTGGCGCAATCCCGCGACGGCGGCCTCACCTGGAGCGCGCCGATCGCCCTCATCCAGGACGGCTCGACCGTCTTCAATGACAAGGGCTCCATCACCGCCGACCCGACCGACGCGAACTACGTGTACGTCGTGTGGGACCGGCTCACCGGGCAGTCGGCCGGGCCGAGCTACTTTGCGGTGACGGCCAACGCCGGCTCCACCTGGCAGGCCGCCCGCAGCATCTACGATCCGGGTGCGCAGAGTCAGACCCTCGGCAACCAGATCGTGGTGCTGCCGGGCGACGTGGTGCTCGACCTGCTCACCGAGCTCGGGGCGACCTCGGCGCTGGTGCGGGTGATACGCTCCACCGATCACGGCGCCAACTGGTCCGCTGCGCTCACGCTCTCGGATCTGCAGGCCGTCGGCACCACCGATCCCAACACCGGCGCGGCGGTGCGTGACGGCTCCGGTCTGGTGTCCGTGAGCGTCGGCCCCGGGGGCATCGTCTACGTCGCCTGGCAGGACTCACGCTTTTCCGGCGGGCAGCACGATGGCATCGCCATGACGCACTCCGCGGACGGCGGACTCACCTGGTCGGTCCCCGTGCAGGTCAACGCGGACCCCAACGTGCCGGCATTCACCCCGACCATTCACGTGCGCGCGGATGGCGTGATCGGCGTCACCTACTACGACCTGCGCAGCAACACCTCCTCGCCCGCCTCGCTCCTCGCCGACTGCTGGCTGGTCACCTCCAGCGACGGTGTGACCTTCCGGGAATCACACCTGTCCGGACCCTTCGATCTCGATCTGGCGCCCGATTCACGGGGGCAGTTTCTCGGCGACTACGAAGCGCTCGCGAGCACGCCGAGCAGCTTCCTGCCCTTTTACGTGCAGACCGACGCGGGTGCCCAGGTCCGCAGCGATGCATTCATCGACTTTCCTGCAGCGACCGCGACCGCGGCCGCGCAGGCGGGCGCGGCCGCAGCGGCAGCAGGCGCCGCGGCGAGCTTTACGGCGCGGCCCGCGCCGGCGGGCACGACCCTGACGCCCGAGGGGCGGCGGCGTGTCATGGAGCGCATCAGGCTCACCCGCGCGCAGCGCCGCCATCAGGCGGGCTGATCACGAGCGATGCTCGGGTCCGCCGGCGTACCTCTTCTCGCCCGCATCGACCCTGAGCTTCAGCCGGTTCTGCGGCGGCGGCAGCGGACAGGTCGCGAAGTCATTCAGCGCGCACGGCGGGTTGAAGGCCTTGTTGAAATCCACCAGCGCCGTATGGCCTTGCGGCAGCGGGATGTACAGGAACCGTCCGCCGCCGTAGGTCTCATGTCCGCTGGTGCCGTCGGCGAACATGACGAACAGCTCCTGCTCGCCCGGCGTTTCCAGCACGGTATCGAGCCGCCACTCGCGGCCATTCTTACTGAATACCACCGCCCCCGGCGACTGTGCCTCCTCCTCCATGCCAAGGATGTTGACGATCTTCAGGTGGCGCGCCGGCTCGTAAGGCTCGAAGCGGGCGTTGCAGACCCAGTCGGTGCTCACCGGGAAGTAGGTGAGTCCGCTGAAGTTGCGGCGGTGGGGGTTGTCCAGATCGCGCACCCGCACACCCAGATTGCCGGCGCGCTCGATGACGAAGAAGCGCAACGAGCCGCTGGCAAGGACCGTGGGTTCACCCTGGGCATCGGAGGCGAGATCGAGCGAGCTGACCGCCCGTCCGTCGTGCGTCACGCCGGCGCCGGGAGCGGCGACGAAGCGCACCTGGTGGCCGGCCAGCACGAATGAGCCGGCGGTGTCGGCGAGCGAGGCGTTGTCGAGGATCAGCGCGTTCGAGGAGGCGCGGCCGAAGCTGTTCTCGCCCTGCTTGAGCCAGAACAGTCCGGTGAGCGTCAGCCACCCCGTGTCGCTGGTGAGCCGGCCGACTCGGCCGGCGCGCCACGCGTCGATGCTGTTGCGCTCGGCCTGCAGATCCGCGGCGGTAGCGGTGGTGGCGGCCGATTGCGCGCCGCCAGCGAGCGCGGCCGCGCCGCTCGCGAGGAACATCGTTCCCAGCAGCGTCACGGCCGCCGCGCCAGTGCTTGCGCCCTTGTCCCTCTGCATGGTGCATCCCCTTCCGCAGGCCCGGCGGTGGCCCGCATTTTACGCCATCACGCATCGTGCCCGAGGATCTCCTCGCGCACGTCCGCGATCTCGCGCGCACGCGAGGGCCGCGCCCCCTCGCAGCGCTCGGGGCGCGGGCAGCGGTTGCTGCGCGGACAGATGATGCGCGCGGGCCTGGCGAGCGCGTCCCCGATCCAGGCGATGTTGAGTACCTTGGCCACCGCGTCGAGCATCTGGGCAGCTGGTTTCGGAACGCGCGCTTCGCCGCGCCGGTGCAGGCACTCCTGCAGGATCGAATCGATCACCGGCTCGCTCGGCACGCCGTTCGAGGCGAGCGCCGGCGCCAGGTCCACGCCGACCGACAGCACGTGCGGGTTGCCCGCCATGTCATGAACCCGGCGCGAGTGACAGCAGTACAGGAGCGAGCGCTCGCCATCGCGCAGCACCGAGATCTGCGAGCCGCACGCGCCATGATCGGCATCGATCATGCGAAACACCGCCCAGTTGGGGCACGGGTCGCTCACCTGCGCGAGGTTTCCCCAGGGCAGGGGAATGCCGTTGCCGCGATACACCGCCCGCAGATATCCGGGCGGGTAGGCGTCGAAGAAATGCCAGTACGGATAGGGAGACACCTTGGTCATGCGCCGCATCACCACCGCGGGGGTGAGCTCGAGCTTCGCGCCCGCTTCCACCCGGTAGCGCTCGCGGGCGAGGAAGCGCCGGAACGGCACGCGCGGCGCGAGCAGCGCGCCGGCAAAGAAGCTGCACTCGAAGTCGCGCCACGCGTGCAGCACGTCCTGGGCATTCATGCCGGGAGCGCTCGAGCCGCCCTCGGGACTGCCGCCCATCTCCCCGCCGGTGGCGTGCGCGGACTTCAGCCCATCTCCGCCGTGCAGCACCTTGTGGGCGATGTGCGCCGCGAGGTCGAACTTGAGCCGCGCAGGGTCCGCCAGCAGGGCGCGGTTGGCGTACACCACGCGCGGCGCCTCGAAGAACGAGCGCACCATGCTGCGCACCTCGCGGTCCTTGTCGCGCGCCAGCACCGGCTTGCGGTCGAACCAGCGGATCTCCAGCCCGTGGCGCCGGCACAGGCGCAGCAGATCCTCGGCCGACAGCGGGAAGCGCCGCTCGCTCACCTTGTCGGCGGCGCGCTCCAGGTCGGGGAAATCATTGCGCGACAGCTCCTGATGCGAGCGGATGAGAAGGTGCGCGAACTGCCGGCCGCTGGTGCCGGTCTGGGCGAGCAGCTCCGGTATCGCCACCTGCAGCAGGCTCTTGGAGAACAGGAACGCCGGCTCGAGCGGGACGCGTGAGGTGGCGCCTCCGGGGGCGGGCGCGGGCAGCTCGAAATCCGCGCTCTCGTCGAGGAACCACGCCGGGGCACGCTGAAATACCGTGGCGAGAAGCTCGAGCAACCCCCGGGAGGGGGTGCGCTTGCCGCTCTCGATCATGCTCAGGTAGGAGACCGAGGGCGCGATGCCGGAGTTACGCTGAATACAGCGCACCGACAGCTCTTCCAGGGTCAGGCCGTTGCGCTTGCGTAGCGCGCGCAATTTGGCGCCGAGAAAATGGCCCTTGCGCAACAGCTCCGGCACAGCCTGGCCCGTCCGCTCAGTGTGGATGACCTGTGAAATTAACAGTGTGAAGTTTCCACGGTCAAATTCCCGTGCGATCGGGGTATGCTCACTCTCATGAACGCCGAGAGCCAGGCGCGGCTGTATTCGCGCGAGCAGACCGGACCGAAGCTGGAGGTCCTGGGACCGAAGATCGAGCGCTCGGAGGAGGTGCTGACGCCGCTGGCGCTGCAGCTGCTGGCGAGCCTGCACCGGCGCTTCAATGCGCGGCGCCTCGAGCTGCTCAATGCGCGCGCGCGGCGCCAGGCGCTGCTCGATGACGGGTCGTTGCCGCAGTTTCTGGCGGACACTGCCGCGGTGCGCGCCGGCGACTGGCGCATCTCTCCGGTGCCCGCGGACCTTGCCGACCGGCGCGTGGAGATCACCGGCCCGGTCGATCGCAAGATGGTCATCAACGCCCTGAACGCGCCGGTGCGCGCCTTCATGGCGGACTTCGAGGACTCCTGCTCGCCCACCTGGGAGAACGTGATCCGCGGCCAGGTGAATCTCAACGACGCCGTGCGCCGCACCATCAGTTACGAGGACCCCGCCACCGGCAAGGTCTACCGGCTGGCCGAGCACACCGCCACGCTCATCGTGCGGCCGCGCGGCTGGCACCTGCCGGAGAAACACCTGCGCATCAACGGCGAGAGCGTGTCGGGTGCGCTGTGCGACTTCGCGTTATTTCTCGCCAATAACCACGAGGCGCTCGCGCGCAGTGGCACCGGGCCGTATTTCTATCTGCCCAAGATCGAGAGCCATCTGGAGGCGCGGCTGTGGAACGAGGTGTTCCTCGCAGCGCAGGAGGCGCTCGGTATCGCGCGCGGCACGATCAAGGCGACGGTGCTCATCGAGACCGTGCTGGCGGCGTTTGAAATGGACGAGATTCTCTACGAGCTGCGCGAGCACTCGGCCGGGCTCAACTGCGGCCGCTGGGACTACATCTTCAGCTTCATCAAGAAATTCCGTAACCGCAGCGACTTCCTGCTGCCGGATCGCGCCACGGTGACCATGGAGCGTCATTTCCTCAAGTCCTACGTGGACCTGCTCATCAAGACCTGTCACCGGCGCGGCGCGCACGCCATGGGCGGCATGGCGGCGCAGATCCCGATCCGCGATGACCCGCAGGCGAATGAGGCCGCGATGGCGCGCGTGC
>WNFW01001470.1_pt1 | contig 16583 bp, 17 predicted proteins | sample 5400131 | NCBI WGS metagenome assembly WNFW01 (sample SAMN13153362, study PRJNA577476) | soil metagenome | isolation source: 20 cm soil or saprolite under grassland replicate 1 | place: USA:California | collected 2016-06-15 | reverse complement strand
GGGTGTCGCGCAGTTGCTTGAGGTCGTCGTCCGTGAGCGCGGACTGGACCGTGGCGATCAGATACGCGCCCTGCTTGAGGATCGGAACCTGCACGGTCCCCTCCCCCCGCGCTACGCGGGCTCGGTGGTAGGCTCCTGAGTCAGAACGACCTTGTAGCCGAGCAGGCGCTCCGCCTCTTCGATACCGCCCTGGAGGTCGCCCACCGTGTTCATCTTCCCGAGGTCGACCCCGATGTTCACGAGGGTCTGCGCGATTTCCGGCGACAGGCCCGTGACGATCACGGTCGCGCCGAGGAGCCGCGCGGCCTCGACGGTCTGGACGAGGTGGTTCGCCACGGGCGAGTCGATGTAGGGCACGCCCGTGATGTCCAGCACGACGACCTTGGCACGGTTGGTCCGGATCCCGCGGAGCAGCTGCTCGGTCAGCTGGCGCGCGCGCTGAGGATCGATGACACCGATGATCGGCAGGATGAGCAACCGCTCGCGGACCTGGAGCACCGGGGTCGACAGCTCGCGGATCGCCTCCTGCTGCTCGCGGATGATTCGCTCGCGCTCCTGGACGAAACCGACGGCGACGGTGATCGCGATGCGGTTGGCGGCGGGCTCGTAGGCGTCGAGGATCCGGTTGAGCTTGTTGAAGTCCTCGTGATACGTCGCGAACAGCGAGCGCGCGAGCACGTCGCGGAGCAGGAGCACGATCCCGACGACCTCGTGCTTGCAGGGCCTCGTACGTCCCCGTCTCGAGGGCCTCGACGTAGTTGTCGTACACCGACGTCGCCTCGGCGAAGATCTCTTCCTTCGTCATCGCCGTCAGCAGCTTGGCCTCGGTGATGAGCCGGGCCCACTCTTCGCGCAGCTGGGCGCGCTGGTTCCTGAGGTGCGCCACCAGCTCTCTCAGGCGAGAGGCGGTGCTTTCCAGACGGGGTTCGGCTGCGGTGGCCAGTTCCCGGCGGTCACTCATCTTGGACACCTCCTAGCCAGCTCGACATAACACGGGTGTGCGGAGTTGGCCCCGCTGCACTTTAGGTTTGCTGCCGGGATTATCCTATCAGGTATTTACCTGACTCGGCTCGCGGAAAACCCCATGAAGTCGTGGTGTCACAGGCGCTGGTGCTCGCGTAGACGTTCACTTGACTTGTTCAGGTCAAGCATTTCAGGAAGATACGGAGCCTCGTCGGTCGGCTCGACCCGGGTGACGCCTCTCATCCGGGCCACGATCTGGGCGATTCGCGAAGCGGCCGCGGCGATCGCGTCGATCCGCTCACGCGCCTTCGCGTCCACCTCGTGGGCCAGAAGATGAGTATGTCCCATGACGGCGGCCAGCGGATTGTTGATCTCGTGCGCGGCCGCGGCGGCCAGACTCGCGACATAGCGGAGGGTGTCGCGTTCCCGGAGAGCGACCTCCATCCGCTTTCGGTCCGTGATGTCACGGGCGATCGCAGACGCTCCGACGATCCGCCCCTCCGCGTCGCGGGTCGGCGACACCGTCACTGACACGTCGATCCTCCGCCCGTCCTTCGTCATCCGCACCGTGTCGTAGGGCTCGACCCGCTCACCCCGTGCGATCTGCGCGAGGATCTTTGGCAGCTCGTCCCCGGGCTCCGGCGGAATGATGAGCGCGATCGGCCGCCCGATGGCCTCCCGGGCCGAGTACCCGTAGAGCCGCTCGGCGCCCGCGTTCCAGCTCGTGATCGTGCCGTCGAGCGTCTTGGCGATGATCGCGTCGTCCGAGAACTCCACGATCGACGCGGCCCGGGCCAGGGCCTCTTCGACCCGGCCCCGTTCCGCGATCACCGCCGCCAGGAGCAGCGTCATCATCGCGATCGTGCCCATGAAGGCCTGCAGCAGCAGGAGCGACTCGTTCTGCGTGTCCCAGACGAAGGGCCCGGCCCCTTGCAACGTGCCTCTGGTCGCGATAACCGCGAGGAGGACGACGCACGTCGCCGCTTCCCGCGGCCCGAACCGGAACGCGGCCAGAATGAGCAGCGGGACGCACAGGAACTCGAGTGGATAATCCCTCCCCCACGCTGACCCCAGGCCGCCGAACACCGCCAAGCCGACGACCACCACGGAGCCGAGCAGCAGCGCCAGCTCCATGGCCCTCGCCCCGGTGACACGCACCGTGCGGTCCACGCCCCAGAGGATCAGCGCCGGGGCCACCACAAGCACGCCAGCCGCACTGCCGAGCCACCGCGTGAGCCAGAGCGCCCCAAAGCGGTCCCCGCTCGCGAAGCCCGCGAGCGACAGACAGGTCACGTCCATCGTCGCGCTGACGGCCGTGCTGAGGCATCCGGCGAGGGCGGCAAACACCAAGATGTCCCTCGCCCGATCGAAGACATTGCGGCCGTTGGCGAACCGTGTCACGAGGACGGCGCCGAGGAGCCCCGCGAGCGTGTTGCCGCTGGCGACACCGAGCGTCGTCCACACGGATCCCTCGGTCGTGACGTCCACGAGGAACGACCCCACGAAGAGCGCGGGCCAGACACCGTAGCCGAGCAGGAGTGGAGCCGCCAGGGCGATGCCGGCGGGCGGCCACACCGCCGTCGAGCCGGGGAAGCCGAGGATGAGCCCCAGGTTCCCGGCGGCGTAATAGACGCTGGTGAGGACCAGGAGGCCCCACGGCATCAGGGGCAGACGCGGCAGAGCCATGGCTTCTAGTGTAGTGTAGGCGCGGCCCCGTGCTGATCCTATCGGCAATTCACCCCGTTCCATCAGGGAAAACCCCCCATAGCCAATTACGTCGTTGCGCTCGCTCACCTCGACAGCCTCGCGAAGATCGTGAAAATAAAGTCACAGATCTCACGAGCGATCGATGCCATGCTGAGCCATGCCGAACCCACCGCGTGGGCGCCGCCTCCGGCGCTGAGGTGCGATGGAGGTTTTCCGTGACTTCTCGAGCCGAATCCCGCCGCTGCTGTCGCGCTACGGAGTTGCGGTCGGCCTGACGGGACTGGCTCTTTTGGCCAGCTTGGAGGTGGTACCGCACTGGAGCCCGCGCCACCTCCTGTGGCCCTTCTATGCCGCGGTGCTGCTCGCCGCCTGGTTAGGCGGCCTTGGCCCCGGGCTCTTTGCGACGATCCTCGCCGCGCTCGCGGTCACCCGTCTCTTCCTGCCTTCGACGCCCGCGCTGATGATCCGTGACGCCGGGGATCTCATCGGGCTCCTCCTGTTCCTCGGCGTCGGCGTTCTCTTCAGCGCCTTGAACGCTCGGCTGCGCGCGGCCGAGCGTCGCGCCGAGTCGCTCGACCGCGAGCTGCGACGCGAGGTCGACGAGCGGAGGACGGTAGAAGCGATAGCCGCCAAGCTCGCGACCGTCGTGGAGGAGCTCCAGACCTCGGTCGACCGTTCCCGGCAGCAGATCGGGAGTCTCACCGCGGTCTCCCGCGCGCGGCGCGACGGACGGATCGTGGAGTGCAGCGAGCTCTTCGTGCGCCTCCTCGGCGCGCCCTCGTCCGAAGAGGTCCTCACGCTGCGCATGCGAGACATCTTCCGCGATCCGGCGCAGTGGCAGAAGGTGACGGCCTCGCTCGGACCGGGAGCCATAGTCGAGAACCAGGAATTGCACTGGCGGCGGGTCGACGGCGCGCCGCTGACAGTCCTCGCCAGCATTCGCGAGGTCGATGGCCTCATCGAAGCCATCGCAGTCGACATCACGGACGACAAGCGCGCCGAGGAGGTCGAGCGCTAGAACGCGCCCCTAGCTACTTTCCGGTGCAGAAGTGAGCGACGCGAAGGCGTCTTTATGTGGGAGCCGGGCACCGACCGACCGGCCGATCCGCTCTTGTTTCGATGGTTCGGCTCGCCACCAGGCTCCGCCGTTGCCACCGCGCATCAGGGGCCCGCGCGGCCGAGGACGAGGAGATTGTTCGCGATCACCCCGAGCCCGACCCATCGCTCCATCCCAGCCAAGCCCCGATATCGACATCGCGCGAGACCATGACGGCGCTTGAGAGCGCTGATTCGCCCTTCCGAGCCGGTGCGCCATCGCAAGGCGGCCCGAACCCAGCGGCAGCGTCGTTCCTGGCGCTGGCGCGGGAGCACGACGTGCTGCACGCCCAACTCCCGGGCGAGTTGCTCGTTGCCGCGCAACGCAAACCCCGCATCCGCGACCGCCAGCCGCGGTGGGCGCGCGAAAAGTTGGCGATGCCGGTGGAGCGAACTCGCCCACAGTGTGCCATCGGGGACGCGGCTGGGGCAGACCTCATAGTCGGTGATGAACTGCGCCTCGGCCTCTTGGATCTTGACGAGCTTGCCGAACTCGGTCGGCTTGGTTGCCTTGCCTTTCCGGATGGCTTCAGTATGGGGCTCGAAGAGGCTCAGCAGTTTGTCGGGGTAGTGCGTGTCACCCCGGATGACGCGGGCTCGCGTCTGGGCCAGGACACGCCGGACGGCCGTGGCCGTCTCGCGCAGCTGGTCCCGCAGTCGCTCGACGCCGCCCGCCGTCTCGTGGCGCGTCCGGCCGTGCGCACGCTCAGCTTCGCCGACCGCCGCGCGGGCGATGCGCAGCAGTTCGCGATAGAGCAGCGTCATCCGTGCCTGCGCCTTCGCCCGCGCGGCGCTTTTCCATCGGCTCACGGTCCGGCTCCGCTGCACGATCTCAAAGACCCGCCGGGTGACGCTCCGGGTCCGGTCCCGGACCCGCAGGGTCACCCTCTGCGCCCGGTCGCGAATGCGCTGCATGGTGCGGGTCAGGACGCGCACCCCATCGGCGAGCAACGAGCTGTCCGTGGGGTAGTGGATGTTTGTTTCCACCACGGTGGTATCCACGCGCAGGCGCTGGCCGCGAATCACGCGTCGCTTACGCGCCATCGCGGTCAGGCGGTCGAGGAGCGCCTTGAGCAGCGACGGGTCGAGGAGGTGCGCCAGGCGAATGAGCGTCTTGGCATCGGGGACCCGTTCACAATCGATGCGGCAAAAGGCTCGATATACCAAGCTGCCCCGCACCTCTCGCTCACATTCGTCAAAGCTCCACTGGTAGAGGTGCTTCAGGACCAGCATCCGGAGGACCACTTCGGCGGGAGTGCCGAGCCGGCCGCGCTGCTGGCTCAGCGGATAGCGCTGCGCGAGCGCGGCGGCGATCAGGTCGACAAGTGTTTCGTCCTCGAGCGCGGCATCGATCCGTTGCAGGGCGGGATCCCACAGTTTGTCGCCGTCGGGCAACAGCACTTCGAACACGCTGCGCTGCCGATGGGCGCGACGGACCATGGCACCTCCCACGAGGTGAGCCAGCCTTGGTGCGTGCTCCGTGGATTCGCCGTCGAGAGCTTCTTTCATCACGATGGCGTTACCCCGTCGCGTCCGTCAACAAAATTGCGCGTTCACACAGGGTCCGGCCGCAGGGCCCTGCGAAAACACTGGACCGCCCCGGTCACTTCTGCACCGGAAAGTAGCTAGTGCCTCACGAGCGCCCAGCCGAAGCTCTGGAGGTCCTTGGTGAGGTCCCTTTCGCGCCGGTCACCGCGGCGCCGCTCCATCGCGGCTCGCGTCGGGCCTTGGCGCCGCTCCCCCAACCGGCGATCGAGGATCACGTCCACGGTCTCGCTGGCAAACACGTGCTTGAGGTAGGTGAATCGTCCCGGTTCCGTGCGCGAGACAATGAGGAGCAGTCGGGCCACACTACCTCCCCGAGACTGACCGTCTCCGACCCATGCCTTTGCATCTGGCAAAGGCTGGTTCGTCCGACCGCGCCGGCGCGTGACTGCGCTGAACATCGAGACCCAACCGTGCCCCGCTCCGCTTTGTCACCGTCTCCATTAAGGGCAAGAGTAACCTTTTCGCCGTTTTCCGGAAACTGGGAAAATCCCGCAAGTCGAATGAGGAAAAGCCCTAATCCGATCCTCGGGGCGCCCGCCCCGGGAAATCCGCCCACGCCGTCCAGGAAGGACCGCTTGCGGAGGCCCCGGGGTGGCGCTATTGATGGGCCCCGATGCGAGGACCTTTCAACCCCGGTGGCGCCGACCCTCCTGGGGTCGGCGGCGAGTACCTGGAGCGCGTCCAGGCGCTGGCCCCTCAGATCGAAGCCTGCGCCGATCAGATCGAGCGGGAGCGACGTCTGCCCTCGGCGCTCCTCGCGGCGCTGATCGACGCGGGCTTGTTTCGACTGCTCCTGCCCCGGTCGCTCGACGGCGCCGAGGTCGATCCGGTCACGTTCGTGCGGGTGATCGAAGCCGTCAGCAGAGCCGACGCGAGCACGGCTTGGTGCCTCTGTCAGACCGCGGGATGCTCGATGGTCGCGGCGTACCTGCGGCCGGACGTCGCGCGGGAAATCTTCGGGCGCGATCCCCGGGCGATCCTGGCCTGGGGACCGGGGTCGGAGGCCCGAGCCATCGCGGTGGACGGTGGCTACAGGGTCGCGGGCACGTGGAACTTCGCGAGTGGGGGGCGTCACGCCAGCTGGCTCGGCGGCTACTGCCCGATCGGGGCGCCGGACGGGACGCTCCGCCGGGGCGAGGACGGCACGCCCGTGGGCCGCACGATGCTCTTCCCGGCCACGAGCGCCACGATGATCGACGTCTGGCACGTGATCGGACTCAAGGGAACGGGGAGCGACTCCTTCTCGGTCTCCGACCTCTTCGTCCCGGACGAGCACTCGGTGGCCCGGGACGACCCCTCGGAGCGACGGCACTCGGGTCCGCTCTACTGCTTCACGACCGGGAGCCTGTTCGCGGCCGGCTTCGCCGGCGTCGCGCTCGGCATCGCGCGGCGCACGCTCGATGCGTTCGTCGACCTGGCCAAAGCCAAGACGCCGCGAGGATTCACGCGACCGCTCCGTGACAACGCGGTGGTCCAGTCCCAGGTGGCGCAGGCGGAGGCTCGGCTCGGCTCCGCGCGACTCTTCCTGCTGGCCTCGCTCGAGGAGATCTGGCGTGAGGTGGGACGCCTGGGGAGCCTGACGCTCGACCAGCGGGTTCGCATCCGACTCTGCGCCACCTACGCCATCCATCAGGCCAGAGAGGTCGTCGAGACCGCCTACCACGCGGCCGGCGCGACCGCGATCTTCGCGAGCGGCGCGTTCGAGCGCAGGTTCCGGGACATGCACGCGGTGACTCAGCAACTCCAGGGCCGTCAGGCGCACTTCGAGACGGTCGGCCGGTTCCTGCTGGGACTCGAGCCCGACACGTCCTTTCTCTAGACGCTCGCCATCTCGGCGGACGCTCAGGCAAAGGGGCCTATGAAGATCCACCGGCTCTACGTCGACACGAACGGCGAGTCCCACTTCGAGGACGTCGAGATCCCGCTCACGGAGTCGACCCGCGCGGGGCGGCTGTCGGCGCGCCTTGCCGCCACGGGGATCATCTTCCGCGAGGTGTCGCCCGACTACGACCTGGACTGGCACCCGGCCCCGCGGCGACAGTACATCATCAATCTCGACGCGGGCGTGCAGATCACCGCGAGCGACGGCGAAACGCGCCGCATCGGCGCCGGCGAGGTCATCCTCGTCGAGGACACGTGGGGCAAAGGGCATCGCTCCAAGGCGCTCGACGGCAAGGCGCGCCGCTGCATCTTCGTCCCCGTGGACTGAGGGGAGGGACGCCCGGAATGACGATGGCGCTCGACGACATCACGGTGCTCGATCTCTCCCACGCCCTCGCCGGCCCGTTCGCGTCCACGCTGCTCGCGGACTTTGGCGCCCGCGTGATCAAGGTCGAGCCACCCGGCAGCGGGGACATCGCGCGTGCGTGGGGGCCGCCGTTCTACGGCAGCGAGCCCGCGTACTTTGTCAACCTGCAGCACCCGACCGCGGGCAAGGTCAGGATCGTCGGCCCGCCCGTGCGGTTGTCGGAGACTCCCGGAGCCATCCGGGAACCGGCGCCGCTCCTCGGCCAGCACACCGACCAGGTGTTGCGCGAGCGCCTCGGGCTCGGCGACGACGAGATCGCGCGGCTGCGCCGGGCCGGCGCGATCGGGAGCCGGCGCTAGTCGACGCGGGGCGCGCCGCCTTCACGGCGTCTCCTTTTCGTTGCCGGTCCGTGGCGTGTAGACGACGCGACGCCCCGCAGTCTTGCGAATCACGCGGCCTCCCCGGCGGAAGAGCCCACCGAGCAGCCGAACCGCCGCATAGTAGATGTACCGCGACGCAAACTCGTCCCGTGCCATGAGGCGCAGGAAGCAATCGTCGGCCTGGCGTCGTGTGAGGGGGAGGTCATCGGGCAGGAACTGGTACAGGGCGTCGTGAATGAGCGAAGCGTAGTAGGTCTTGGGCCTGCCGGTGCGGGAGTGGACGACGCCATCCGGCACGCCAAAGGAGAAGTCCAGAAGGCAGAATTTGGGCGTGCAGCCGTCCCACGCGTAGTCCCGTGGGACCATGATGGTGCCGTCGGTGCGAACGATAAGACGGACGACGCCCGTTCGATCCTCGAAGGCCCAGTCGCGCTCGAATCGGTATGGGGACTGCCAGCTGTACGCGTGGTCGAGCCGGTACCGCCAGCTGACGGCGTTCTTGCAGAGCATGGGCAGGCCTCCATGGCGCCGGTTTCTGGGAGCGATCGCACCGCGGCACCCCGCTGTTGTAGCAGATCGAACGGATCACGCCCACCCCACCCGCCGGGGTCGTGTGCCGGTGCTATAAGACAGACCGCTCCATTGACCGCACGCCACCCGCGGGACTACTCTCGGCCCACACCAGAGGTCGCCGTACCGCCGCGCGAGAAGGTCGGATGGAGGCCGGCATGGACTGGCAGAAGGAGATGGACGAGCTGAGGCGCCGCGAGGAGCTCGCGGAGCAGCTCGGCGGACCCGAGCGTGTCAAACGCCAGCACGATGGCGGGCGCTATACCATCCGCGAGCGCATCGCCAAGCTCGTGGACGCCTCCACCTTCCACGAGCTCGGCAAGATCGCCGGTCGGGCGACCTACGACGAGCACAACGACCTCGAAAGCCTCGTCCCCTCCAACTTCGTGTTCGGGCGCGCCACGGTGGACGGGCGGCCCGTCGTCGTCGGCGGCGACGACTTCACCGTGCGCGGCGGTTCGGCGGACGCGACCATCAAGGGCAAGCACACCATGTGCGAGCGGATGGCGCACGACCTCCGGCTCCCGTTGATCCGTCTCGTCGAGGGCTCCGGCGGGGGCGGCTCGGTCAAGACCATCGAGACCACCGGCCGCGCGAACGTCCCCGCCGTCGACGGCTGGGAGTGGGTCGTCGCCAACATGGGCACGATCCCACGGGTGGCGCTCGGCCTCGGCTCCGTGGCCGGCCTCGGCGCGGCGCACCTGGCCGCGGCGCACTATTCGATCATGATCAAGGAGAAGTCGGCGCTCTTCGTCGCCGGGCCGCCCGTCGTCGAGCGCCTCGGTCAAAAGCTCACCAAGAACGAGCTCGGCGGCTGGGAGATCCAGCTCAAGGCCGGCGCCGTCGACGACGCCGTGGACACCGAGGACGAGGCCTTCGCCCGCGCCCGTCGCTTCCTCTCGTACCTGCCGTCATCCATTGACGAGCTCCCGGCGCGCGGGCCGCGGACCGACGAGCCCGAGCGCCGCGAGCCCTGGCTCTTCGAAGCGATCCCCCACGACGTCCGGAAACCGTACAAGATGCGCGCGATCGTCGAGGCGGTCGTCGACCGCGGCTCGTTCTTCGAGTTCTCGGCGCTGTACGGCGGCGCGATCATCACGGGGTTCGCCCGCCTCGACGGATGGCCGGTGGCGCTGATGGCGAGCGACCCGCTCTTCTACGGCGGTGCCTGGACGGCGGACACCTGCCAGAAGGTCGAGCGCTTCGTGGACATCGCCCAGACCTTCCACCTGCCGGTCGTCTATCTCGTGGATTGCCCCGGCTTTCTCATCGGCCGAGACGCCGAGCAGACCGGCACCATCAAGCAGGGCGTCCGCGCGATGTCCGCGATCTGGCAGACCACCGTCCCCTGGTGCGCGGTGATCGTCCGCAACGTCTTCGGCGTCGCCGGCGCCGCCCATCGCAACGGCAGCCGCTACTGCACGCGCTACGCCTGGCCCTCGGGCCGCTGGGGCTCGCTCCCGCTCGAAGGTGGGATCGAGGCGGCCTACCGCGCGGAGCTCGACGCCGCGCCCGACCCGAAGGAAAAGCTCGCCGAGATCGAGGCGCGCCTGACGAAGCTCCGCTCGCCCTTCCGCTCGGCGGAGACGTTCTGGATCGAGGAGATCATCGACCCCCGCGACACGCGGCCGCTCCTCTGCGAGTTCGCGAACCTGACGGCCCCGCTCCGACAGCCGGGTCCGTCCGTGCACCCCATGCGGCCGTAGCGCGGCAGGCAGACACCGGGGACCGCCGAGGGAGGTCAGGCGTACCGGATGCCGATGAGCTCCGCGACCAGCGCGGGGCGCTCCTGCCCTTCGAGCTCGACGGTCATCTCGGACGTCACCCGCACGCCGCCGCCCGCCACTTCTTCGGCGCCGACGATCCGTTGCCGCAGGCGGATCCGTGAGCCCGCCGGCACGGGGCTGATGAAGCGAATCTTGTTCGAGCCGTAATTGATGGACCGGCTCCGCCGGGTGACCTCGAGCAGCGTGGCGGCCATTCGCGGCACCAGCGACAGCGTCAGGTAGCCGTGGGCGATCGTCTTGCCCCCGGGCATCTCGCGGCGCGCGCGCTCGACGTCCACGTGAATCCACTGGTGGTCGCCCGTGGCGTCCGCGAACTGGTCGATCATCGCCTGATCGACCGTGATCCACTCCGAGGGGCCCAGCTCGAGCCCGACGTGGTGGAGAATTTCCGTTGGACGTTCCAACGTGAGCATCGACCCTCCTCCCGATCTTACCGCCGTGGCGGCGCCACCCAAGACATCGCACGCGCGTGGCGCTCCTCGAACTCGCCAATGCGCGCTTCGAAGTCGAGCGTCAGGCCGAGCTCGTCGCGGCCGGTTAACAGCATCTCCTTACGGAACGGATCGGCCTCGAACCGGTGCTGCGCGCCGCCGGGCGCGCCCACGGTCTGCGCGTCGAGGTCCACGGTGACCGCCGCCCCGGGCCGCTCGTGGAGCTGGCGCCGGAGCCCGGCGACGATCTCGCCCGGCAGGATCACCGGCAGCAGCCCGTTCTTGTAGCAGTTCGCATGAAAGATGTCGCCCAGGCTCGGCGCGATCACCGATCGGATCCCGTACGCCTCGAGCACCCAGACCGCCATCTCTCGCGACGAGCCGCAGCCGAAATTCTCGGCCACGACGAGGATCCTCGCCCCGCGGTACGGCGCCTGGTTCAGGACGAACTCGGGCTTCTCCGAGCCGTCGGCGTTGAAGCGCACGTCGCGGAAGAGGAAGCCCGCGTACCCCGGGGCCCCCTTGGGCGTCACCAGGAAGCGCGCGGGAATGATGCGGTCGGTGTCGATGTTGGGCAGATCGAGCGGCGCCGCGACCGCCGTGAGCCTGGTGAAGGGCTCCACCTCAGCTCTGAAGCGTGCGGACGTCGGTGAGGCGGCCCGTCACCGCGGCGGCGGCCGCCATCGCCGGCGACACCAGATGCGTGCGCGCGCCCTTGCCCTGACGTCCTTCGAAGTTGCGATTCGAGGTGGAGGCCACGCGCTCGCCCTCGCGCGCGGTCTCGCCGTTCATCCCCACGCACATCGAGCAGCCCGCCTCGCGCCACTCGAAGCCGGCCGCGACGAAGACGCGGTCGAGCCCTTCGGCCTCGGCGGCGCGCTTGACCAGCCCCGAGCCCGGCACGATCCACGCGGGCACCGTGGCGCGGCGCCCCTTCACCACCCGCGCGACCGCGCGCAGGTCCTCGAGCCGGCTGTTGGTGCAGGAGCCGATGAAGACGCGATCCACCCTGATCTCCGTGAGCGGCGTGCCGGGCTTGAGCCCCATGTAGGCGAGGGCGCGCTCCATGCTGGCCCGGCGCGCCGCGTCGTCGACGTCCGCTGGATTTGGCACGCGGCCCGTGATGGGCAGGGCGTCCTGCGGGCTCGTCCCCCAGGTCACCGTCGGCGCGATCTCACCCGCGGAGAGCTGCACGTCGCGGTCGAACGGGGCGCCGGGATCGCTCGGGAGCGTCTTCCAGGCGGCGAGGGCGTCGCCCCACGCGTCGCCCCGAGGCGCCCAGGGCCGGCCCTCGAGATAGGCGAAGGTCGTCTCGTCGGGCGCCACCATGCCGGCGCGCGCGCCCGCCTCGATCGACATGTTGCAGACCGTCATGCGCTCGTCCATGGACATGGCGCGGAAGGTCGACCCCGCGTACTCGATCGCGTGCCCCACGGCGCCGGCCGCGCCGATCTTGAGGATGATCGCCAGGATCACGTCCTTGGCGCCGACGCCGGCCGGCAGCCGGCCCTCCACCGTGATGCGCATGACCTTGGGCGTCTTCTGCCAGAGCGTCTGCGTCGCCATCACGTGCTCGACTTCCGTCGAGCCGATGCCGAAGGCCAGAGCCCCGAACGCTCCGTGCGTCGCCGTGTGCGAGTCGCCGCAGACCAGCGTGATGCCCGGGAGCGTCAACCCCAGCTCCGGCCCGATGACGTGCACGATCCCCCGCCGCGCGTCGCCGACGCCAAAGTAGACGATCCCCTGCGCGGCGGTGTGCTGGCCGAGCGAGGCGACCATCGCGCGGATCTCCTCGTCGGGCGCGGGCGACCCGGGCGAGGTCAGCACATAGTGGTCCGCCGTCGCGAACGTGAGGTCGGGCCGCCGCACCCGCCGCCCGCTGTTCTGGAGCCGTCCGAAGGCGCGCGTCGAGCCCTCGTGCAGCAGGTGCCGGTCGATATACAGCAGGACGTGCCCGCCCGGCCCCTCGGCCACGACGTGGCGCGACCAGATCTTCTCGAACATCGTTTGCGGAGAGAGCGCCATATCACTCCACGAGGGAACGTGCGTCAGCCCCAGACTATACTCCCCACGCCGGCCTCGGCCCCCGTCGAGGTCCGCGACGCCCGTCTCCTCGCGGTCGGCTCGGCTCGCCGCCTACGGCGTTCGATCGGCCCGGCGCCAGCGAGCGTCGAGGCTCCACGGGCCAGCGCCCGCCCCAGCGAGGTACAACCAGACGAAGCAAAAGAGCGCCGCCAGCTCGCCCTGATTGAGGATCGGCCAGAAGCCCCGGGGCGCGTGGCGGAGGAAATACGCGACCGCCATTTCTCCCGCCAGGAGCAGGGCCACGGGCCGAGTGAAGAGCCCGACGAGCAGCAGCAAGCCGCCGAACGTCTCGAGTACGCCGGCCAGGCCCTGCAGCGAGGCCAGTGGGACGGGGTCGCGCGGCTGGCCCGCGGGCACGGTGAAGAGCTTCTGGGTGCCGTGCGCCATGAAGAGAAACGCGGCGTCGATCCGGAGCAGGCTCCGTAAGTACGGCGCCCAGCGCGCCGCGACGGGTCCGATGAGACGACGGGCCATCCAGACGGGGTCCCTCCGTCAGTTCGAGCCACGCAGGACGCGACCCGGCAGGCGGCCCGTCGGTTCACCGTCGCGAAAGATCACCTCGCCGTTGACGAGCGTCGCGTGGTAGCCCACGGCACGCCGGACGATCCGTGTGGCGTCGCCAGGAAGGTCGCGCCGGTCCTCCCGGTCGCCCGCCGCCACACGGTCCGGATCGAAGACCACGAGATCGGCGGCGAGTCCCTCGCGCACGAGCCCGCGGTCCCGCACGCCGAGCAGCAGCGCCGGCTCGAACGTCAGCCGCCGCACCGCCGCTTCGAGGGAGAGCGCGCCCTTGTCCCGCACCCAATACCCGAGCAGGTGGCTCGAATACGCCGTCTGACAGATGAAGGCCACGTGCGCCCCACCGTCGGAGCCGCCGACGATGACGTACGGGTCGGCGATCATCGCCCGCAGCGCGTCCTCGTCACCATTCTGGAATCCGACGATGCGGAAATCGGTCGCGAGCTCCTCGTCGAGCGCCAGATCGAGCATGGCGTCGAGCGGACTCTTTCCCTGCGCGCGCCCGATGTCGACGACGTTCTTCCCGAGCCAGGGGCGGTTCCGCTCGTGGGTGACCGCGTCGACGAAGACGTCCTGCATGCGCTTGGAGAACACGCGCGGCGTCGGGTCGTCCAGGTCGGCCTGGAGCGCCGCACGCACCTCGGGCATGCGCAGGCGCGCGCGCTTCTCGGCCCGAGGGCGCGATGTCTCGAAGAAATCCTTCCAGGCCGGCATGTCGCCGAAGATCCCGCCACGCAGCGAGAAGCTCAGGTCGAAGCGCTCGCAGAGCGCGAGCGGGTGGATCCGGGCGCCCGCGCGGAACTGGCTCCGGGTCCAGTCGAGGACCTGCCGCCAGTGGTCCGGCGCGTTCCAGGAGTGCAATAACAGGTTCCAGAGGACGGGGCGCCCGCTCGCAGTCGAGAGCTGGGCCATGAAGCGCAGATCGTCGGCGCCGACGAGCGGGACCGCCTTTGGGATGAAGCAGACGACGCCCCGCCGGAAGGGTTTGAGCGCCCGGGCCAACGCGATGATCTCGTCGCCGTCGGCCCAGCGGCTCGGCACGGGCAGGCCGTCGCCGTCGAAGTGGACGGGGCCGTACGAGGACGAAAACCCGAAGGCGCCCGCGTCCATGCACTCGGCGACGACGTCCGCCATCGCCTGGATCTCCTCGGCGGTGGCGGCGCGCTTGCGCGCGTCGTCGCCCATCACGTGGTACCGGATCGTCGAGTGCGGCGCCAGGGACATGACGTTGACGCCGAGGCCACGGTCGAGGGCGTGGAGGTACTCTCCGTAGCTCTGCCAGCTCCACGGGACCCCCTGCTCCAACGACGCGAGCGGCATCGCCTCCACCTTCGCCAGCATCGTCCGGATGTAGTCGCGATGCTCGGGCTTGAGTGGCGCGATGCCGAAGCCGCAGTTGGTCATGAGCACGCTCGTGAAGCCGTGCCATGACGTCGGGGTGGCGAGCGGGTCCCAGAAGAGCTGGGCATCGTAGTGGGTGTGCGGGTCGATGAATCCGGGCGCCACCACGCGGCCGGTGGCGTCGACCACCTCGCCTGCGCGACCGTCGACCTTCCCGATCGCGACGATCCGCCCGCCGGCGATCCCGACGTCCGCCTGGTAGGCGGGCATCCCCGATCCGTCCGCGACGAGCCCGTTCTTGATCAGGACGTCATAGTCCATGGTCCACCTCCCCGGGGACGCCTACGCGCCCGGCCCTCGTTCCATCGAGTAGGGTTGCCAGCGCACCAGCGCCGTCTTCGGAAGGACCGCGGGGTTCACACAGCTCCTGGGCCATCGGCCGCGGAGCACCAGCGCGATCTCCTGGCCCACCCGCCGCCGCCGCGCCGGATCGAACCGCGCCGAGGCCGACGCCACGTGCGCGGTGAGGATGACGTTGTCCATTCGGAGCAGCGGATTGGTCGGAGCGGGCGGCTCCGTCTCGAGCACGTCGAGCCCAGCGGCGGCGATCCAGCCTTCCTCGAGGGCCTTGATGAGCGCCGGCTCGTCCACGGTCGGCCCACGGCCGGTGTTCACGAAGATCGCGCTCCGCTTCATCGACCGGAAGTGCTCTTCGGTCAAGAGGTGCTGGGCCTCCGGCGTCGCGGGGGCGTGCATGGAGACGATGTCCGACCGTTGCAGGAGCTCGCCGAGGCCCACCGGCTCCACGCCGTATTGGCTCATGAGCAGCTCTTCGATGTAGGGGTCATAGGCCAGCATGTGCACGCCGAAGGGCCGGGCCCGGCGGGCCACGGCCCGCGCCACGTGGCCGAAGGCGACGAAGCCCAGGGTCTGACCCATGAGCCGCGGAAGCTCGTACAGCATTGGCCGCCCCTCCCGCCACCGTCCTTCGCGCACCAGCCGATCCTGGACGACCAGCCGGCGGAGGGTGGCCAGGATCAGCGTCATGGCGTGGTCGGCCACTTCCTCGATGAACGTGTCGGGGACGTTCGTGACGGGAACCCCGCGCGCGGTGGCCGCCGCGACGTCGACGGAGTCGACCCCGACACTGCCGAGCGCGATCACCTGGCACCGCTCGAGGCCGTCGATGATGCGCTTGGTGATCGGACGGACCTTGGCGTAGAGGGCGTCGGCGTCGCGCGCCGCGCTGACGAAATCGTCCTCGCTCTTGGCCGCGACTTCGACGATCTCCGCCCCGAGCGGCTCGAGGGCCTCCATTTCCAGCTCGTAGCCGGGCCTTCCAGGGCCCACGCCAGCCGGTGTGACGACCTTGAACTTGGCCACGTCGTTCCTCCTTGTCAGCGGCGGCGGACAGCCGTCGCGGGGGTCGGGAACTCCTCAGGGTCGATCGGGATCTCGACGACCGCCGGGCTGCCAGAGGAGAGCGCCGCTCGAAGCGCGTCGCCGACCTGATCGGGATGGTCCACATAGTACCCCGCCGCGCCGAAGAGCCGAGCGAACGCGTCGTAGCGCGGGTTCCCGATGTCGCAGCCGATGTAGCGCCCGCCGTAGAAGTGCTTCTGGTACGCCTTCTCCGATCCCCAGCAATTGTTGTTCATGACCACGGTCACGACGTTGATCCCGTGCCGCACGGCCGTCTCGAGCTCCTGCGCGTTCATCAGAAACCCGCCGTCGCCGTGAATGGCGAGCACCGGCGCCTCGGGGCGGCCGAGGTCGCGCCGACGATCCCGAAGATGTACCGCACCCCCTCGGCCTTCAACAGCTCGACGACGGCCTGTCCGCCGGTCAGCTCACCCACGCACGCACCTCCGTGATCCGCCTGGCCGGATTCTAATCGAGCGCGCGCCGA
>WNFW01001337.1_pt1 | contig 16586 bp, 13 predicted proteins | sample 5400131 | NCBI WGS metagenome assembly WNFW01 (sample SAMN13153362, study PRJNA577476) | soil metagenome | isolation source: 20 cm soil or saprolite under grassland replicate 1 | place: USA:California | collected 2016-06-15 | reverse complement strand
ACAGCGCGCCGGAAATCGGCGAGAAATTATTTATCAGTCCCAAAACTGTCGATACCTACAAACAGCGCATCAACGAGAAGCTCGGGCTCGCGCACCGCAGCGACTACGTGGACTTCGCGCTGAAGATCGGGTTGCTGGCCGATTAGGACTGGTCAGGAAGTCATCGCGACAATCTCAGCGCCTGTCGAGCACACCCGCCGCGTCTAATGCCGCAGCGAGTAGCCAGGTCCTCTGAGCGCCCGGCCCGGGAGCGCGGAGGTCACCTGTCCGCCGTCGACGACTGGTACGCCGTTCACCAGTACGTAGCTCACCCCCGTCGGGAGCTGCGATGGATTCTCGTAAGTCGAACGGTCGATGATGGTGTTTGGATCGAAGACAGTGATGTCCGCGTACATCCCCGGCTTGAGCAGCCCTCGATCGTTGATCCCCACTCTCTGCGCGGCCAGCGACGTCATTTTGCGAATCGCAAACTCGAGCGAGATCACGGAATCCTGTCTCACGTAGCGCCCGAGAATTCGCGGGAAAGTTCCAAACCCGCGCGGATGTCCGCGTTCGCGCCACTTACCCGTCGAATCCGGGCTGACCGCGCCGGCATCCTGCCCGACCGATACCCACGGCTGCTTCATGACGTACCGGAGCGCGTCCTCGTTGAAGGAGAAATAGATCGCGCTCGTGCGTCCGCGATCTCCGATGAGAATGTCGAATGCCGCATCATAAGGGTCTTCGTTCCGCATCTTCCCGATCTCGGTGAGCAGCTTGCCCTCGTAGATCTTGAGGGAATCGACGCCGACTTCGTTCACCATCGTGCGCGCCGCTGTTCGAATACCGGCAGCGCTGTCCGCGCCGAGCTCCGCCTTGAGTCGCGCGCGCACCGCCGGATCCTTGAGTCGGATGACGAGCGAATCGCTTCCGCCTTCCTGTACCCAGGTATTGAGCATCGCCGCTAAACCGGTTCCGCTCGCTATGTAAGGGTACTGGTCGGCGGTGATGTCGACACCTGCCGCGCGCGCCGAGTCGATGAGGGCCACCGCCTGCTGCATCTGCTCGAGCGAGCGCGACTTGATGTGCCTGATCTCTGCCCACGTGCCGGCTTCGGACGCGATCTGGATCGTCTCGCGAATGGCGTCGATCAGTCGCGCACCTTCGCTACGAATATGCGCCGCGTATCCGCCTCTGTACGGTGTTACGTATTTCGTGAGCGCGACCAATTCCTCGGTCGAGAAGAACGTGCTCGGCAGATAAATCAGCCCGGTCCCGAGGCCCACCGCCCCATCGCGCATCGCCGAGTCGATCAGGGAGCCCATTTGCTTCATCTCGGCGTCGGTTGGATGTCGCGTCGCCTGACCCATCACCGCCTCGCGGACCGAGCTCGTGCCGACGTACGTCCCGAGATTTATGGCGGTCCCGCTCTTCTCCAGGAACGCGAAGTATTCGCCGAGTGATCGCCACGGGTACCGCGGATTCGGCTGCTCACCCAGCGCGACGTTCGGCCAGGCGGAGCTTACCTCGCCCGTTATCTCGCTGGTGATGCCCTGCGTGATCTTGGAGACAGCGTGCGGTCCGCGCAGGATCGCGAACTCTGAGTGTCCCAGCATGTCGATGAAGCCCGGCGCGACGACCTGGTCCTTCGCATCGATCACACGGCTGGCGCTCAATCCCATCACCGACGGCCCGACGTACGCGATACGGTCGCCGATAGTGGCAACACTGCCACGGTACCAGGGATTCCCAGTGCCGTCGACAATTCGCGCGTTGGTGATGAGGATGTCGTAACGCGCCGCCGCACGCTGCCTTGGAACGGACGCGCAGGCCGCAGTGAGTGTGATCCCTAGAGCCGAGAGAACTCCGGTGATTCGCATTCGTAAGTTGTTGTGAAGTTGTTGTCGCCCGGAGCCACCAGCCGGCACGCCCACAGCCCCTGGCAGGTAGTCTTCAGTTGCAGTTGGTTAGCGCTACGAGATTTTCTGCGTCTTCTTCCTCAGAAAATCCATAAGGATGAACTGTCCCAGCGTCATGGTGTTGGTGAAGTACGCCTTGCCCTTGCTGATCTCCGACACCTTCTTCACGAACTCGACCAGCGCCCGGTCGCGCGCCAGCATGAAGGTATTGATCAGAATACCGGCGCGCCGGCAGTTCGCCACCTCTCTCAGCGTCGTCGCGATCACGGTGCTGTCGAGGCCCATCGAGTTCTTGTAGATCTGCCCGTTCGGCATCGTCATCGCGCTGGGCTTGCCGTCGGTGATCATCACGATCTGCCGCATGTCTTTTTTCTGCGCCATGAGGAGCCGTCGCGCGAGCTTGAGTCCTTCCGCCGTGTTGGTGTGATACGGGCCGACCTGCGCCTGCGGGAGCGTGGAAAGCGGAATCTCCTCGGCGGAGTCGTGGAAGAGAACGACCTGAAGCGTGTCACCCGGGAACTGGGTACGAATGAGATGCGTCAGCGCGAGCGCCACCTTCTTCGCTGGCGTGAAGCGATCTTCGCCGTAGAGGATCATCGAGTGGGAAGTGTCGAGCATCAGCACCGTCGCGCACGACGAGCGATATTCCGCCTGCCTCACCATCAGGTCGCTGTAGTCGAGATCCATCGGAACATCGAGCGAGCCGGTGCGCGCGAGTGAGTTCTTGAGGGTCTCGTTAACGTCCATGTTGAGGACGTCACCGAACTCATACTCCTTGCTGTAGCCGTCCGCTTCGATTCCCGTCGCTAGATGCGGAGTGTCGTGCGAGCCGAAGCTCGACTTGCCCAGCGAGCTCAGAATGTGGCGGAGACTCTTGTAACCAAGGAAGTCGATGCCCTTGTCGGTGAGATTGAACTGGACACTCTTCGACGCTGCCTGCGCCAGACTTCCGCGTCCCGTCACCGGTTGATGTCCAGCGGGCATTTGGGGCGGCGCCTGCAGGTTCAGGTAACCCTCGGCGGCCAGCTTCTGAATCAGGCTGTCCAGCAGCTCGCTCAGTTTTTCCTGTGATTCCTTTGTTCCATCACCGCGCAGCGCTTCCAGCAGCTCGGGGGTGAACTGGCCGCTCTCGATCAGTGCATCGAGAATGGCCTGACGCAGGGCCTCGACGGATCGATCGGGCTCGGAATCGAAATCGTCGAAGTACGGATTGAGGTTTTGTCCGCCCGCGAACCCCGACTGCAGCAGAAAATCCGCGAGCTTGTCCAGCAGCGCCTGAAGATCGACCGCATCAGCAGCTTCCGGGCTGAACTTCGAGTAGGTGTGGAAGCGCATGACTCTAACATACAACCGTGAGCGCGAGCCGTGTATAATGCGTGCTGAATGGTTCACCCCACTCCAGCGCGCGCCCAGCGTCGATCGATCAACCCGTTCAGGGCGCTCCAGGTTCACCGGAATTTCCGACTTTTCTGGACCGGACAAACCGTATCGCTGATCGGAACCTGGATGCAGCAGGTAGGTCAGGGATGGCTCGCCCTCGAGCTGACCAACAGCGCTTTTCTCGTCGGCGTGGTAAGCGCTGCGGGCACCTTTCCGGTGCTGCTGCTTTCACTCTATGGCGGAGTCATCGCCGATCGACGCAGTAAGCTCCGCATCGTCATCATCTGCCAGACATTGCTGCTCATCGAAGCGGCTGCTCTCTGGTGGCTCACCTGGACTGGTCGCGTCAATTTCCCGTGGCTGCTCGCCGTGACCACCGCCGGTGGATTCATCTCGGCGTTCGAGATACCGGCGCGCCAGGCAATGATCGTCGAGCTCGTGTCGCGCGAGGATCTCGTCGATGCCATCGCCCTCAACTCCGGCGGGTTCAACCTCGCGAGAATCGTTGGCCCATCGATCGCCGCGATCGTGCTCGCGAAGTTCGGTCTGGCATGGTGCTTCGGAATCAATGCGCTGAGCTATTTCGCGGTGCTCGCCAGTCTTGCCCAGATCAGGCTGCCACGGTGGACTCCCGTGCAACATCTGGTGTCGCCATTCGAGCAGCTAAAACAGGGTGTCGACTACATACGCAGCTCGCGGTCGGTCTCCGGGTTGATGGGTGTGATCGCCGTCTATTCCATTTTTGGATTTCAGTATTTGACGATGATGCCCGTCGTAGCGCGCGACGTCCTGCACACCGGCGCGAGCGGATACGGACTGCTGCTGACTTTCGTGGGGATCGGAGCGCTCACAGGCGCGCTCTCGCTGGCGGGATTGGGCGCTCGTATCCGTCGCGGAAGATTGTTCAACGCCACCGCGTACGCGTTCGCTGGCCTCACGATTCTCTTTTCCCTCGCTCGCTCCGTTCACGTCGCCGCGGTCATCCTGCTCGCGCTCGGACTCACGATGCTGATCAACGGTGCGCTTGCGAATGGAATCCTTCAGTCAGTAGTCCCCGACGAGCTCCGCGGACGGGTGATGGCCACCTACGTCTTCGTCTATGTCGGCTTCACGCCGATCGGCTCCTTCATCGCCGGCGCGATGGCGAGATTCGTCGGCGTGGAGTGGGCAGTCTTCAGCGGCGGCGTTGCGATGCTGCTCTACGTTCTGTGGGCGTTCTGGAAGTACCCCGAAATAAGAGCTGTCTAGGAAGGGTCGATGCGGCTAGCTGGCTATAGGAGTACATAAGCGGGGAGCTCTTAGCTGCTTAGCTGTTTAGCTGAGAGCTTCTGTGTACGGCCACCTGGTGCAGCTTTGAAACCTGCGATCCGAAGCTCCCTACGCCGCAGAAGCTCCTAGCCTAATCGCTTCCTGAAGAATCTTGAGCTGTGGAAGCGATAGCTCGGTCGCTCCGATGCGATTCGCGGGAATCATAAACATGTACTCGAAGAGGGCGATCCCCCAGCTGATCACCACGGCTATGTACCACTTCTTGTCGCTGAGATTCCGCAGATGCCCGTACCACGCGAAGGTCATGAAGATGTTGGAGATGATCAGCAGCGATGCCGTTCTGAGAAGAATCATAGATTGAGATGGAGAGGTTTTCGTTTGAGCTCCTAGCTAAGACGCTAAGCAGCTAAGAGCTCCCCGCTTATGTACTCCTGTGCCCAGCCGTCGAGACGCGATCCGTACGCCCCGCCTCAGGCTTTTATCCAGACTCTGATCGCGATGAGCACGAGAAAGACGGCGAACGCTTTCTGGAGCTGCGGACCCGACAGACTCTGCGCCAGCCGTGCACCGAACCACGCGCCGATAAAAAGTCCGAGCGCAATCCACAGCGACGCGACGATGTTGAGGTGCCCGCGCCGGTAGTACTCCCACGCGCCGAGCGCGCCCACAGGCAGGAGCAGGGCGCCGAGCGATGTCCCCGTCGCCATCTGCGGTGCGAATCGGGCCCATAGTATCAACGCGGGTCCGATGATAATCCCCCCACCGATTCCAAACATCCCCGCCAGAAGGCCAGCCGCCAGACCGATTGCGATGAACACAATCATGCCGGGATCCCCTTCTTTACCGCCTCGAGAACCTTGTCGGCGAAAATATCGATTTCGTCGAGTGTCGTGTACACGTTCGGCGTGATGCGGATTCCCTTGAACTCGGGATGCACGATGGGCGTGTTCACGATCCGGTGCTGATTGAGAAGCCACGCGCCGAGCTTGACGTTGTCGATGCCTTCGACCTGAAAGAGGGCGATCGCTCCCGACTGCTTGTTATCCAGTGGTGTCAGCACTGACACCCGCGAGCTCTCGGCCACGACGCGCTTCGCCCATCGATCACGCAGGTAGCGGAGACGGGCGACCTTCCGGTCGATGCCAATGCCATGGTGAAACGCGAGCGCCGCTGAAATCGCGTTGTGATTAGCGGCGGGATGAGTACCGATCTCCTCATATTTCCTGATGTCGTTGTCCTGCGTCGGAGCCGCCGCCATCAAAGGCCACAGACTCTTCTGCTTGTCCTTTCGGACGTAGAGAAATCCGGTCCCGACCGGCGCGAGCAGCCACTTGTGCAGGCTCGTCCCGTAATAATCACACTTGAGATCGTCGCGCTTGAACGGGAAGTGCGCGTAAGCGTGCGCGCCATCCACGAACACTTCGATCCCGAGGGGGCGCGCCATCTCGACGATGCGACGGACCGGCATGATCTGACCGGTAAGGTTGGTGATGTGAGTGACTTCGATGACTTTCGTGCGCGGCGTGATCGCCGACCTGAACCGCTCGACCAGATAATCGTCCGACGGCGGCGGCACCTTGAACGAGACCTGCTTGACGACGATTCCTTCGCGGCGGGCGCGCTGGTCCCAGGCGGTGATCATGCGCGGGTAATTCTGGTTCGTGAGCACGACCTCGTCGCCGCGTTTCAGGTCGAGCCCGAAGATCATGATTTCGTTCGCTTCGGATGCGTTGCGCGTGATAGCCATCTCCTCGAGGTCGCAGCCGAAGTCATCGGCGAGATCTCTCCTCACGCTCTCGATTCGGGGCTCGAGCACGCGCCACATGTGCTCGACGGGCAGCTCGTTCGAGAATCTGAGATCGCGAATCATCGCCTCGAGCACGTGACTCGGCGTCGGGCTGCAGCCGCCGTTGTTGAGATTGATCATCGTGCGATCGGCGTCGAAGGCGCGCTGGATCTCCGCCCAGTATGACTCGTCGTCCGCCACAGCTGTCGGCGAACGATCGCCGGCGATCGCGTTAGCCCGGAACAATGACTTGATCGCGTGCTCGCGAAAAACCGGTTGCGCCGCGAGCCCGGCAACCGCCATGCTCGAGAGGAATTCCCGCCTCGTAGTCATCCTGCCTCCGTTACCGCAAAAGAAAGAGCGATCGCTGTAGACAGCGATCGCTCAATAATATGACCACGCTCAATGTCGAGCGAGCGGGAATCGCGCGTGTAGGGAGTCCACGCTACCGAACGTGAACTTGCTACTGGTATTGGATGTAGAGCGGCTTCGGGTTCAGCATCAGCACTTCCGGCGGAGTGAGAAGTGGGTCGTGCTTCTTGGTGTCGTTGTGAAAAAAGAGCTTGAACCCGGTGAACTGCACCGGCTCCGCCTCGACGTAAGCCCGGTATGAATCGTACTTGAGCCAGGGTTGGCCCCACCCGTCCATGTTGATCACGACCTGCACGCGCGGATCGAGCTTGATTGCATTTGAATTGGTGAGCATCGGCCTGGTGAATCGGTGCACGATCAGCACCTTTGGCGGAAGATTGTTCTGCTTCACGACATCCGCCAGAAGACCGATGGCGTAATTCACGTCCGCCGCGCTCATGGTGCCGATTTTCCTGCCGGGCGGATCCCCGAACTTCATCGAAAACTCCGGGTCGATGCCGAGCATGACGTTCGGACGTTTCAGAAACGGAATGAGACGAGGCAGCTCCTCCTGGACCGTGCTCTGACCAACCTGCACGTCGAGAAAGAGCAGCGCGTTTTTCTTTTGCGCCCATCCATATACCATGTTGACCAGGCTGTCGGTCATGCGCATGCGATATTTCCCATCCCGGCCTGGAATGCCTTGCGCCACAACCGCAATGAGGTGCAGCGCCGGCTGCACGGGATGGGTCGGATCCGCTTTACGCCATTCGTCGAGTTTCTGGTCGAAGCGCGCCAGCATCTGATCAGGTGGCAACTCGCCGAGGATCCCCATTTTCTTCGACAGAGGATTCCCGTAGAAGGCGACAATTCTGTGGGCCGGCAGAATCGATCCCGGCAGTGGCGGCGCGGTCTTTACCGGCCAGGCGGTACTCTTGAGTCCGGTTCTTACGGCTTTTACGAGCTCGAGACTGTCTCTCCTGGTGCGCCCCTTCACGGTTGGGACCGAGATAGGCGGGTCGGGAGTTGAATCTTTTCCGACGCCCTTGGCGGTGCTCGACGCCGTGCCAGGCGATGTTTGCGCCGCTGAAGTCGACATGGCCGCCTGCGCGGTTGGAATGACGGATGAACCCGTCACCGTTCCACTTTGCGTGGTGCTGGTTGCGCCCGGTGAGCCCTGCGACGGAATCGCTTCCCCAGACGGGGACGGTCTTGCGTCATTGCTCGCTGCGCACGCGAGCGAGGCAAGAAGTGCGAAGGAGGCGAGCACCTCAATTGACAAGTATCTATTGAGCGAAGGTGAATGCATGAGCCTTGGATTTGATGAGGGGCATACGGCGGCGGGATCCGGCAGAGAGCGGTAATTCATAAATCAGGCCTGAAAACCCGGTCATGATCATTCTACACCCGAAGGAAGAAGTCGTCCCGAACGGCGCGACCACCACCCGTAACGCCGTTTTTTGCCGTCGCGGGTTTAGAGGCCCCGCCGTATGTTTTGACCGGAATCCCTCTCTGGAGACGTGCACGCGTGGACGACCTGCTCGAACACCTGCGAAAGAGCTTCGCCGACGCCTATCGCGTCGACGAAGAGCTACGCGGTGGAGGCATGAGCAGACTGTTTCGCGCGACGGATCTCGCGCTCAACCGCAAGATCGTCATCAAGATCCTGCCGCCCGAGCTCACCAGCGACATGATGGCCGCGCGCTTCAAGCGCGAAAGCGAAGTCACAGCGCACCTGCAGCATCCGAACATTCTGCCGATCATCACGGCCGGACTCAAAGACGGTCTCATGTATTACGTGATGCCGTTCATCTCCGGCGAATCACTCCGCGAGAGACTCAAGCGCGAGAAGCAGCTTCCGATAGATGACTCGGTCAGGATCCTTTGCGAAGTCGCGTCCGCGCTTTCGTACGCGCACAAGCAGTCCGTAATTCATCGCGACATCAAGCCCGAGAACATCCTGCTGCAGGATGGCCATGCGATACTCGCCGACTTCGGAATTGCCGCGGCGCTGTCGCTCCCCGGCGAGGCTCCGCATTCTCGAATTACTCGCACGGGAATGTCCATGGGCACCGTCGGCTACATGGCGCCCGAGCAGTCGCTGGGAGGGACTGAAGTCGATCATCGCGCCGATATCTACGCGCTGGGCGTCGTCGGACACGAGATGCTGGCCGGCTCGCCACCGTTCACCGGAGCGACGACTCAGGCGATTCTTGCCGCAAATCTCACCCAAGCTCCGCCTCGTCTCGATTATCTGCGCGACGACGTTCCGATCCCGGTATGCCGAGCAATCGAGAAGTCCCTGAAGAAGAATCCCGACGACCGGTTTCAGAGCGCGAGCGAGTTGATCAGCGCGCTGGGCCAGGCCACGCCGCGTCTGTCGAAAATCTCTCGCGCGATCAGCGTTCGAAGATTGCGGAAGATCTCCAGGCGAAAGATCGCGGCCGGCCTGTTTCTTCTCCTCTTCGCCGTCGCGGTCGGCCTCTACGCACGAACGCACGTCCCCGCTGGTCCGCCGGAAGCTGTAACCGTTGTCGTGGCTCCGTTCGACGCAAGTTCGGATCTTGGGCTCTGGCACGAAGGGATCGTCGATTTGCTGGCGCGCAACATCGACGGCGCCGGACCTCTTCGCACGGTGTCGCCGACGCTCGCGATCAGAGGCTGGAAAGCTGGCACTCGTTCGGATCGGAACCCTGCGGAGCAGCTGGCCCGCAACCTCAAGGCGAGGTATGCGATTTACGGGTCGCTGGTGACATCAATCGGCGATTCGGTACGCGTGCACTATGGACTGGTGGACGCCACGACGGATTCGGTCCTCGTCGATGAAGACGCTCTCGTTGGCAGCGTCGAGAAAGCTGCCGACCGTCTCACCATCAATGTCCTCAGTGAGCTCGGCAAAAGGCACCGCATCGGAGCGGTCCGCACGACCTCGATTGGGTCGAATTCCGCTCTCGCCCTCAAGGCTTTTCTGCAAGGCGAGCAGTACTACCGCAAAACATCGTGGGATTCCGCGGCGGCTTCGTATGCGCGCGCAATTTCGATCGACACTGGCTTTGCTCTGGCGCTGAGACGGGCCGGACAGGTTACCGCATGGCAGACCAGCGAGACTGACTCGGCTACCCGCGCCTTCGCACTTCGTGCTGGCTCGCGAATTCGGAGCCTTTCCCCGCGCGACAGCCTGCTGATTACGGCCGATTCTCTCAGCTCGGCGCTTCAGGGTGGCGATCCCAATCTTCCGAACTGGCGTCTCGCCCGAAGACTGTTTGCGACAGTCAATGAGGCTGCGAAAAAATATCCCGACGATCCGGAAGTGTGGTACGTGGTGGGCGAAGCACGCTTCCATCACGGATACGGGAGCATCTTCGACGTCAGCGAGGAGAGTGTTCGCGATGCGTTCAAACGATCGATAACACTCGATTCAGCGTTTTCGCCGGGTTACATCCATCTCGTCGAGCTCGGCTACACCCTCGGTGGCGCGATCGAGGGTCGCGGTGCGGCTCGCGAGTACCTTGCGCACAACCCGGGCGGACAGCACGCGGCCGGCATTCAACTGCTCGAAGCGCTCACGGATCCGGCGCTGAAGAGCGAGAGCTCGCGACTGCTCGCGGCGGCGCCGACCGATGTGCTGTTCGATGGGTGGATGATCGTACGTCGCTTGACTGATCCTGCGGAGACTGCGCTGCGCTTGCTGCGCACAGCTGCGGCGCGTCCAAGGGGTTCTCCTCAGTTCGCGCAGGACTCGGTTCGACTTCAAAGCTCGCTGCCGCTTCAACTCGCGTATCGCGGAAGGTTGAGCGAGTCATACCTCTCGATCGGGACACGTCCGTCGCGACTTTTTGCGCAGCTCGCACTGCTCGGAGCTGTCGAAACCGATACCGCGAACGCCGTTTTCGCGCGCTGGCTCGCGGCCCGCACACCACAGGTTCACACCGCCCTGGCATGGTGGGCAGCGCGTGGCGACTCGAATTCGATATCGCAGTTGATCCGCGTCTACGATTCGGCCCTTGCCAACGGGAAACCTGAGAACCGCGCGACCGCTGCATACAATTCCGCGGCCGCTCACGCGTATCTCACCCTGGCCCGCCGCGATACTCTCACTGCACTACGCGCCTTCGCTACACTCTCCGACACGGGATGTCTTCGCTGCGAGCTTGATCGACTGACGACCGCGCAGCTTCTGGCCAGTGCCGGGAGATTTGCGGAGGCCGACAAGATCCTTCGCCAGCGTTTGTACGCCGCGGTGACCCCGACAGAGATCGTCATGGCCCTCGAGCGTGGCAAGGTTGCAACAGCTCTGGGTCATAAAAGCGACGCCAGACGATGTTTTCAATTGGTAGTGGAGGCTTGGGCGCGGGGCGATCCGGGCGCTCGAACGTGGGTTACTGTGGCCCAACGGGGGCTAAGTCGATTATGACGACGTGTGAGCGCGGTCGAATTTTTCCTATAGCGAGTTTGCCTCGAGCCGATACATTAGTCGAGCCCCTCAGCTTACTGCTGAGCTGCGAGCCAAGCGATCACTTCTAACCCGGTACCTTTTTATGAAACGGTTCGCGCTCCCTCTCTCCCTCCCCCTAGGTGTTCTCGCGTTCGCTCTGGCCTGTACGGACTCCACGTCCCCTCGACAGAGCACGTTGACTCCAGCGAATCCCACGCTCGTTCAGGGTACCGGGAATATTCCTCCTCCTCCAGTGGATGCCGCGATCCAAATCACAGTCTTCAGCACTCCCGTCAGTGGATTATTTACGGGCGTCTATTTTGCCAACGCGGCAGTTCTCCCGTCCGTTGTCGCGGCCCTTGATGCGAGCGATCCAGATTTGGCTTTTAGCGGAACGGCATGGCTGCGATTGGACAACACCCAGGGTTTTGGCTCGACTGCCAGCGCCAATGCGCGGTTCCAGAACACCAGCGGGAATCTGTCCGGCAGAGGCACGCTCGTGATCGAGGGCGAGACGATTCACATCGTCGCAGTGACCTCGTTCACGGCCAATCCTAATTGCCACCTCACCCTGTTTCCGTGTGCTGTCATCACTTTCGATGCTACGATCGATAGTGACCCTGGCGTGACCCATCATGGCACCGCCACCGCGTTCGACAAGGAAGTCTGCACTTTCGTCTATCCCATAGAAGGGAGTCCGTATTTCACTTGCCCGAATGAAATTGGGTAGTAACTGATCGCCGAACAGCTCGGGTCCTGAGTACTGGCTAGCGGTGGAGGTGATGACAATCACCTCCACCGCTGATCGTATCGGGGATTTGGTATGTCGTTATCAACCCGGTCCCCTTCTTGCTTTCGGGATATGTTCGGGCTATCCTAGCAGAGCCATGTCCGATCGCAATGCCGCCATCCGCGCTCTCATCGAGCACCAGTTTCCAGATGCGACGCCGGTTACTCATCGGACCGCGGAGCCGGTGGCGACGGGCATCGAAGTACTCGACTCGATCCTTCCCGGACACGGTCTGCCCCGCGGACGGCTCACCGTCTGGATGCCGCAAGGTGGAGCGACAGCTGTCCTTCGTGCTGCCTGCAACACCACTGTCGCCCAGGGTGAGCGAGCAGTCTGGATCGATGGACTCGGCACTGTCGCCGGCCCATTTTGGGAAGAAGGTCCGATCCTCGTGAGACCGCGCAATCGGAAGCACGGACTCCGCGGCGCGGAGGAGCTCCTTCGCTGCGGAGGATTTGCACTCGTCGTCGTTGCTGGAATCGAGCCCGAGGGCACCGAGACGGTACGGCTCTCCCGCGCCGCGCGCGAAGGTGGCGGCGCGCTCGTCACTCTCACTACGCACGCATCGATGGCTAGCCTCCGCATGACCTCGCAGATCCTGCGCGAGACTTACCGGTGGAGAAAAACTCCATTCGGTGAGCCAGCGGAAGCACAGGAGGTAATGATCCGCGTCCGCGCCCGCTCGCTCGGCTGGAACAAGAGCGCCGATTTCCCGGTGCCGGTCGTCCCCTACGATCTGCGAATGTCGATCGAGCCGGGACTCAGAGATAGACGCGGAATCAAATAAAAAAACAACTGCGGACTGCGGACCAAGTGCACTGCGGACTGCTGACTAATTGCGGATTGGGACACTTACTGCGAACTGATGACCAACGGCTGCGAACTGATGACCGGTGCGGACTGCGGGCTGCGGCCTGTCCGCAGTCCGCAGCACTTGTCCCCCAATCCGCAGTTAGTCTCCCAATTCGTAGTTAGTCTCCCAATTCGTAGTTAGTCAGCAGTCCGAAATGCAGTTAGTCCGCAATCCGTAGTACTGACCCCAAAGTCCGGCGCACTTGCAAGCGCTAAGGGGCCGAACGATTCGGACAGTCTCTGTGTCGAACTAATTAAGCAATGTTCGCGACAGAGATTGGCGGCGGATAACATCACCGCGTGAACGAGAGACAGCTTATCGCCCGGGTCATCGCGGGAGATCGGTTGGCCGGGCGGGCGCTGTACGACACGCACGCACCCCGGGTGTACTCTCTCGCCTATCGGCTGAGCGGAGACGCGGAGAAAGCCCGCGAGTTCACGCAGGACACATTCATTCGCGCGTTCTCCAGACTTTCTCAGTTTCGCGGCGATGCTGCGTTTTCGACCTGGCTGCACCGGATCACGGTCACCGTGGTCTCGAACGCGAGACGAAGCGAGCTGAGGGTTGCACGTGAAGTAGCGCTCGACGAAGCGCATTCGATCGAGGTTACGACTCCGCAAGCGGAGCCCGATCTCAAGGAATGCATTGCACGGGCGGTAGAAAATCTTTCGGAAGCTTATCGGACCACGCTGATAATGCATGACATCGAGGGATACACGCACGCGGAAATCGCCGGCATCCTGGGCGTCCCGGAGGGGACGTGCAAGAGCCGGCTCTCCGCGGCAAGAGCGCAGCTGAGGGAAGTCCTCGCTGCATTCAGGGAGTAGAGGCACGATGGACGAGAATCAACCGGACGACGTGGTTCGCGATCTTCCGCGCATCTTCAACGATCCGCCACAACCCCCACTCGACGAAATGTGGGCGGTGATCGAGGACGCGCATTTCAACGTGCCGCGTTCGGTTCCAACGACGCGGGGAATGCTGCCGAGCGCGCCATGGATGGTGGCCGCTGCCGCGCTGCTGGTCGGGATCGGAATTGGACACTACTTCCCGGGAAAGAATTCCTCGCAGATCCCAAATTCTCCCGCAGCCGCTGCATCCAATTCCCCATTGCTCGCGAGCGACACCTCGGCAGTTGCTGACGCGTACCGCGACCAAACCAGCCGCTACCTTGGTCAGGCGGCCGCTCTTCTCATCTCCCTCCCGGCAAAGGACGCAAACGGAAAGACCGACGCGACCTTCGCCAACAAGGCCGCCGATCTTCTCGTGACGACGCGCCTCCTCATCGATTCTCCGGCTGCAACCGAGGACCCCAAGCTTCGCTCGCTGCTCGAGGACCTGGAGCTCGTGCTCGTGCAAATCGCCCGGCTGAGAGGCGAGCGAAACAAGAGTGATCTCGACCTGATTCACCAGGCGGTTGAGCAGGGCGACGTTCTCTCCCGTCTCAACTCCGCTGTGGCAACAACTCAATCCTCAGAATGAGGGAAGGATGATCAGAGCAACTTTCATCGCGACCGCGCTCGGCCTCTGCGTTCTCTCGAGCGGGTCCGGTGCGCAAGAGCCGACTCCCGCGCCGACGCCAGTTCCCCCATCGCCGGACACGAGGCCGGCTCCGGCACGACCCGTTGCCGCGCCGAGGGTCAAGCGGCCAACGCCGCCGCCGGCCGAATGGTCGTCGCCGGATTTCTCCGGGCTCGAGGCAGGGCTCGACGCGCTGCAGGACATGCAAATGGAGCTTGGTGCGATTCCGCCGATGCACATGAATATCGATCCGATGGCCGGGTTCGACCTGGATTTCCATCTCGCGCCGGCTCCGGAGATGGAGTGGGCGATGGATGCGGCCATGGCGCCTCTCGATTTCGATTTCGAGATGCCTTCCCTTTCTCCGATTGCACCAATGCCGCCGATGGAATGGGCTCCGATGGTGATGGACGCGATGCCGCCGATGCCGCCGATGCCGCCGATGCCAGCGATGGAGATAGCGCCTTTGACGCCGATGGTGATCCCGCCCATGGACATGACGCCAATGCCGTCGGCGCCGGAAATGTCCTACGCTCCCGTTGCTCCACAACTGGCATTCGAGCGGGCAGCGATGGCGTTCGACCGTGTCCAGGGCCAATCTCCATTCGAGCGACAATTCGGTTCGATCGCCAGCACTCCTCCGCAGGCGTGGGCTCAGGCAGATCCCGCCGATTCGCTCTATCGCCTCGCACGCGAAGCATTGAACCGCGGCGAGTATCGTCGCGCTGCCCAGTTGTTCGGCGACATCAGCCAGCGCTTCCCGAATTCAGCCTACGCATCAGACGCTCGCTACTGGCGTGCTTTCGCCCTTTATCGGCTCGGTAGCACGAGCGATCTGCGCGACGCACTGGCTGCTTTGCAGGACAGTGGTCGCGGCTATAGACAGGTTTCGCTCCAGACTGACGCACCGGTGCTGGCGACCAGGATTCGCGGCGCGCTCGCTGCTCAGGGTGATGGAGATGCCAAGAGGGCGGTCAACCAGGCCGCGGCGCAACCCGGCACAGCGTGCGACCGCGAAGACCTCGCAGTGCGAATCGAGGCGTTGAACTCCCTCGGACAAACCGATCCTGAATCCACCACTCCGATTCTCCGCCGTGTCCTCGCTAGACGCGATGACTGCTCGGCGAGTTTGCGCCGCGCAGCGGTCTACCTTCTCGGTCGGCGTACGGATGCAGAGGCGATGAATCTCATTATGGGCGCGGCGCGCAACGATCCGGACATCAGAGTTCGATCCGAGGCATTGCGGTTTCTGGCGGCAATGCCTGGTGATCAGGCCATCTCCACTATTGAAGAGATGGCCCGGACTCCCGGCAACGAGGAGCTGCAGCGCGCCGCCATATCGGCGTTGGGCCGCAGCGACAACCCGCGCGCGCGGCAGAGTCTGAGGTCGATTGTCGAGCGGACCGACCTCAGCGAAAGCTTGCGCGTCACGGCTCTTTCGAGCGTCGACGCCGACCATGCCCCGGACAACGCGGCCTACATCAGGTCGCTTTATCCGCGGCTCGAGACCCCACGACTCAAAGCAGCCGCGATCCAGGCCGCGGCACGAGTCGGCGGGAACGACAACGATCAATGGCTGCTGACCATCGTCCGCAATCAGAACGAGCCCGTCGATGTCCGCTCAATGGCATTGCGCTACGCCGGTCGCTCGACAATTCCGATGGGCGACCTCACGAAGATGTACGATGTCGCAGGCGACCGGCCGCTGCGGGAGCAATTGATTCGGCTGTACGCACAAAGAACCGAGCCGGAAGCCACCGACAAGCTTCTCGATATCGCCCGCACGGGTACGGATCCCGACATGCGGCGCTACGCGATCTCCGCGCTGTCCCGGAAGAACGATCCCAGAACCAAGAAGCTTCTACTGGAGATCATCGACAAATGACCAAGCGCATCCCGCGCCTCGCGATCGCGCTGATCCTCGCCTTCGCTCTCATCGGCTCGAACGCGCGTGCGCAATCGCTCGCGAATCGGATCGCCTCGTCTTCAGACCGTTCGGTCCAATTCAGCTACAAGGCGCGTCCCGGCGTCTGCGGCGATGGTAGAACGTATATCTCCTTCGGCTCGACGTTCTACGGGTCGTACTCCTCGAACGATGCCGAACAGTGTCAGACTGGCCCCGTTCGCGTGATCATCGATCTCGCCGATCGAAACGTGGTCGCGCTGCGGACTTATGTCGGTGTCACGCCTGCCGCTGCGGATGCAGCAGTCAGTAACCTTGGGGTGGTGTCTCCCGCCGATGCCGCGGATTATTTGTTGGCTGTAGCATCACGCGCGGACGGACGGGTGGGCCGCGACGCGAT
>WNFW01001336.1_pt1 | contig 16588 bp, 11 predicted proteins | sample 5400131 | NCBI WGS metagenome assembly WNFW01 (sample SAMN13153362, study PRJNA577476) | soil metagenome | isolation source: 20 cm soil or saprolite under grassland replicate 1 | place: USA:California | collected 2016-06-15 | reverse complement strand
CGCCGATTTCCCAGCGAACGATATTATTTTTGATCCAAACATTCTGACGATTGCCACCGGCCTGGAAGAACATCGCAATTACGCGGTCGATTTCCTTGAAGCGACGCGCTGGATCAAAAAGAATCTGCCGGGGGCACGTGTTAGCGGCGGGGTAAGTAACATTTCTTTTTCGTTTCGCGGGAACAACGCCGTGCGCGAAGCGATGCACGCGGCTTTCCTTTTCCACGCCATTCGCGCCGGTCTGGACATGGGAATTGTGAACGCGGGGCAGCTCGCAGTGTACGAAGAAATTGAGCCCGAGCTGCGAGAGCGCGTCGAGGACGTGTTGTTGAACCGGCGCGACGATGCAACCGAACGCCTGGTCGAGTTCGCGGAAAACGTTAAAGCGAAAGATAAGACACCTGTCAGCGATAAGGCGTGGCGCAAAGAGGGCGTCGAAGAGCGCCTGAAACACGCTTTGATCAAGGGGATCGTTGATTACATAGATACCGACACGGAGGAAGCGCGCCAAAAATGCAAGCGACCCCTCGATGTCATCGAAGGTCCGCTCATGGCCGGGATGAGCGTGGTGGGTGACCTGTTCGGCGCAGGCAAAATGTTCCTGCCACAGGTCGTGAAGAGCGCGCGTGTGATGAAAAAAGCTGTCGCTTACTTGCTGCCGTTTATGGAGGCGGAGAAATCCGCGGGCGCAAAGCCGCAGGGCCGGATCGTCATGGCGACCGTGAAAGGCGACGTGCACGACATCGGCAAGAACATCGTCGGAGTAGTGCTGCAATGTAACAACTACGACGTGGTCGATCTTGGCGTGATGGTGCCCGCGGCGAAGATCCTTGAAACGGCGCGGGAAAAGAAGGCGGACGCGATCGGCTTAAGCGGACTGATTACGCCATCACTCGATGAGATGGTCCATGTGGCGCAGGAAATGGAGCGCGAAGGATTTCGTCTGCCACTCCTGATTGGCGGGGCGACCACGAGCCGGGCGCACACTGCAGTGAAAATCGCGCCGCATTATCAGGCCAGCACCGTGCACGTGCTGGATGCGTCGCGCGCTGTGGGCGTGGTAAATTCCCTGCTCAACGAAGAACTCAAATCCGCATTCGATAAGAAAACACGCGAAGATTACGAACGGTTGCGTCAAGAGCATGCTGCAAAGACACGGAAAAAAAGTTTGCTAACGCTCGAAGAAGCGCGCGCAAATCGGACGCCGATTGATTGGAGTAGCTATATCCCGCCGAAACCGGAGTTCCTCGGCGTGCGTACTTATGTTCCCGAGAAAAACACGATCGGACTCGGCGACCTGGTTCCATTCATCGATTGGTCGCCATTTTTTCATGCCTGGGAATTGCGCGGCCGCTACCCCGCGATTTTCGAGGACTCCAAGATTGGGAAACAAGCGCGCGAACTTTTCGACGATGCACAGAAACTTCTCGGGCAGATCGTCGCCAAGAATCTGTTGACCGCACGCGGTGTGCACGCCTTTTGGCGAGCTAACTCAGTTGGCGATGATGTGGACATTTATGCCGACGATGGTCGCACAGAGAAGCTAGCGACGTTTTATTTTCTCCGTCAGCAAATGCAAAAGCCGGCAGGACAGTTCAATCACTGCCTGGCTGATTTCATCTCTCCGCAATCGGCAAGAAGTTCACCCACCACCGCGGGCAATCTCCAATCGGCAGATTATCTTGGAGGATTTGCCGTGTCGATTCACGGTGCGGATGAACTCGCCGAAGAGTTCAAACATCAGCACGATGATTACAGCGCGATCATGACTAAGGCGTTGGCAGATCGACTAGCGGAAGCGTTTGCCGAATATTTGCACAAGCAGACGCGGATAGCCTGGGGATTCGGACGCGACGAACAATTGTCATATGTCGATCTGATCCGCGAAAAATATCGCGGCGTCCGGCCGGCAGCCGGTTATCCAGCCTGTCCTGATCATGCGGAGAAACAAACGTTGTTCGATTTGCTCGATGCACAGAAGAACGCGGAGATTAAATTGACCGAATCGTTTGCGATGCACCCCGGCGCGAGCGTGAGCGGCCTTTATTTTTCGCATCCTGACGCCAAATATTTTGGAATCGGACAGATCGGGCGTGACCAACTGGTTGACTACGCGACGCGCCGTGGCGAATCGGTCGCGGAGGCGGAAAAGCGCCTGGCGCCGAATCTCGACTACAGCAACTGATCCAGCCTGCTTAACCAGCGCACTGCCAGATTTAGGTTTCGCAATTCCATGCATATCAAATTCCGGTAAAGAGCATGACCATGGAGCGCGACTCGGCGTGATAGATGTCGACGGGAACCGGCTCCGCCGCCTCCCACTCGGTCGAGATGGCACGCTCTGGCCGGGCATCGTCGACACAATCAAATAGGAGGAGTTCGATTCGTTTAGCGTGCTTCGAGTAAACGCTAAAATTTGTCCCATCGGCAGAAACGGTTGCTCCTAGCGGCGAACTTCGTCCTTCTTTGACTTGTGCTGACACTGGAGGAACGAGCGATTAAGATGCTTCAAAGGTCACGCTGCTGAGAAGGTGCGACTACCCTGATTTCTAGCGAGCAAGTCTTTTCCGACCGCGACCACCTGGTCCGCAGGTTTTGTCTGTTTCGTTCTCTGTCTCCAGCAAGGCTACTTTGCCCAGGCGGCGCAGATGTCGCGGGGCTTGACTGAAGTCGGCTGCCAGAAATGTCTGAACGAGATCCCAGGCGACGGCCGGTCCGACGGTCCTGCCGCCCATACAAAGAATGTTCATGTGATCGTCCTCTACGCCCTGCCTTGCAGAAAAATGGTCATGAATTAACGCCGCTCGGATGCCAGAAATCTTATTTGCACACACCGACGCGCCGACGCCGCTTCCGCAAATCGCCACACCCCGTTCTACCTCATGGGTGGCTACTGCTTGTGCCAGCGGCACAACGTAGTCGGGATAGTCATCGCCTTCGCTCAGATGATGTGCCCCGAAGTCGACGACCTCATGTCCGGCTCCGCGGAGTTGTGTGACCAACTCTTTCTTCAAATCAAATCCACCGTGATCGGTGGCAATGCCAATGCGCATTCCTTCTCCTTCCATGGATTGAAAAATCCCCTCATTTGGTGGTGGTATTCACGACCGGGTTCTCCCAGCCGCGAGATGGCAACACCTTCTGATCAACTTCACTCGGGCCCCAGCTACCCGGCTCGTATTCGTACACCGGAGTGCCGGCTTTCAGGACCGGATCGACGATGCGCCATGCCTCTTCCACATAGTCCTCCCGGGCAAACAACGTAGCGTCTCCCGCCATGGCGTCACCGAGCATGCGTTCATATGCAACCGTCTCTTCTGCCCCGGGATAACGGCTCGCCAGCAACTCCGTTTGTTCGCCAATCATCTTCTCTTGTTGATCCATGACCGTCAGGCCAAAAGCAGCTGTGACGTCAGGACTGACGCGGAATCGAAAATAGTTGGGAACACGACAGGACGTTGGAAAGATGATGGGTGGCTCCCGCAACCGAACGACGATCTCAGTGCACGTGACTGGCAACGACTTCCCTGCTCGGATATAGAATGGGACGCCTTGCCAGCGCCACGAATCCACATTCAGCTGCAAAGCGACGAAGGTTTCGATTTTCGAATCCGGCGCCACACCCTTTTCGTTTCGGTAGCCACGAAACTGGCCACGCACAACATTATTTACCTCCAGAGACGGAATGGCCTTCAGGACTTTAACCTTTTCGTCGCGTATCGTTTCACTGTCGGTTCTCACCGGCGGCTCCATTGCCAGGTTCGTTAGGATCTGAAACAGATGATTTTGAACGACATCGCGAATCGCGCCGGTTTGATCATAGAATGCCCCCCGGCCTTGAACGCCGAAGTTCTCCGCCATCGTTATCTGTACGCTCTCGACCTGATTTCGGTTCCAGAACGACTCCAGAATCGCATTCTCGAAGCGCAAGAAGACCATGTTTCGAACTGCTCGTTTCCCCAAGTAATGATCGATGCGGAAGATGTGTTGCTCGTCGAAAGTGGCGAGCAGAATCCGATTGAGTTCCTGCGCTGAGATGAGGTCGTGACCGAAAGGTTTTTCAACGATAACGCGAGCACCGCTGGCGCAACGTGCCGTGGCTAGCTGTTCCACGACCAGTCCGAACAACGCAGGCGGGATGGCGAGGTAATGCGCCGGCCGCTCCGCAGAGCCTAGCTCCTTGCGGATGGACTGAAACGTGGCGGGGTCTTTGTAATCGCCGTCAACATAACGCAGCAGGCTACACAGCTTGTCAACCGCCGCCGGGTCGATCCCGGCGCCGTGTTTCTCGATGCTGTCTCGTGCTCGCGCTCGGAGCTGATCGATATTCCAACCTGCTTTAGCCACTCCGATAACAGGCACGTCGAGGTGGCCGTGTTTGATCATCGCTTGCAACGACGGAAAGATCTTCTTGTAGGCGAGATCGCCCGTGGCACCGAAGAATACTAACGCATCCGAATGTGGAACGTTCATTCTCGGCTTCTCACCTGGATTTTTCCAGATGGCCGCCGAAAGCAAAGCGCATGGCGGAAAGCAGCCTGTCGGCGTAATCAGCGTCACCACGCGACGAAAACCGCTCGTACAAAGCGGTCGTTAACACCGGTACCGGGACGCCTTCATCTATGGCTGCTTTGATAGTCCAGCGTCCCTCGCCTGAATCGGAGACTCTTCCGCCGAACTTCGCAAGTCGCACGTCTGCTGCGAGCGCAACTGCGGTAAGGTCGAGTAACCATGACGCGATAACGCTGCCGCGCCGCCATACTTCGGAAATATCCGCCAGGTTAAACTCATACTGATAGTGCTCAGGATCGCGCAACGGAGTGGTCTCGGCATCTACTACACGCTGGCTCTTTCCTGCATCAGCGGATTTTAGAATGCCCATACCTTCGGCGTAAGCGGCCATGATGCCGTACTCGATACCGTTGTGAACCATCTTGACGAAGTGGCCGGCGCCGCTGGGTCCACAATACAAGTAACCTTGTTCTGCCGTGCCACCAAGTTTCTCACGGCCAGGGGTGCGCGGCACATTGCCAATGCCGGGCGCAAGCGCGGCAAAGATAGGATCCAAACGTTGGACTATCTCCTTTTCACCGCCGATCATCATGCAATAGCCACGTTCCAGGCCCCAGATGCCGCCGCTGGTTCCGACATCAACGTAATGAATACCTAACAAGCGCAGCCCATTCGCCCGTTCTATATCATCTACATAGTAAGAATTGCCGCCATCAATGATGGCATCGCCAGATTCCAGCAACGGTGATAGCTCCCCGATGGTCTCATCGACCACCGCCGCCGGAACCATCAGCCAGATAGCTCGTGGCCGGTCGAGCTTGGTCACCAAGTCTGCCAGGGAAGTAGCTCCAGTTGCTTTCTCTTTGACCAGGTCTTTGACTGCATTAGGTGAACGGTCGAACACCACGCATTGCTGTCCATTCTCCAGTAACCGGCGCACCATGTTTGCGCCCATTCGGCCAAGTCCAATCATTCCAATTTGCATTGTTATTCCTTCCTCTTTTGATTGATGCTGCTGCGTCCGGTTTAAGTGTTGGACGCCTCAAAGATACTCTGAATGGATTGATCCAGCGTGGCGTTGAAGTCAGCATCGGATTGCTGGGCCGAGAGCCCTTCTGCCAGGGCCCTGGAAAAACTCGCGATAATACCGTGATTCCGGCGCAAACGATTGTTGGCTTCATCCCGCGAATAGCCACCCGACAACGCTACCACTCTCAAAACATTCGGATACTTGACGAAATCCGCGTAGAAATTGTCTTGCTCCGGTAGTGTGAGCTTGAGCATGACTAACTGTCCCGCCGGGAGTTGCTGGAGTTTCTCAAGGATAGTCGCCTTAAGTAATGCTTCGGCCTTCGCCTTTTCCGGACAGTGGATGTCGACCTCCGGCTCGACGATCGGCACCAGTCCGGCAGCGATGATCTGCGCGGCGAGCTCGAACTGCTGCTTCACGATGTCTTTAATGCCCGCTTCGTTGGCTTGCTTGATGAACGAGCGCATCTTGGTGCCGAACATGCGCTTCGCTTTACCTTTCTCGAGCAGCACGCCCAGCGCTGGCATGGGCTTCATCAACTGGACCCCGTCCTTCTCAGTAGCAAGGCCTTTGTCCACCTTCAGAAATGGTACCACACGTTTTACGTGCCAGAGATAGTCGCCTGTAGGTTGCCCCTCGATGTCCCTGTCCATGGTATCCTCGAACAGGATGGCGCCAATGATCCGCTTCCCGTTAAAAGCGGGGCTGGTAATCATGCGCGTTCGCATCTGGTGCACGATCGCGAACATCTCATCCTCGTTCGACCAGGCGCCCTCTTTGATTCCGTATAGGGCCAGCGCTTTTGGCGTGCTGCCACCGCTTTGATCCAGCGCCGCAATGAAGCCGGGTTGCAATTTCATCTTCTGCACTTGTTCTTCGTTCAAGCCGATGGACTTCATAATGCCTCCTTCAATTCTCCTTCTGCGATTTTCGATATCGGTAAATGAGGTTATTGGTTGAGCTATCATGCGCAAGAACAGGTTTCTCTTTGCTCTCGAGTTCTGGTATAATGCGCTGAGCTAATTGCTTGCCCAACTCAACACCCCACTGGTCGAATGAGTCGATGTTCCAGATTGTCCCCTGTGTAAACACATTGTGCTCGTAAAGAGCTACAAGTTTGCCGAGAGTTTCCGGTGTAAGCCGATCCGCCAAGATTGTGTTCGACGGTCGGTTGCCCTCGAAGACTCGGTGAGGCACGAGCCAGTCCGGCGTGCTCTCCCCTTTGACTTGCTCTGCTGTCTTGCCGAAAGCCAGTGCCTCGGCTTGGGCAAACACATTCGCAAGGAGAATATCGTGGTGCCGACCGAGCGGATTTAGCGTCTGATAAAACGCTATGAAGTCACAAGGAATGAGTCGCGTTCCCTGATGGATCAACTGGTAAAAGGAATGCTGGCCGTTAGTACCCGGCTCGCCCCAGTAAACGGGGCTGGTATCACAGGGCACCTTCGTACCATCGAGTGTAACATGTTTGCCATTGCTCTCCATTGTGAGTTGTTGGAGATAGGCCGGGAAACGTTTCAGATATTGTTCATAGGGAAGCACAGCAACAGTCTGTGCACCAAAGAAATCGTTGTACCAAACAGCCAACAACCCCATTAGAACCGGGAGGTTGCGCTCAAAGGGGGTGGTGCGGAAATGCTCGTCCATCTGGTGGAAGCCATCCAACATCGCACGAAAGTTATCCGGTCCGATCGCAATCATGGTTGAAAGGCCGATTGCCGAATCCATCGAATAGCGTCCGCCGACCCAATCCCAGAACCCAAACATGTTGGCAGTATCAATCCCGAACTTCGCCACTTCCGAAGCATTGGTCGACACCGCAACAAAATGTTTGGCGACCGCCTTTTCATCGCCTCCGAGACCTGCAAGTAACCAATCGCGAGCGGTTCGGGCGTTCGTCATTGTTTCGAGGGTGGTAAAGGTCTTTGAAGAAATAATGAAAAGAGTTTCTGCTGGTTGCAGGTCTCGCACAGCCTCAGCGAAGTCAGTCCCGTCCACGTTGGAAACGAACCGAAACGTCATTGCTCGATCGCTGTAATGCTTTAACGCTTCATAGGCCATGACCGGGCCGAGATCAGAGCCACCGATACCAACGTTGATAACGTTGCGAATGCGCTCGCCCGTGTAGCCTTTCCACGCGCCGCTGCGTACCCGGTCGGAAAAGTCGGCCATCTTGTCGAGGACGGCGTGGACTTGTGGCACAACATTCTCGCCATCGACAACGATCGATGCCCCTCTCGGTGCGCGCAGCGCTACGTGCAGCACTGCGCGGTTTTCCGTGATGTTGATCTTGTCGCCCCGAAACATGGCCTCGATTCGCTCTCGCAGCCCCGACTCGTCTGCGAGCTGGACGAGGAGCTTCAAAGTTTCGTCGGTAACACGATTCTTCGAGTAATCGAGGAACAAGCCAACGGCCTCGATTGTCATACGCTCGCCGCGTGTGGGATCATCCGCAAAAAATTTGCGCAAATGCAGCTCTCGGACATTCTGATAATGAGCGCGCAAGGCCTTCCATGCGCCACGCTCGGTAACTGATTTTGTTGTTGGGTCCATAGTTAAGTTCCTTTCATTCCGTTCTATTTGCCTTGTTAGGCCTCCATTCTTTTCAGAGAATCCAAAGCGCGATTTAGATTCGTCGTGTCCTTCATTTGCTCCAGGGTCTTGCCTTTTGTCTCACGCACGGCAGCCCATACAAATGGGAGTGAGATCGCTGCGGCGATCGCATACAACGCGTAAGCACCCGCCAGACCGACTGCGCTCAGCAGGGGCAGGAAAGTTACGGTAACGGCAAAGTTAGCCACCCAATTCGTGGCACCGGAAATGGCAAGAGCAGCTCCCCGCATTTCATTGGGGAACATCTCGCCTAGCAGCACCCACATTACCGGCCCCCACGACATGGCGAACGCTACGATGTAGAGGTTCGCGGCGGTCAGTCCCCACACCGCTGCCATATGACTGAGTAACGGCTTCCCATCAGGACCTATGCTGGCGGTGTTAAATACAACTGCCATCGCGCCGAGGGTCAAAGCCATGCCAACCGATCCGAACAACAGCAACGGTTTGCGTCCGATACGATCAACGAGCATTATCGCCGGGATCGTGGCGAGTATGTTTACCAGGCCGGTGAGCACGTTAATTCGCAGTGCCCATTGTTCTGTTGCCCCTGCCGCTTTCCACAGAATCTCGCCGTAATAAAAGATGACATTGATACCAACCAATTGCTGAAAAGCCGCCAAACCCATCCCCACCCAAAGCACTGGAGCGATACGTCTCGTGCCTGGAATGAGAAGATCCGACAAACGCGGGCGATGTTCCCCTTTCAGGCTTTCCTCGACTTCCCGAACCAGTTTATCGGCATCGCCACCAATACGCGCGAAGATTTGACGTGCCTGCTCGTGCTTGCCACGGAAAATAAGGTAGCGCGGCGACTCAGGGATTAGCATGATACCCAACAGAAACGTGGCCGCCGGCACGGCTTCCATCCAGAACATCCAGCGCCAGGTCGGCGCCCCACCCCAGAATATCGCGCTAGCTCCCCCAGCAAGCCTGGCCAGGATATCGTTGCTCAAAAAGGCGCAGAACAGTCCCGTCACAATCGCCATCTGCTGCAGTGAGGCCAGGCGGCCGCGTATTTGCGCGGGAGCTATTTCCGCGATGTACATCGGAGCCAATACACTGGCGGCGCCGATTGCAATGCCGCCGGCAATCCTCGCCGCGATGAAAACCCCAGCCGAGTTAGCAGCTCCTGTCGCCACAGCGCTCGCCAGGAAGAGGATCGCGTTCAGGAGCATGGTCGGGCGCCGGCCGAGAGAGTCGGCGAGTGTGCCTGCGCCGAAGGCGCCAACGGCACAGCCAAGCAGCACCGAAGCCACAGCGAAACCCGTGGCTGCCGCCTGGGTACCGAACGCCTTCGCCAGGGCGCCGACGGCCCCGTTAATGACGCCGCTGTCGAAACCAAAAAGAAAACCACCGATCGCCGCCACGCAGGAAAGCGCGATTACATAGGCGGAACTACGTCGTCCCGGGTGTGGCGCTGCGGGAGAAGCGGCATTCGCTGACATGCCGCCCGTTAAACCAACTCCGGTTCTGCGCGCTGGTTTATCCATTCCGACTTCTTCACCCTTCCATTGTTCTCAAGCTTTTCACTGTCTAAATTTCAAAGGGTTTTCGTGGATGGGAAAAAGACTGAATGATGGCGGCCATTAATAGTTCAGAAATTAACGGCGACTTGAGCACCGAGCACGAGGGCGTCAGAAATCCGGCCGGTACCACCCGGCCGGAAGACATACTGCAGGTCCGGCTGGATGTAGACCGCACTCTTGAGTAAAGCCAGGCGGTAAGTCAACTCCAGCACCGTCTCGTGCGACTGCACTCCAACAGTTGGATCCAGCTGTTGCGCCCGCCGCTGAAAATTCTGCAGGTCATTGCTAAAATGACCGTAGACAACGCCCAAGCCGATCACGTCTCGCGGACGCGATGCGAAAATGCCGCGCGTAACAAGAGCGGCCGTAAAAAAATAGGGCATCTGGCTAAGGGACTGGTCAGGCGAAGCTAAGAAAGAGCCGGCGATTCCGAAACCGCGGTGGGCAGCTTGTTCGCCGAACCTAACGAGAACTTGGTCAAACAGGGTGTAGAGACCCCAATTGCCGCGTTCAACCTCGCCGTTATTGAAGTTGGTAAAGCGACTGTTGTCGTACCAAAAACCGGCCTTGTAATTACCGATGAGGCCGCGATCGCCCGGCAAGCTGTTGGGTTGATACGCAATCTCGCCGATTGCGAAGAGCGGTCCATCCATCGAGAAATCCACGCCGTGGTTACTGTTGTCGCGGATAGACGGATCGCCGTTGTAAACGCCGCCCATGATGTAGGTCCTCGCGGTCGGTCTTACTTTGACAAGAGCTCCCCAGGTGTCATTGGGATAGGCGGTCATACCAGGAGAGTTGAAAAAAATACCTACCGGATTGCCATCGAAGCCATTTTGTACGAAAACATAGTTGTAGGGCGAGACCAGGAAGTCGTCGCCGGCGGCAATGCGGCCGAGTCGGAGTTCGACGCGATCATCAAATAGCTTCTGGAAGTAGGCGACGTTGACGACCCGGAACGTTTCGCCGCCGAAAACCTGCTGAACAGTAAAGACGTTGTGGATGTAGTTCGCTGACAGGCTGCCGCCGAAACGGTATGACATTGAGAATAAAAATGAGCCGCCTTGAAGACCGGCGAGCTTCTCCAGATCGAAATTCAGGTCGAGACCGATATTGTTGGCCGTGGTGAAGCCCTGGTCACCGCCACCCGTGGGGTTACCGAGTGAGTCGGTGACGAACGTCAAGGTCGGAGAGATGCCGTGGTCTTCGAGCCATGTGCGGGTGCCGTACCAATCTCCGAGCAGGTGCTCGCGAGGCAGGAGCAACTTAAAGGGCAACGGTGCCAGGGAGCGCGTGCCGGCGGGCGCCTCCGTGTTATCTTCGGAGCGCGTCCGCGCCGGCCACCAGAAGAGTATGACGATCGAGATGGCAACACAGGTCAGGGACTTTTTATGCACGAGGGTTATGGTTTACCAGACCGGGAGGGCGAGCGATTGTGTCGCTTGATTTTCTGCCAAAGGCGAAATCCTCCCACGAATGCGTCGGCGTTGTTGCCAGCTCTGCACCCCGACTAACTTTTTCAGGTTATTGACGTTTCCTCCTCCCAGGACCACGTCCTCGGGTTCGAGCGCGCCAATCAGACGGGCTACCACGTCCTTGACTGCCTGTTCCCATTTCTTCTGGCCTAGGCGCTTGCGTCCAGCGACGCCGATATAGTCTTCAAAGGTGCGTTTCCGGTACGGAAGATGACCGAGCTCCATTGGTTCCACGATGCCATCCACGACCATGGCGGAGCCCAGGCCGGTGCCTAGCCCCAGGAAGAGCATCTTGCCACCTTTGTAGCTTCCCAAAGCTTGCATGGCCGCATCATTGATTACCTTGACCGGGCACTTGAAGGCAACTTCAAAGTCGAACCCGGCCCATCCAGATCCAAGATTATACGGTTCCACTAGCGGACGATTTCTGACAACTACCCCCGGATACCCGATCGACACCGCGTCATACCTCCAATCCTTCGCGAGGTTCTTGATGCCAGCGACCATCTGTTTAGGGGTTAACTTGGGTCCCGATGGAAATTCCCGAGATTGTTTTTGTCCAGTAGCGAGAATCTTCACGTGGGTTCCGCCTACATCGACGACCAGCACATTCATATTCAGCCGGTCTTTGCAAGGGTTGCGCTCTTGGAAGCGATAACCTCCATTAGATCGTTCCAGGAACTCACGAACGATTTGGCGCCCTCATCAACGCACCGCCTGTTCCTGAAGCGCTGAATCGGGCGATCGTAGCGCATCGGTCACAATTTTCTGCGCTTCCTGCACGATCGCGGTTAAGTGACTTTGATCGCGGAAGCTCTCCGCATAGATCTTGTAGATGTTCTCCGTGCCAGACGGTCGGGCGGCGAACCAACCGTTGTCGGTCACGACCTTGAGGCCGCCGATCGGAGCGCCGTTACCCGGAGCTGAAGTCAATTTCGCAGTGATAGGCTCGCCCGCCAGAGTGTCATTTGCAATCGCATCCGGCGACAGTTTTTGAAGTCTTGCCTTCTGATCTGGCGTCGCTGGCGCATCGATGCGCGTGTACAATGGCGTCCCAAACTCAGTTGTTAGTTCTTGATATAGCTCGCCGGGGTCCTTGCCCATCCGCGCGGTAATCTCCGCTGCGAGTAAGTCCATGATTGGGCCGTCCTTGTCGGTCGTCCAGACTGTGCCGTCCCGCCTGAGAAAGCTTGCTCCTGCGCTTTCTTCGCCACCAAAACAAAGCGAACCATCGAACAACCCCGACACAAACCACTTGAAACCTACCGGCACCTCACAAAGCGAGCGCCCTAGCGCATGCACCACACGATCAATCATGGTGCTACTAACCAAGGTCTTACCGACCGCGACGTGAGCTCGCCAGTCAGGTCGATGTAACAACAGATAGCGGATTGCGACAGCGAGGTAGTGATTGGGATTCATCAACCCCGATGAAGGCGTAACGATGCCGTGCCGGTCGGAGTCTGGATCGTTGGCAAAAGCGACGTCATAACGATTCTTAAGCTCCACCAGACGCGCCATTGCATACGGACTCGATGGATCCATACGAATCTGACCGTCGTGATCGACAGTCATGAACGAGAAGGTCGGGTCGATAGTTGGGTTCGCGACAGCGATATTCAGGTGATAGACGGCGTTAATTGGTTCCCAGTACGGTTCGGCGGCGCCACCAAGCGGATCTACACCCAGCTTCAAGCCGGCGCTGCGGATCGCGTCAAGGTCGATGACGTTCCTTAAATCCTCGACGTAGGGCAGCACGAAATCCTCCTGGTGTGTTGTGTTAGCCTTAATCGCTGCCTCAAATGGCACCCGCTTGATTTCGGTCCCGTCACGTAAGAGCTCGTTGGCGCGGCGCTCGACCCATCGTGTTACATTGGTGTCGGCCGGACCGCCATTAGGTGGGTTATACTTGAAGCCACCGTCCGCTGGCGGATTGTGCGAAGGCGTAATAACAATTCCATCGGCAAGGTGCTCTTTGCGGTTGCGGTTATAAACGAGGATGGCTCGCGAGATAACTGGCGTTGGAGTAAAACCGTCATCTCTTTGGATGATAGTCTCCACCTCATTGGCAGCCAGCACCTCTAGCGCCGTGCGCTGAGCCGGTCCTGACACGGCATGCGTGTCCTTACCCATGTAGAGCGGGCCATGGTAATCCTGGCTGCGCCGGTAATCACAAATGGCCTGAGTGATCGCCAGAATGTGTGCTTCGGTGAATGACCCGTTTAGCGGCGAACCTCGATGTCCGCTGGTTCCGAAGCTTACCAGCTGGTTCTTGTTCCCCAGGTCGGGGCGACGCTCATAATACTCCCGTTCAAGTCGACTCGGATCTATCAGCAGCTCTTTTGGAGCCGGCTTGCCAGCAAGTGGGGAAATTGGCATTTATGTCAATCCTCCCTCTCACGTGTGATTTTTACGAAACAGGGCATGCCTTGGCACTCCAGATGTCGTTTGCGTATTCAGCAATCGTTCGATCACTGGAAAATTTCCCAGAGCCAGCCACGTTTAAGATCGCCTCACGAGACCATCCCGTCGAGTCGGCATAGAGGTCGTATAGCTGCCGATCTGCTTCTAGATAAGACTTAAGATCCGCCAGATGCATGTAAAAGTCGCCGCCCGTCAAAAGTGTGTCCCGCAGTGGAGCAAAGACACCCGGCTCATTACGGCTGAAATGATCGGCAAAGATCAGATCTAATGCAGCTCGAGTCTCCGGGTCGTTGTCATAATGCCATTGTGGCTTGTACCAGCCGCGGCTAGCTGCCACCTGTTCCGCCGTCAGGCCGAAGAGAAAGAAATTTTCTTGGCCCGCTTCTTGTGCCATCTCAATAGTCGCGCCATCACGTGTCCCGATGGTCAACGCGCCATTCATCATAAATTTCATGTTACTCGTACCACTGGCTTCGTAGCCGGCGGTAGAAATCTGATTGGAAACATCAGCCGCCGGAATCAGCCGTTCTGCCATTGAAACAGAGTAGTCGGGGAGAAACAGAACCTTGAGCCGTCCGCGGATCATCGGGTCCTCGTCGATTGTATTGGCGAGATTGTTGATAAACTTGATAATTAGCTTGGCCAGACGATAAGCGGGTGCTGCCTTGCCCGCGAATAAGAAAGTTCGCGGCGTTCGCTCGAAATTGGGGTTCTCTCGCAGGCGATTGTAAAGCACGACGATCCTGAGTGTGTTCAGCAATTGGCGTTTGTATTCGTGTATGCGCTTGATCTGGCAATCGAAGATACTATCGGCGTCTACCGTTTGTCCTGTGCTGCGCTTGAGCCAATCGACAAAATGCACCTTGGCTTCGCGTTTAGCCTTGCGAAAAGACTGCTGTAATCCCTGGTCACCAGCTAATGGTTTGAGCTTGTTTAACTGACTGAGATCCGTGATCCAGCCATCGCCGATCGCGTCGGTAATGGTGCGCGAGAGTGCAGGATTTGACATCAGCAGCCAGCGACGAGGCGTGACGCCGTTGGTTTTATTGTTGAAACGTTGGGGATACAATTCAGCCAAGTCCTTAACCGTCATCGTGCGCAGCAATTTAGAATGGATCGCTGCAACGCCGTTAGTGCTATGCGAGCCAACGATCGCAAGGTTGGCCATCCGAATCTTGCGCTCCGGATCCTCTTCCACGAGGCTTATCTGCCGAATGCGTTCTTCATCTCCGGGAAAGCGTCTTCGAACCTCATCAATCAAGCGACGATTGATTTCGTAGATTATCTCCAGGTGACGGGGCAGCATTCGCTCAAACCAGACGACCGGCCATTTCTCAAGCGCCTCTGGCAATAGCGTGTGATTAGTATAGGCCAATGTCCTTTGAGTAAGGTCCCACGCCTCATCCCAGCCGAGATGCACCTGATCGAGCAGAATCCGCATCAACTCCGGCACCGCCATTGTCGGGTGCGTGTCATTGAGTTGAATAGCAACCTTGTCAGGGAGTGTCCGCCAGTCTGTGTTGCTTTTGCGGAAACGGCGGACAAGGTCCGCCAACGAACTGGCAACGAGAAAATACTCCTGCACAAAGCGCAGTCCTTGTCCCTTGGCCGTATGGTCGTCGGGGTATAGCACACGAGTCAGCGATTCGGCCTGGAGTGTTTCGGCTAGCGCTCCGACGAAATCTCCGCTGCTGAATTCTTGAAAATTAAAATAATCGGATGCCGCTGCTTCCCAGAGTCGAAGGGTATTGATAGTTTTGCCGCCATAACCCACCACGGGCCGATCGAACGGGACACCGATCAGACTGGATGGCTGGCCGAGGACAGCGCTTAAGCTTCCGCCACTTAGCTTGAACGAGCAGTTGAGTGGCACCTCCACTGTCTCATTTTGACGACGGACCTCCCAGGGGTCAGGACGACGCAGCCAGTTGTCTGGAACTTCGTGTTGCCAGCCGTCCTGGATGGTTTGCTTGAACATACCGTATTGATAACGGAGGCCGTAACCCATGGCCGGAATTTCCATTGTAGCCATCGAATCGAGAAAACATGCCGCTAGCCGCCCAAGCCCGCCGTTGCCTAACCCAGCGTCGGGCTCCTGGTCAAGTAACTCGTACCAACTAATTCCTTGGTCTTGAACGACCCTTTTGATAACATCATCAAGAAGAAGGTTCGTAACGTTATTAGCCAGCGAACGACCGATGAGGAATTCCATTGAAAGATAGTAAACGCGCTTGGGATCCTTGCGATCATAGGTCTCCTCTGTGCGAATCCATCGTTGCGAGAGAACATCACGCACGGAGTGCGCGAGAGCTTCAAAACGTTCCCGGGCACCGATCGCCGCAGCATCCATAACGTTATCAAAGACGAGGTGGCGCTCGTAAAGCGCATCGTTCGTTCCTGTGAATTGAACCGGTCCGCAACCGTACTGCTCAATGAGGCTCGATAGCTCGTTGGACCCCGCTGGCTTTGCGGAAACGACCCTGCTTTCTGTTTGTGTCTCTGCCAAAGTCATTCCTTTCTCAATTTGAGTTTCCTCTGTTGGTTCTAGACGTTGTCAGCTTCCGTGGAACGGGCGCCTCTGGCCGCCTTGGCGTGTCCTCCCCATTTCCAGTCGCTAATCTCGGGCATATCGTCGCCGTGCTGGCAAATGTATTCCTTGTGCTCGATGAGCTTGTCGCGAATCGCCTGCTCCATTCGACTAAATCCGGGTCGGTTTCAGCGACAGCTCCAAAGCCGGCCAGCTCACAGGTGCGCCTGGCGCGCTGCAATGGGCTGGTAAACACCTTGGCAAAACTTAATCCACGCAACCGTTCCTCGAGCCGGCGGGCATTGCGTTCGCCGCGTTCTGTGAGCGGCAGGTCAGTAAGTCCTGTGTGCTGACCCGAGAGCGTCCACTCGGTTTCCCCGTGCCTTGCCAGATAGACGACTGGAAACACTTCGTTCATTAGGCGCACTTCTTCTTATGCCGGGTTTTGCAGCGGATTCTTCGCTCTTGAGATCAAACT
>WNFW01001330.1_pt1 | contig 16602 bp, 21 predicted proteins | sample 5400131 | NCBI WGS metagenome assembly WNFW01 (sample SAMN13153362, study PRJNA577476) | soil metagenome | isolation source: 20 cm soil or saprolite under grassland replicate 1 | place: USA:California | collected 2016-06-15 | reverse complement strand
GCGGCCCGCGAACCGATGACCCTACTAATTCAAGGGGTCTGGCCCCCGCAAACGATCATTCGTAAGGTTCGCCATTAGAAAATTCAGGGTCTGGGCATGGCCAAGTCCCATCTGCCGCTTAATGCGTTGCGCGCGTTCGAGGCGTCGGCGCGCCATCTCAGCTTCACCAAGGCGGGCATGGAGCTGCGTGTCGGTCAGGCGGCCATCAGCCATCAGGTCAAGGGTCTGGAGGCACGTCTCGGCGTTCAGCTGTTCCGCCGCCTGCCGCGCGGACTGGCATTGACCGACGAAGGACAAGCACTCATTCCCGCAATCGCCGAATCGTTCGGCCGGCTGCGGGCGACGCTGGAGCGGTTCGAGAAGGGTCACTTCCGCGGCATCGTCAGCATCGGTGTCGTCGGCACCTTCGCAACTGGCTGGCTCTTGCCGCGATTGCCGTCCTTCCGCGAGGCGCATCCGTTCGTGGACCTGCGCATCCAGACCAACAACAATCGCGTGGATCTCGCCGGCGAGGGTCTCGACTTCGCCATTCGCTATGGCAATGGCTCCTGGCGCAACACCGACGCCACTCAGCTTTTTGCGGCGCCGATGTCGGCAGTCATGCGCGCGGCAAATTGCCGAGCGTATCACCGCGCCCGCAGACCTCGCCGAAGAAGCGCTCTTGCGCTCGTACCAGGCTGATGAGTGGCCACGCTGGTTCGCCGCCGCCGGCGTTGCCTGTCCCGCGATCAGGGGAACCATCTTCGACTCGTCCATCACGATGGCCGAGGCCGCGGCGCAAGGCGCCGGCGTCGCCCTCCTGCCGGTTGCCATGTTCGAGCGGGAATTGTCGCTCGGTCGCCTGGTCCAGCCGTTCGACACCGCGGTCACGATCGGCAGCTATTGGCTGACGTCGCTTAAGTCGAAGGCGGAGACGGACGCGATGCGGGCGTTTCGTTTATGGATCGTCGCGGCGGCGCAGGCGCAAAAGAGTTGAGGTGAGCTCACGTGCGAGTCCCTGGCATTGAACGACCTTCTCCATTGCCCGACATGTGATGCCTGGATGAAGAATGCCTGCGGCATATGCCGACTGCTCAGGACAGGATGGAGACGCTCATGGCCGTCAAGCGTATCGTGCCAAACATCGCTTCGGATCAGCTGGACAAGGCAAAGTCATTCTACGCAGAGATGCTGGACATGGATGTCGTCATGGATCTCGGCTGGATCGTAACGTTTGCGGCTGCGACGAGCGCGAATCCGCAGGTGAGCGTCGCAACCGAAGGCGGCTCCGGGATGCCAGTCCCTGACTTGTCTGTGGAAGTCGACAATTTCGACGAAGTCCTGCTGCGGGTGCGCCGCTCCGGCCTTCCCATCGTCTATGGGCCCGTGCAGGAACCGTGGGGCGTCCAGCGATTCTTCGTCAGGGATCCGTTTGGCCGACTACTCAATATCTTGGCGCATCAATAGGCTCGTTCCTGTACGCCAGCTGTTGATTACCGAGCCGCTCAACGGCCCTTTCACGCGCAGCTCTCTACTTGCGACGATGCAGCGTGGATCGCCGGCATTACCCTGGACGCCGGCGGGGCGGTCATGGTCTGAACGGCGCGCGGCACTATCTGCAACGTCAAGTGTAAATGGTGAACACTTCCTGTGCTTCGCGCACGCCCCTCAGCGGGTGCCGACCCATCGACAACAATAGCTCTCGCGCTCCCTGCGCGGCCTGCACGAACGACTTGGAAATCAGGATTGGCTTCCCCAGCACTTTGCATAATCCCTCGAGGCGCGCCGCTTCATTCACAGCGGGGCCGATAACCGTGAAGTCGAGGCGGTCGGCGGTGCCTATGTTGCCGTACGTGACTTCGCCAGCGTGCAGCGCGATGTTCAAGCTGAGTGCCGGATTGCCAGCTGCCGTCTCAGTGGTGTTGAGCGCCTCGACCCGTGCCAGTATCTCGCGCGCCGCCGCCAGCGCCGCGGGCGTCACGATTGCCACGTTTGCCCCGTCTGGTGGCAGGAACACGGCCAGCACGCCGTCGCCTAGAAACTTGAGGATTTCGCCGCCCGCCGCGCGCACCGGATCACCAACACAGTCGAAGATACCGTTAAGACGCCGGGTTACCTCCTCGGGTCCTGTCTCCTCAGCGAAGTTGGTAAAGCCGCGCACGTCGGCACAGAGAATCGCAGCAGCGATCCGGCTGACGGTGCCGCGCTGCACTTGCCCGGCACTGACGCGGTCGGCCGCATCGCCGCCGAGATAGGCCGCGAGCAAGTCGTGCGCTGCCGCAGGTGCAGTATTGCCCTTGATCGCCAGCGCCAGCGTCCCAGACAATTCCTCGATCGCCGCCAGTTCCAGAGCACTCCAGCCATTACCGCGTCCGACGGCCGCGGAAGTGGTCCACGATAAAACGATGCCGAACGGATTTGTTGCTGGTTGCGCAGTACTCCAGCTGAACCCGTACATGAGAGCCAGCCATTCACTCATCCCTGCATCGCGGAACTCGCGTAGTACGTCGAAATCGAGCACCGCGTCGTCGCCCACCAGCCGTCGGTGCAATCGCCGCGTCTTGGTCTCGAGCATGTGGCGGAACGGACTTGTCTGCCATACCGGCGTCGCCATGGTCGCATGGCCGAAATCGGTGACTTCGACGATTCGCCCGTCATTCCACGTGAGCGAATACGCCCGCCGCAGCGGATGCAGCCCCGCGATGGACAGAAAACCCCGCGCGATCGGCACGCCCGCCGCGGCCAACCGCTCGCAGAACCCGTCGAACAGCGCTTCCGCCGCTACATCGCTGGTCCCGGCCTCGATGAGCCAAGCATGCAGGGGGATGAGGTTGGGTCTCAAATCTGGCATGCGCTAGAAAAGGTGGCGTGTGGGCCCGCATTGCGCAATGCTTTTCCACTCGACCCTGGGCACAAGGGCGGCACATGGCAGTCCGACCGGACAGCCAGAGCTTTTGCGCATTCACTTCATTGATCGCCCGCAAACCTACACACTAGAGCCTGCTAAGCCATTACCAGATGAATGGCACGAGGCGATACTTCACCTTTGTCTGGTACTCCGTGTAGCCCGGAAGGTTCTGTCTCAGGAATCGTTCCTCATCGAGCAGCCTCCAGATCAGGACCGGCAGTAGGAGGAGAAGCACGAACAGCCCCCACCACGAGCCGAGGGCAAGCGGTATGCCGACCGACATGACGAGTGCGCCGGCATACATCGGATGCCGCACGAGAGCGTAGGGACCCGTCGAGATGACCGTTTGGCCTTCGGCGATCTGAATCGTGGAGGCGCCGTAGCTGTTTTCCCTGAACACGAAGAAGATGAACAGGAAGCCGAGGGCGATCAGGGCGTCGCCCAGCACCGACACGGAGGCCGGCACCGATGACCATCCAAACCGGTGATCGATTGCCGGAAATACCAGCATCGCAATGAATCCGAGCGTCGCCAATACCATGATGATCTTCTGCGCTGGCTCTTTCTCCGCCCGGGGTCCTACATTCATGCGCCGTTCGAGAAGTTTCGGATCGCGGAGTGCGAGGTAGACGGTAGTGGCTCCCGATGTGCATCCGAACACGGCCATGAAAAGCCATGCCTGCCAATAGTCGAAAGTCCCGGCAGGAATGAAAAGGAGCGCCGCCAGCGCCACAATGCCGAAGAGGGATGAGCGGAGGGCGCGCCTGGTGACATCGTTCATATCCCCGATATTAGAACCTTCCCGGAAGGCGGAGGAGTCCGGATCGATGCGGCGGTGTTGCGCGCACGCGCCAAGCGCGACGACGGATGCTACCGCCGTGCGCCCCGCAGTGTTTCTGACGGGCAACAATCGCCAATATTCTTCGTGCAGAGCTGGGCAATCGCGTTCGCTGGCCGCGCCCGGAAGCACGGCTCTCCTTATACTTAAGGGCCTCGATCAGTGGCGAGGTGGCCGCGAGCGCGTTCAGGGGCAAACATGGGAACGAAGAAATCGCGGCGCTGGTTTTGGCCGCACCTCCTGGCAGGCGCGGCCATTGGCGCGGCACTTGCGCTCCCTGCGCCGTTGGCGTCGGCGGACGAAGTTGGGGAGAGCTTCTGGACCCCTGGATCGTTCGGCAGCCTCGCCGCCACGCCGGCGCAGCCCGGCTTCTCGCTGAGCTCGGGCTATTATCGCATCAACGACGGCCGGCAGCGAGGTCGCGCGCGCCCGCTTGATCCGGATCGGCCGGCTTTCCGGCACGGCCGAGGAAAGCGTGAGCGCGATCTCGATCTCACCTGAAGATCTGGCCATGATCACGCCGGCATACACGTTCGCGACACCGGTTCTCGGCGGCCAGGCGGCGATCGCTCTGACCGCCACTTATGGCCGCAAGCGAACGACCGACGATGTGAACATTAGCGGCCCAATCCTGATCGGATCGTCCGCGATCACGCGCTCCCGCTTCGAGTCGATCAGCGACACGATCACGGGTTTCGGGGATCTGTCGCCGCAGTTTTCGCTGCGCTGGAACGCCGGGGTTCATAACGTCATGACCTACGTCACCGGCAATATTCCCGTCGGCGCCTACAACCGCGCCCGCCTCTCCAATATCGGCATCGGCCACGGCGCGTTGGACGGCGGGGGCGGCTACACCTATTTCAACGAGCAGACGGGATATGAATTTTCGGCGGTGGCGGGACTGACGTACAACTTCATCAATCCCCACACCCAATATCAGAACGGCGTCGACGTGCATCTCGATTGGGGCGCGTCGCGCTTTCTGACCAAGCAGCTGCAGATCGGCTTGGTGGGCTATCTCTACAATCAGGCGAGCTGCGATGGCGGCTCCGGCGACCGCGTCGGTTGCTTCCAGTCGCGCGTTGCAAGCGCCGGCGCGCAGCTCGGCTATACGATCCCGATGGGTGCGCTCGACGCAAACGTGAACCTCAAGGCCTACAAGGAGTTCGCCGCGGCGAACCGGCCGGAAGGCTGGAACCTGTGGCTCGCCTATACGCTCGCGCCTGCCGAGCCCGCGCCCGCGCGCTCGACCGTGCCGTCGCGGCGCATGTACACGAAATAGAGCGTGAGCAGTAGCAATCCGGGATGCCGGCGAAGGCGGCGCGCGGAGTCCGCATTCAAGGGCGGCAGGAGCTGCGCGCGTCGAACATCACAGCAATTGGACGGTCGATGAGAACGCACAAGGGGTGAGCCCTTGTGGTTCCGCATTGCTATGTCGAAGTCATTACCAAAATGGCTTTGCCTTGCCGAAGTCGCGGTACGCACGCTCCGCGTCTTTGAGCACGGATGCGATGCGGGCCTCCTCACGGCCAGAAAGACGACCGGCAGCGAATGCCTTCTTGGCGCGGCCTTCACGCTTTTGGCCGCTGGCGTCATGTCCATCGACGAGACGTTCGGTTAGTCCCTCATGCACCGCGATGTCGTTTAAGTCCCCGAGGGCGTCCTGCAGTTTCTCCAAGCAGGCCACGAAATCCTTCCGTCGACGCGTGGCTTTCTTGCCGAGGAATGCGCCGGCAAAAAATTCCGAGGCGTAGCGGAGCTTCTTGGCTTGAATGCGCATCTTATGTCGACGCTGTGGGTCGAGCGCGTGCAGCTGCGCGCCCACTTTCATAATCTTCTTCCAGCGTCGCCTCAGCTCGTCCGTGGCAGCAGACACAATCGGTTGTTCTCGCAGCGAGCGGGTGAGATCGTCGGTGCTGCGCGTCCAGCCGCCAGCCTCGATCCAGGCCGCCGTGTCGAGAACAAGATCGCGAAAGCGCGCGGATTCGATAGCCGCGCTGGCGCGGGCAAAGGCATCCTCGCGTCTTTGCTGAAGCTCCCTGGCAAGCAGCGCCGCTCCTGGTCCATTCGGCTTGCCGTCCGTGACCGGCCTCACAACCCGCTTGATGAACACGTCAAGTTCGCGCGCCGGACCCAATTCCTGAGTGATCCATCTGAGTTGGGTCTTCATCTCCTCCGTCTGCGGATCAAGAAGCATGTCGCCAAACAGCGAGATTGCCGCGCGCAAGCGCCGCAGAGCAACCCGCATCTGGTGCAGTCCTTCTGCGTCGCCGCCGAGCGTGGCAGCTTGGTTGGCGACGAGTTGGCGCAGGCACGCCCTGGCGATCGCTTGAAATGCGGCTTGCCGACTGTGGGCTGGCGTAAGCGCAACCGGTGCTGCCTTCACCGCCTCAGCCGCCCTGCCGGCGATGAGAGCGTAGCCGTGCTCGGCCTTGCTCTTGACCGCAAGCTGAACTGGCACTTCCTCGGCAAGCATGCGCGCGAGCTTGAAAAGCTCGGCAGATTCGCCGCGCTTGAGCTCCAATTCCACCTCGCAAAGGGGTGAAGACTGCCGACCCGCTTCGACCTTTCCTCTGTCGATGGTGAGCTCGATCTCGCTGTTTCCGCTTTGGATCGGATAGATCGTGCGGCGCACCCGTGTCTCGAATATCGGCTTCAAGCCGCGTCGTACCTTTTTGGTGAATACGGGGGCGAGGGCGGCGTCCCGCGCGACGTCGAGGTCGGGCTGCCTGCCGCGGATGGGATGCTCCCATTCGTTACGGCTAAATAGCGTGCCGCTTTCGCCGTTTTCCTGCTTGATGGTCTGAATGTGGCGGCGGCCGACGCGCCGCACGCGCAGCGATAGACCTTTGTCGCGTAGCCTCAACTTGTCGGTATCGAAATAGACCGACACCAGGGTAGCCGGCTTGGACGATTTCTTCCGCGCCGCCTGCAGCAATGAACTGCGGGCGAGTCGATAGAGGCTATGGGTTGGCACGTCGAGCTTGAGCTCGACTTCGCGCGCGGGCGGCATGGGATACGCTGAAATCAGTACCGAAGCTGAATAATTGCCGATTTCGCCTACAATTTCTAGAGGGGTCCCTGAGCGGGGTCTAGGTAGCGGTCTTGAGAATTATGACGGCGGCAGGTTCTGCTGCGCTACATAAGCCTTTACCAAGGTGGATCGATCTGCAACGCAGGTCTGCGCCAACTCATAGCAGCTAGCAGCGAGCGGCTTCGAGCCATCGTCCGAACTGTCTGTCTCACAAATTTTGACTGCCAAATACGCTCAAGCGCGTCGTCTTCTCGTCATCGCCGGTCCACGCATCCGCGGGATCCCATTTGTGCACTTGACCGCAGGCGGGGCAGCGCACGGGAAGAGGAACGCGAGGAAGGCTTTTGAGCAGAACCCACTCAGCCTTGAGACCGGTTGAGATTGCTGTACCCGTGCGCGGGCACTGAACGAAGATGTCAGCCAACAGAGAACTCCCTTGGTGACGGGACAAATATCCGCTCATCGCTGCCGAGCGTACATTTTTGCATGCGACATTACCTTGGGTAGGATCGTTGCGCCCTGAACATGGGCGACAGCGCGGCGGCGTCCGCTGTCCAAAATTTTCGGGCTGATTCGATTTTAAAGTGCCGAAGGAGTCCAGCATATTTTCTAGGCCAGTGGATAACTCTGGCAAACTTCGACCGTCGCTGCACAAGACGCCGCAATCTGTGCCACCTTCATCGTCATCGCGCGGACATCGAACGATCATAGAAGGGGCCATCGCGTCGTGCGGCGCAGGTCGATCCCATCACCATGGCCCATTCTAAGCACACCATCAAAGCTTTCGACTCTGACCTAGATGAACTCGCGCGGACCATCGCAGAGATGGGCGGGCTGGCCGAGAGGCAAATTGCCGAGGCGACTGCAGCGCTGACGACGCGCGACAGCGGTCGCGCACGGCGCATGATTGCCGCCGACGCGACGATCGATGCCATGCAGCGCAATATTGAGGAAAGGGCGGTTGAGACCATTGCGCGGCGTCAGCCGGTAGCAGGTGACCTTCGGCAAATCATTGGAGTCTTGCGAATTGCGAATGAGATCGAGCGCATAGGCGATCTCGCGAAGAATATTGGCAAGCGCATCATTGCGATCAATGGTGAAGAGATGCCGCCGAGGTCAATGCGCGGGGTCAACCACATGGCCACCCTCATGCTGGCCCAGTTGCGGGACGTCCTTGACAGTTTCGCGCGCTGCGATGTCGCGAAGGCACTCGACGTTTGGACGCGGGACCAAGACATTGACCGCTTGTGCACAAGCTTATCCCAGGAGCTTCTTGCCGACATGATGGAACAGTCCGTCGCCATGTGCTTCGGCGCTCACCTGATGTTTTGTACGAAAAATCTCGAGCGCATCGGCGACCATACGACCAATATCGCGGAGGCGGTTCACTACATGGTGAAGGGCGAGACGCCCCTGCGAGAGCGACCAAAGGCAGATTTCGCCAGTATGCTCACTGGGGCGATGGGGCGGACATACAGAGTCCGGCTCCAGCCAACGCAGCATCGCCGGAGCGAATTAACTCCGCTTTGATGGACGGCATGAAATCACCCTCGAATGGGCGGCGCTTTCGTTAGCCGGCGCATCGCCCTTCTTGGGGTCTCCCCACCCGCCGGTCACTGAGCCTGGACGTTCACCGCCGCCGTCGCATTCCCGGCGGTTGCCGTGATCAACGCCCGGAACATCGCGGCCAATGGGTCGACGTGGTCACGCTTGACGCGAACTCGGCTGGCGTTCGGGCCTCGAAACGCATTGGCACTACACGCGAAAGCGTTCGTGCTCCCGGCTCGTCTGCCTGTTAACGCCGCTTTAAGCAGGACCAACCGAGCATGTGCGCCGCTCAGATCGTATGGAGGCGCGAGTAGGGGTGGCGTTTTGAGGCGCGGCGGACACATATGCGCAGACCGGCTGCGCGAGATGCGCGCCTGGATCATCGGCGCTCTCGCGCTGCTCTCGGCAACGCCGACGCTTGCTCAATCGAACGTAGAGCTGTCGCACCGGTTGGGCAGCGGCGAGATTCGCACCGGCGACGGCCGGCTGGTCGATTCGCTGTCCAAGCCGGAACTCATTTGCCTGTTTTATCTGATGTGGTGGTATGAGACGCAGAATGCCTGCACGTCGACTGAATTAAAAACCATGCAAGGCAGCTGCGGCGAAGACCTCAAGCCCAAGGCCGACGCCTGCCAATTGACGCATTGAACTGCTTAGCCCGCGCCGTTACGTCGCCTGACGGCGCGTAGCGGGGCCCCCCGCCGCTACCGCGTCTAATCGAGCGAGATGTTCGCTTCCTTGGCGAGCCTGGTCCAGGTCGCGAACTGGCTCGCCACCAGCGCCCGCATCTCGGCGGGTGTGGTCGCGCGCGGATCGCCGCCCATGCTCTCGAGCTTGCCCTTCACGTCGGCAACGGAAATGGCACGCCGTAACTCGGCATTGAGCCTCTCGACGATCGGCGCGGGCAGTTTCGCCGGACCGGCAAGCCCGGTCCACGAGATGACTTCAAATCCGGGGATGCCTTGCTCCGCGACCGTCGGCACGTCGGGGAAATCGCGCCAGCGCGTCTTGCCCGTGACGGCAAGCGCGCGGAATTCGCCGGAGCGGATGCGCGCGCTGATGGGCCCCGATGTGGCGGCGATGAAGTCGATGTCCCCCTGCAGCATGCCGGTCATGGCCGGCGCCTCGCCGCGATAGGGAATGTGCAGAAACTTGGTTTTGGTGTCGTGACCTATCAATTCGACGGTGGTGTGGAGGATCGAGCCCACGCCGGCAGACCCGTATTTCAGGGCGCCGGGATTTTTGCGCGCCTCCTCGATCAGGTCCTTGAGCGTCTGGAAGCGGGAGTCCGTGCGCACGCAGATCAGGAACGGATAGAAGCTGGCGACCGAGATCCATTCGAAATCGTCGACGACCTTGTAGTTGACGTTCTTGGAGAGCGCTCCATGCGCAGGATGGGCGCTGGGAAGGACCAGGAGCGTGTAGCCGTCGGGGTCGCTACGCGCGACCGCCTCCGCGGCGAGGCTGCCGGCGACGCCGGGCTTGGCCTCGATCACGATCGACTGCCCGAGCCCCTTCGACATCTCGTTGCCAAGCAGCCGGCCGATGATGTCCACGTTCCCGCCCGGCGGGAAGCCGTGCATGAACTTGATCGGGCGGCTGGGATAGTCCTGCGCCACTGCTGCGCTTGCCGCCGCAAGGAGCGCGACGAGCGCGCCGAGGATTGTCCTGCGCATTATCCTTCTCTGTCTGTGTATCCTTCGATCTTGCGTCCCCCGCCGAGCCATTCTTCGGCACTCAGCCGCATGCTCCATGTATTCCGAGACTTTGCGCATCGTTGCTCTCATTCGATTGCTTAAGCCGCGATGCGGTCGCCTAGCGAGCCCTATCTGAACTTGAAATTCTTGTAGGGATCGAAGCGCTGCTTGTTGGGGGTTAGCTTTGTTCCGCCGCTTGCGGCCGCGGCATTCTGGTTTTGGACCTGCAGAGTTTCAGGACGTGTTCCGCCCGCTTTGCGCGCGCTGGCCTGGCCTGCGAGGCCCATGAAAACCGCGAGTGTAAGGACAAAGGCGAATGCATTGCGCATGGCGGCCTCCTCGGTAACCGGGCAATGGTTACACGTCGTCTGGCCGCCACGCTATACCGGTTTGGCGTGTATGGACGGGCTTAAGCCTCCTTGCCCCTTACGTGTCGCCGCGTTCCGCGAACCGTCCGCGCATCAACTTGGTAATGGCGTCGGCGGCTTCGCGAGCGCCGGCCGCGCGCTGGTCGAAGCCGACATTGCGCAGCGCGCGCTCGAGGACGGTTCTCGACTCCTCGACGGAGAGCGTGCCTTTGTCCAGAAGTATCTCGAGCAAGGCGGTGACGATCGCGCCCCCGGCAATGGCGGAACCAAGGGCGAGCTTGTCGCCTGTGCTGTTGTTAGCGGCCATCACCTTCCCCCTTCGCTCGTGGGAACGTCAATGACGCTGCTCAGGCGGCTGTTCGGTCAATACGTAGTTCTTCGTATGGCTGCGTTATCTTCCCGACGGAAGCCGACGGAAGTAGCCCGGATGGAGCCTTTTGACTCAATGCGGGCTACAACCCGCGTCGTGCTCGATCCCATCCTCTGCGCGGAAGCCGAGTTCGTCGCACATTTGCAAGATGGCCGTGTTTTCGGCCAACACATCGCCGCTTAAGGCCCAACCCGGCCGACGCGCCTTGGTCATGAGCCAATCGCGCGAGCGGCCGGAGCGATAGGATGAGCCGAGGCGCTTGGACACGATGCCGTCGAGGCCCAGCTCGCAGGCGTAGCGGAATGCGACGTCGCCCGCCTCCGCCACGTCCTCGCTCAGCTGCAGGGCGGACTTGGCATGCTCGAGCAGCTTCGCCAGCAGGGACTTGCGCGTCTCGATCGGCTCGCGCCGCAGATCCCAGCCGTCGAGCTCGAGCAGATCGAAGGCGAACAGGACGACGTTCTCGCGCCGACGGGGAAGGCCATCCTCGTCGCATGCGACCGCCTGGCCATCGATCAGGCAGGAGCGGCAACGCAGCAACCCGACGGCGATGGTGATCGCCGGATAGCGCTCGCTCCAATCAAGACCGTTTCGCGTGAACAGCCGCACGCCGGCGGAACTGCGCCGCGCCATGACGCGGTGGCCGCGATGCTTGATTTCATGAATCCAACCAGGCTCCGCCGGCGGCCGTTCGGCCGCGCTCGGCAGGCAGGGCGCAATGAAGCCTGTGGGACGCGATCGGTGGGAGCGCATATGCCACTCCTTCCGGAAGATTAACGCGGGTAATGTCATATTGCATGTGACCGACATGGCGGCCCTCTCTTTGCGGCAGCAGCGATGCGTTGACCGCCGGACCACCGCCCTCATCAGCTCAGCCATCCCGGGGACAAAGCCCACGGCTTTGCCGATGTGGCGATGCTCGGCCCGCGCTTCATCAACCCGCTCTCCCCGTAGCTCTCGAAAGGGCTGCGATCGGCGGCGCCGTGCACGAAGCCGACGGTGGGTACCGCCGCGGCGAAGTAAAACAGGCTCGCCCGTTGGTGCGTGGACAAACCCGGTGAGTAGGAACGATCAGCGATCATGGTCTTTCTCCCCTCGGCTCGACGCGGGGTTGTTCGATCTATCCCGTCTGACAATGTGCCGCCGCGTGCGAGCCAAGTCCTTGGTGCAAACCTGAAACGGTCCGAATCTCGGCCGTAGCCCGGATGGAGCGAGGCGTCATCCGGGGCTGCTCAACCCTTCCGTCAGTAACCGTTCGACCCAAACGACGAGCTCCCCGGGGACATCGGGGCCGCGTTCGCTGGCGGGGCGAAAGTGGGAACGGCGAGCAATGCGGCCAGTGCGAGAGCGGCGATAAGCGCTTTCATGACACGTCTCCATCTTTGGACCATTGTCCTGATTTGGACATCAGCGCCGCGACCGATCGGCCGGCGCCTGCGCGAAACATGCCAAGGCCTGCGCTCTCATGCTGTGATGCGGATCACAGCCTTCAGAACGATTCAGAACGATTCAGGACGTTCAGATTGGCCCGCCAGCGCGAAGTCTTCGACTGCCGTCCAGACGGTCCTTCAACCCGCAGTTTTCAGGCGGCGTTGCGGCCGGTCTGAGCGAGCACGACGGCAAGCCTTTCAAAAACGTTGGCCCAGTCGCGGCGCGCCAGCTGCATAAATTCCGGTTTTGTCGCGTGCGTCAGGCTAAGTTCGCACCCGCTTTCGCGTACATTCAATTCAACGGTTACGCGCTCAAAATTGAGGGAATATTTCTCGGCCAGAAGTGCGAACACGAGTCGGCGCGGCCGAACGACGTCCAGATATTCGCCCACATATTCGACTTTCTGACCGTTCCGCCGCCCTGCGACGTAAAACCACCCGCCTACGCGCGCGTCGATTTCGACACAGCTGCTCTGTCCCACCGCAAACAGCCATTTTCCTGCTGTTTTCGAGTCGGTCCAGGCATCGAAAACGCGCTGCGGCGGCACGCTGAACTGACGTGTGAGGCGAACGTCGATGAGCTGCTTGGTCTTCATTGCGATTGTCTCACGAGTGGGGTCAACCCACGACTTAGGTGTTAATTCGGGCGGTTGCAGCATGCGTTCTCCGTTGGTCGACGAACAACTAAAGTTGAAATCCTTTTGCCTCAAATCGGACATGATTCGACGTGTGATCGCTGTAGGTTGCCCGCACACCACCGTGGTGGACGTTATTCGATCCTTGACGACAAGACTTGCCCGATGTTGCCCATTTAGTTCGATCTTGCGGATGGTTGGTATGCCGCGCATCCAGGTGTCCGGGCATCGAACGGCACGAGAGCAAGAGATCTACCGCGAATGGCCGAGCTAATTCGATGACAGGCATGCCCAACCTTGCGGTCACCCCTCCCGCAATCGCTCAGCGTCAAAGCGCCGATTGGGGCCTGCTCCAACCCGAGCAGGTCGACGTGATTCGGCATGAGTCTTTCGATTATGAGTTCAAGGGGTCCCGGCATCTGTTGATCGCATCCGAGCGCGCCGAGAGGCTCGACGGCGAAACGCTGCTCGATGGATTACCGAGGTCCACCCGCCGCGAGTGGAGCCGGAAGATGACTTTCGTTCCTGCGGGGCACCGGTTCTATGGCTGGCAGAAACCGCGCAGCTTGCTGCGCAGCACTTTCCTCTACATCGACCCGCGGAGCTCGTTGTTGTCGGAACTTCGCTTCGCCGAGGTTGAGTTCAGGCCACGATTGTTCTTTTTCGATTCTGATGTCTGGGCAACGGCCCTGAAGCTCAAGGCGCAGCTGCAGCATCCGTGCCGATCTCAAAGCGCCTATGTGGAAGCACTCTGTATTGCCTTGGCGCATGAGCTCATGCGGATGAACGAGGGTGGTTCATCTGTGGAAGCGAACATGCGCGGAGGACTCCCCGGGTGGCAGCAAAAGAAGGTGGCGCAATATATCGAAGAGCATCTTGCCGATGAGATCTCGCTGACGTCCTTGGCTCGGCTGGCAGAGCTCAGCCCGTTCCATTTTTCCCGAGCATTCAAGGAATCCTTCGGCATGCCGCCGTACCGATATCTGACCAGCCGGCGCATTGACCGTGCCAAAGTCTTGCTGGCCGAGCGCAAGCTGTCGGTGACGGAGATTGGACTCGATGTCGGTTTCAGCGAGACAAGCTCGTTTACCTCGGCGTTTCGCAAGGTCACCGGCGAAACGCCGACCGAGTATCGCCGCAGCCTCGCATAGGGACGATCTGCGCAAAGCCGGAGCGCGCGATATCTCGCCTCATTGCCGGCTCATCACGAGCGCGCGAGCATGGAGAGCACCATGATCGATCACGTGGGATTTTCGGTTTCGGACTATGCGCGCGCCAAGGCCTTTTATGAAAAGGCCTTGGCGCCGCTCGGCTACGCGTTGGTTATGGAGGCGACGGCTCAGGAGACGGGGCAACCAGCCGCTGGCTTTGGCAGCGGCGGTAAACCCGACTTTTGGATTGGGGGCGAAGGTAAGCTGGAGAAGCCAGTCCATATCGCGATCGTCGCAAAAGATCGCCCGACGGTGGATGCGTTCTACCGCGCCGCGCTCGCTGCGGGTGGAAGGGACAATGGACCTCCCGGTCTTCGCGTGCACTATCATCCGAATTATTACGGTGCTTTTGTACTCGATCCCGATGGACACAATATCGAGGCAGTCTGTCACGCGGCCGCTTAACGTCGCCGGGTCTCCCCTTCTGCTGCACGGCGTCGACCTGTCAACGCGCCGACCTCTTCGACGCGGCGGCGTTGCGCTCGGGTGGAGGCAACAATGACGATGGTTTGTCGGTTATGGCGAGGGTGGACCTCGCCGCAGAATGCCGACGCTTACGAGAGCATCGTGCGAGGGCGGGTGATCCCAGGCATTGAAGCAATGGGAATCCACGGTTTCCGGCACATTGACTTGTTGCGACGCTCCAGCGAACAGGAGGTAGAGTTTGTGACTCTCATGTGGTTCGACGATCTCGACGCCGTGAAGCGCTTCACGGGTGAGGACTACGAGAGGAGCCACGTTCCTTCCGAAGCGAGAGCGGTGCTCGCTCGTTTCGACGAGCGCGCAGCCCATTACGAAGTGTTGGACCGTCGTCCCCAGCGCGGCTAGTCAGATATGCAGCGAAAGCTGCTCATCGCCTGATGCTGGCGAAGGCCGCCGCGATGCGCATGGGCGCCCGCGGCCGTGCGTACATCTCCTCCAGATACGCCTCGAGCCGTGGCAGCCCGTTGAGCACCTTCGCCGTCCTCGCCATGTCGAGGGTGTAGGCGAGCACGAAGTCTCCCACCGTCGCCCTATCTCCCACCACGAATTGTCGGCCGTTCATGTACTCTTCCAGCACATTCGCCATTTCCACAAAATCGTCGCGCGCAAGCGCCAATTCCCCCGGCAGCCGCTTGCTCTCCGGATAAAGCGTTGTATGGCGGGCGATGCGCCAGAGCGGCTGCTCGAGCTCGGTCGTCGTGAATAGGAGCCATCGCATGAGCTGCGCTCGTTGCTGCAGGTCGATCGGGATCAGCCCCTTATCGCGGAATTTCTCGGCCAGATAGAGAACGATTGCGATGGATTCCGTGAGCACCATGTCGCCGTCGACGAGGACAGGAAGCTTTCCGGCCGGATTGATTTTGAGGAATGCGGGACTGCGGTGCTCGCCGGCGAGCATGTTGACGGGGATGGCCTCGAAGTCGACCGCCAATTCCTGAAGCGTCCAGCGTACGCGGACCGAGCGGGTCGGAGCAAATTCATAGAGCTTCATGGATTTCCCCCGGTCCATTTGGAGTGAGTCAGCGCAACACGGATCTGTGTGAGCCTTACCACGTGCCGAGCCCCGGTGTTCCGGCCGGGCCGCATTTGCCAAGGATGGGGCAGATCCAAATGCCCGTGTCGTCCCGGGATCGGGATTGCTGTGACGCATTCATCGCTTCGTAGCCCCAGACCACACACAGTGCGACAAAGGCGGCAATCCATCCGGCATTTTTCAGACGTGCCAGCGTGATGAGGCCGCGTTTCATTCGATCACCTCGGCGCCCGCGGCTCTGAACGGCCTCTCGATGCAATGCCGCTTACGGGAGGCCCGCCTTGGCGAGGCCCTCGGCGATGCGCTGAAAATCGCGCGGCTCCTTGTACGGCAGCACGCGCGCGCGCTGCGCGAGCGAGAAGTCCGGATTGACCTTCATCAGCCCCGCCCACGCCGCGCGCGCCTCGTCCACGCGGCTGCGATGGCCATAGCAGGCGGCGAGCAGCATGCGGCTCGAATCGGTGGCGGGGGTGCGGGCGATCCGTTCGAGCAGGTGCTCCGCGGCGGCCTCGTAGCGTCCCAGGCTGAAATTCGCCTGCGCGACGAAGTGCAGCACGATGGATGGAGAGTGCGGATCGAGCCGCTTCGCGATCGCGAACGCCTCGAGCGCCTCGGCCGCGCGGCCTGCATACATCAGCGCCAGTCCTGTCGCGGAATGGCCCTGGGCAAAGTTGGGATCGAGCGCGATCATGCGGCCAAACTCCGCGAGCGCGCCCTCGTGATTGCGCCGCCACAGCATGACGTTGCCAAGCGCCATGTGGCTCACCGGCTCCTGATCATCCAATTCGAGCGCGCGGCGCGCCCATCGTTCCGCCTCATCGAGCGCCTCTTCCGGATCCGCCGCCCAGTCGCTGACGTAGTCGGAAATCGTGGCCAGCGACAATCCCGCATGTGGCGCCGCGAAATTCGGATCCATCTCGATGGCGCGGCGATACATCGCCTTGGCTTGCGCGATCGCCTCGCGCGTGCTGCGGCTGAGCAATTCCCGCCCCCGCAGCCACGTCTCGTAGGCCTCCACGCTGGCGGTGCCACGCCGGCGCAGGCGCTGCGCCTCGCCCTGCGTCAGGT
>WNFW01005878.1_pt1 | contig 16608 bp, 16 predicted proteins | sample 5400131 | NCBI WGS metagenome assembly WNFW01 (sample SAMN13153362, study PRJNA577476) | soil metagenome | isolation source: 20 cm soil or saprolite under grassland replicate 1 | place: USA:California | collected 2016-06-15 | reverse complement strand
ATGCGGTCGGGGATCCCGATCCCCCGATAGGAGCCGCCGGCGACGTAGAGCCCCGCGGGGAGCGCGGCGTCGATCGCACCCAGGCGTTCGAGGTGACCGACGGCGTACTGCGGCATCGACCCGGGCCAGCGTACGAGTGCCTCGTGGTCGGGTGGGGCCGGGAACCCGTACACGGCCGCGAGCGCCTCCCTCGCCGACTTGAGGATGTCTTCGTCGGGGCGATCGAGCTCGTGCTCGAGGCCCGCTCCCCCGACGAACGCCCGGAACACCGCGCGGGAACCGAACGCATGCTGCGGCCACTTCTTCGAGACGGCGGTCGCCGCGGTGATCGGGAGCATCCCTCGGCGCGTCACGAACCCCGAGGCCTCGGGAAGCAGACGGTTCGTCCCCTTCGGATACACGAAGAGGGCGACGGCGGTCGATACGACCTGGATCTCCCGGAGGAGCTCCGAGGCTGTCGGCGCCACCTCGGCAAGAAGATCGGCCGAGACCGGAGCTGGCGTCGCCAGGATGACCGCGTCGACCGGAAGGTCGTCGCCCTCGGCGGTCGCGACACGGAAGGGGCCACGGTCCTCACGTCCGAGCTTCACGGCCGTGGACCCCATGCGGAGGCGGTCGGGCCCGATCGCCTCGGCCAGGGCTTCCGGGAGGCGACGCAGGCCGCCGCGGATCGTCGCGAACGGCGTTGCCGGCGCGCCGAGGACGCGGCGAGGCGGCGGCTCCTTCGCGCGGGCCCCCGCGCGCAGGTTGCCGAGCTCCCGCTCCCATCGCGCCAGCTCGGGGAAGGAGGCTTCCACGCTCAGGCGATCGATGTCTCCGGCGTGGATCCCCGCAAGCAGCGGACCGACGAGCGCGTCCGTCGCGCCGCGACCCAACCGCCTTCGGAGGAGCGCGCCGACCGACTGGTCGCCGTGGCGGCGCCGACGCGGGACCAAGGGCTCTGCGGTCGCTCGCAGACGAGCAGCGGCGGACATCCCGCTCCATCGCCAGAGCCTGGTCGTCGACGCCGGGATCCCGAGCCTGCCGGGCGGGACCGGAAGCAGGCCGCGTGATGTGAGGATCTGCGGCGCGGTGGCGCCCTGGGGCAGCAGCTCCCCCTCGAGTCCCAGCTCGTGGCACAGATCCAGGGCCCAGGGTTTCCTGACGAGGAAGGAATCGGGCCCCGCCTCCAGCTCCAGATCGCCGACCTGCACCGACCGGATCACGCCGCCCGGTTCACGATCCGCTTCGACGACGAGCAGCTCCACGGGGAACGGTGAGCGGAGGATCCGATAGGCGATGGTGAGCCCGGTGATGCCGGCGCCCACGACGACCACTCGACGGCTCACGGAACCGATGCTTCGCGTTCGGCAAGGTGCCTACGGACGACGTCCGCGAGCATCGCCGTGAAGGCCGGGGCGGCGTTCGGCATCTCCGTCCTCGCGAACGCCATCCCGCGCTCCTCGGCGATGGTGCGCGCCTCGATGTCAAGGTCGTACAGGATCTCGAGGTGGTCCGCGACGAACCCGACCGAGCAGACGACCACGGCCGGGGCGCCGCCTTCGCCGAGATCGCGGATCAGCTCATCGATCGGCGGCCCCCACCATCGATCCGCGGTCCGTCCCGCGCTCTGCCATGCCGTGGCGTACCGGTCGAGTCCGATCTTCCGAGCAACGAGGTCCGCCGTCTCGCGCAGCCCGGCATCGTACCGGCACCCGGCCGCACATCCGGCGTCGTGGCACCGCACGCATCTGTTCGATCCGTCGGCCTCGGCCCGTACGGGAAGGCTGTGCGCGGAGAAGACGACCGTCGCGCCCTCGCGCGCATCGCCCGAGAGCGTGTCGAGGGCTGCGCGAACGCGCTCGGCGAGCAGCTCGATCAGGGCCGGATGATCGTGGTAACTCTGGACGAAGGAGAACGCCGGGCCACCGCCCGAAGCGGTCGCGGCCTCGACCCGTTCCGTGTACGTGGCGATCGACATCGCCGACCAGTGCGGAGCCATGACGATCCCGACCGCACGCTCGATCCCATCGGTGCGCATCTTCGCGACCGCGTCGGCGATCCAGGGCGGCGAGTGCTTCATCCCCAGGTAGCACCGGAACCTCCCGGTGTCGTCCCGGTTCAGCGCGGCCTCCAGGCCGGCGGCCTGAGCCCGCGTGATCTCGAGGAGGGGGAACCGATCGCCGATCGCCGCATACCGAGACCGAAGCTCCGCCAGGTGCTCTGCCGACGGAGGTCGCCCACCCCGGATGTCGGTGTAGTAGCGCTCGATGTCGTCGGCTCCGGCCGCGGTCCCGTACGCCATCACCAGGATGCCGATGGGCTGCTCGCTCGTCATGCTCCGTCGATCCTTCCCGTCCCGGCCGGCCGTCGTCGCGACCCTGCCACAGGATAAGGAAGCTCGCGCCGACGGCCCGCGTAACGTTCGGGGCCGTTGCGCGTACGGTGGGCTTGGTGGCACTCAACACGTCGACGGAGCCGCTCTCGGCGGCGGGACGCCCGCCGGGGCGCGCGGCCGGTCCAGGAAGGATCGTCGGCGGCGCGATCGGACTGCTGTCCGCGGCGGTCGCCCTCGGCGTCGGACATCTGATCGCCGGCCTCGTCGGCGGTACCTCGAGCCCCGTGATCGCGGTCGGGAGCACGGCGATCGACGCTTCGCCGGAGTGGCTGAAGAGCTACGCGATCCGGACGTTCGGCACGAACGATAAGACCGTGCTCGTTGCCGGGATCGGCCTGGTGGTGGCCATCGTCGCGATCGTGGTCGGCGTCGTTGCGCTGCGCCGGCCGGGGGTCGGCGTCGCTGCGCTGGTCGCCCTGGGGACCCTCGGCGCCGTCGCGGGGGTCGCTCGACCGGAGAACGGCCTCGGTTCCGCGATCCCGTCGATCGCCGCCACGGTCGCAGGGCTCGCCACGTTCCGATGGCTCCGCCGATCGGCCGGACTCGTCGCGCCGACGACGGGTGCCACGGAGGCCCACTCGATCCCGCGGGGGTCGTTGGACCGGCGCCGGTTCCTCTTCGCGAGCGCCGCCGCGGCCGCGGTCGCGGCGGTCTCCGGTCTCGCCGGCCGGTTCTTCATCCGCCGAGCTGAGGCGAGCGCGTCCCGAGCTGCCGTTCGGATCCCGGCGCCCGCCGACGTCGCTGCGCGCCCCCCGGCGGGCGCCGATCTCCATATCCCCGAGGTCGGACCGTTCATCACGCCGAACGACCGCTTCTACCGGGTGGACACCTCGTTGCTCGTCCCCTCGGTCACGGCCGAAGGGTGGACCCTGAGGATCCATGGCATGGTCCGCAACGAACTGTCGCTCGACTACCCGGCCTTGCTGGCGCGACCGTTGATGGAGCGTGACGTGACGTTGACCTGTGTCTCCAACCCGGTCGGTGGTCATTACATCGGCAATGCGCGCTGGATCGGCGCTCCGCTCGCCGACCTCCTCCGGGAGGCCCGTGTGGATCCGGCAGCGGACCAGATCGTCTCCCGGTCGGTCGATGGGTTCACCGTCGGTACACCGACGGCCGTCGTCATGGACGGTCGCGACGCCATGCTCGCGGTCGCGATGAACGGCGAGCCGCTCCCGCTCGAACATGGGTTCCCGGTCCGGATGATCGTCCCCGGGCTCTACGGATACGTGTCGGCGACCAAATGGCTCGTCGACATCGAGCTCACGACCTTCGGTGCGTACGACGCGTACTGGGTCCGCCGCGGGTGGGCACAGCAGGCGCCGATCAAAACCGAGTCGCGGATCGACACCCCGAAGCAGGCCGCGACGGTCGGCGCCGGCCCCGTCACGGTCGCAGGGATCGCGTGGGCTCAACATCGCGGGATCGCGCGGGTGCAGGTGAGCGTCGACGCGGGTGCGTGGCAGCCCGCGCGGCTCGCCGCCGAGGACACGATCGACACGTGGCGCCAATGGGTCTTCGTGTGGGACGCGACGCCGGGCGATCACACGCTCGCGGTGCGGGCAACCGACGATACCGGCGCGAGGCAGACCGCGACCCAAGCCGATCCGCTGCCGAGCGGCGCGACCGGTGACCACACGATCCCGGTGACGGTCGCCGGCTGACGATCATGGACCGGCGCGGTCGGCCCCGCGATCCCTCACGCGAGCTCTGCGAACAGGCGGAGGTATGCGCCGAGGTACTGCGGAGCGAGGTAGCGCTCTCGAACCCGGAGCTCGGCCGCCGCTCCCAGACGAGCTTCCAGTGCAGGATCTGCCAGTACCGCTTCGACCGCGTTCCCGAACGCCGTGAGGTCGCGCGGATCCACGAGGATCCCACTCACGCCGTCGTCGATCTGGTCTCGGATGCCGCCGACCCGGGCGGCGACGAGCGTGCGTCGCTTCCACATCGCCTCCGTGACGGTCAACCCGAACCCTTCCGCGAGGCTCTTCTGGACGACCACGTCGGCATGGCGTTGGAGCGCGTTCACCATGGTCGCGTTCTCCTCCACGTCCTCGGTGGGGAGGTTCGCGAGGTGCACACGACGGCGCTGTGCAGCGGAGAGGCGCTCCCACTGATCGTGGACCTCTTCCAGCACCACCGCGGCCTCCGGATCGTCCACGACCGATCCCGGCATGGGTCCCGCGAGGAGCAGATGCGCATCGGTGATGCCGGGCTCCTCCACGAATCCCCGGATGACGCCCAGGGGGTCCTTCAGGGCGTCCCACCGCGAGACCTGGGCGACCACCGGCACGTCGGGCGGCAGTGGGATGTCCTGGGTGACCTCAGCGACGTGGGAGACGCGCGCCTGCGTGCCGTCGCTCCGGACGAAGGTCGCGTCACCGCCGCGGCCCGAGGATGCGACGAGTCCTGCCGCGCCGAGGATGGCGGCCGTTCGGTCCGGATCGATCGCGACGTTCTTCGGCGACCCGTGATCGATGCACGGTGGAAGGACCTGGACGCGTTCGGGTTCGAGACCGTCCCACGCGTACGCCGATCTCGTGAACGTGACCGCGTGCGCGGCCCGTGCGTCGGCCAGCAGGAACGACCACGCGGAGCGGACGAGCTCGTTCGGCGTATCGGCTCCGATGTGGCACGTCCACACGACGGTCGCCCCCTGCGATCGGAGGATGGGTGCGAGCCCCAGCGGTTGCGGATCGTGCAGCACGGCGACGTCGCCCACTCGCACGGACCGACCGATGTCGGCAGCGTTGGAACGGGTGACGTCGTCGTAGTGGCGACGTTCCGCGTCGCCCAGCGGACCCCCGTCGCCGAGCACGCCGTGGAGCCGGGCCCTCGATCACGATCCACCGAGTATCGACCCCATCGTCGGCCAGGTAGCCGAGGCACGAACGGAGCAGTTCGGCGACCCCTCCCCCCTCGGACGTGGAGTTGACGTGCCAGACGGACCTTCCCCGCAGCACCTCACGAGCAGCGGCGAGCCGCCGCTCGTAGAGATGGCCGACGTCCGGCCCCGCGATCGTGCGGAGGCTCTGTGCGGCCCGAGGATGGACGGTGACCTCGTACATCAGGCAACGACGGCGGCGCTCGAGGACGCCGTCTTCGATCGGTCAGCGCCCGGGCCAGAGGATAACCCGGCCCACCGTTGGAACCGTGAAGGGGCAGGCGGTCAGTGGTCACGTCCGGATCGAACGGGTTCGATCCGGACACGAGCGTCGACGACCACCGCGCCGCGCGGAAGCACCATCACGGGGTTGCAGTCCATCTCGACGATCTCCGCGTGCGACTCGGCCATCGCGCTCACGCGAAGGACGAGCTCCTCGAGGGCCAGCACGTCCGCCTTCGGGGCGCCGCGGTAGCCGTCCAGACGCGGGTACGTCGCGAGCGAACGGATCATCTCGCGGGCATCGAGGTCCGTGAGGGGCGACACGCGAACGGCGACGTCGTTCAGGAGCTCCGCCTCGATCCCTCCGGCGCCGCAGGCCACGACCGGACCGAACCGCGGGTCGACCGCGACCCCGACGAGCATCTCGACGCCCCCGTCGATCTCCTCCTGGACGAGGAACCCTTCAAGCGGCTCACCGACTTCGGCCAGCCTTCGGGCCATCGCCGCCGCCTCGGTCGACACCTCGTCGGCCCCGGCGAGGTGGAGGCGCACCCCTCCGACATCCGTCTTGTGCACGGGGCCGATCGCCTTGAGCACGACGCGCCCTCCCAGGCGTCGGGCCGCCTCCCCCGCTTCCGCGGGGGAGGCGGCCCGCTCCGTCGCGGGGGTCGCGATCCCGTAACAGGCCAGCAGGCGCTCGATCTCCTCGGGTTCCAACCACGCGCTGCCCCTGCCCAGGGCGACGGCCAGGATGCCCGCGGCCTCGTCGGCGCGACCGTCCCCGAACGTCACCACCGTCCCCTCGGGTCGGTGCCGCCATCGGCCGTACGCCGCGGTGTGCGCGAGCGCGATCGCCGCCTGCTCGGGGAAGGCGAACGACGGGATGCCGACCGATCCGGCGCGAAGCTCGTCCGGCACGCCGCGCGCGCTCATGAACGCCGTGATGACCGGGATCGTTCGATCGAGCGACCCGACCGCCTCGGCGATATTCCGGGCGACCTCGGGCGCGTGGGCAGCCATCGGCGGGATGTAGATGACGACGAGCGCGTCGACCTCGCCCGAGCGTGCCACGACCCGGATCGCTTCCGCGTACTCGGCCCCGCCGGCCGAGGCGATCATGTCCACGGGGTCCTCCGTGGACGCTTCGGGAGGGAGCGCCCGAGCCAGCTCCGCCGAGGTCGCTTCCGAGAAACGCGGGACCATGAGTCCACGGGCCTCCGCCGCGTCGGCGCACTGGACCGCGAGGCCGCCCGCGTTCGTGATGATCCCCACCCGGTTCCCCGTCGGCGCGGGTTGGTGCGCGAGGATCGCGGCGACGTCGAGCATCTCTTCCAGCGTGTCCGTCCGGATCACGCCGTTCTGCCGGAACAGCGCGTCCAGCGCCATGTCCGACGCCACGATCGCGGCGGTGTGCGAGGCCGCGGCGCGGATCCCGGCCGGGCTCCGCCCGCTCTTGACGGCGACGATCGGCTTCCGGGCCCCGATCCGCCGCGCGAGCCGCGCGAAGCGCTTCGGGTTCCCGAAGGACTCGAGGTAGAGCAGGACCACGTCGGTCCGCGGGTCCTGCGCCCAGTAGCTCAGGATGTCGTTCCCCGAGATGTCGGCCTTGTTGCCGACCGAGACGAACTGCGAGAGCCCGAGGCCGAGTTTCGCCGTCTGATCCATCACGGCGAGCCCGACGGCGCCGCTCTGCGAGAGGAACCCCACGCGCCCTTCCACCGGGACCGTCGTCGCGAAGGTGCCGTTCAGCCCGACCTCGGGATCCGTGTTCACGATGCCCATGCAGTTCGGGCCGATCAACCGCATCCCCGAGGCGCGACACACCTCGAGCAGCTCGCGCTCGCGCTGCGGCCCGTCCCCTCCGATCTCCGCGAACCCGGCAGAGATCACGACGAGGGCGCGCACGCCCTTCTGGGCGCACGTTCGTGCGACCGCGAGCACCTGAGCTGCCGGCACCGCGATGAAAGCGAGGTCGACCGCCACCGGGATGTCCAGGACGCTCGGGAACGCGGCGACGCCCTGCACCGCGGCGGCGCGGGGGTTGACCGGGTATACGACGCCGTGGAACCGCCCTTCGAGCAGGTTCAGGAACAGCCGGCCGCCGATCGCTCCGGGGTCGCGCGACGCGCCGATGACCGCGATCACGTCGGGGACCAGGAACGACCTGACCGCGTTCGCTGCGGCTGCGATGTCCCGATCCTCGAAATGACGAGCGGCGTCGTCGGTGAGCGTGGTCGGGATCGTGATCTCGATCGAGCCGGGGAGCGCGCGGATCCGCGGCGAGAACCCGCTCGCCCGGAACACGGCGATCATCGGATGGTTCTCCGGGAGCACCTCTGCGAGGAACGTCGTGATGCCGTGATCCCGGGCGCTCTCGGCGAGCTGTCCGAGCAGCAGCGAGCCGAGCCCGCGACGTTGGACGCGATCGCTGACGCTGACGCTCACCTCTGCGCGCGAGCCGTCGGTCCGGAAGTACTGCGCTCCACCCACCACCGTTCCCTCATCCCCGCCGGTCAAGGAGCCGAGGTGCCACGCACGGGAACATCCTACGCAAGGCGGTCCCTGGGATCCGAAGGATCAGCGAGCGAGCGGCTCGGCGCTCGGGCCCAACGACCCGGAGAACTCGATCCGATCGCGCCCGGCAAGCTTCGCCCGATACATCGCTGCGTCCGCTTCGCGGATCACGTCCTCGGGGCGGGCGTTCCCGTCGACGCAGATCGCAACCCCGAGGCTCGCGGTCGTGGTCACGTGCTCGCCTCCGATCGCGAACGGTTCCTTCAACTCGTCCGCCAACCGCTGCGCGAGGAGCTGAGCATCTCCGGATGTCGAGACGTCCCCGACGAAGATCACGACGAACTCGTCGCCGCCGTAGCGCGCAACGGTGTCGGTCGGGCGCACGGCCGCCGACAGTCGTCCCGCGACCTGGATCAAGAGCTCGTCCCCTGCTCCATGGCCGAACGTGTCGTTCACATCCTTGAAGTCGTCGAGGTCGAGGAAGACCAGCGTCGCTCCGACGCCCGGTTCGCGATCCGTCCGGGCGAGCGCCATGGCCAGCCGGTCCAGCAACAGCTGCCGGTTCGGCAGTCCGGTCAGGACATCGTGCACGGCCCGGTGCAGCAGCTCGTCCTCGACGAGCTTCCGAGCGCTGAAGTCCTCGAGCATCCCCATCGCGTAGAGCGGCAGGAGGTCCGGTCCCCGGACCAACGTGACCACGGTGCGGCACCACAGGAACGATCCGTCCTTCCTGCGGAAGCGATGCTCAGCCCGGCAGCGGTCGCGGTGGCCGGCTCGCAGCTCGGCGAGCTCATCGAGGATCTCTTCGTCGTCCGGATCCACCAGATCGCCGAGCGGGATGCCGCTGAGCTCGCCTTCCTCGTACCGGCCCAGCCATTCGATGGTCGCGTTCGCTTCGGTGATCCGCCCGTCCAGCGCCAGGGTGAAGACGCCGATCGCGGCCGCGTCGAAGAGGGTTCGGAACTTGAGCTCGCTGGCGGCCATCGCCTGCTCGGCTCGCTTCCGCTTCGTGATGTCGACCATGACCCCTTGCCAGTACACGGTGCCGGTCGACACGTCCGGGACGACCGCCGATTTCTCGCTCACCCACACGACATGGCCGTCACGGTGGATCAGCCGGTATTCCTCGCTCAAGGCCTGCATGTGCTTGCGTGCGTTCTCGTCCGCGGCGACGATCCGGTCGCGATCGTCTGGGTGCAAGATGCGCAGCCAGAGCTCGCTCTCGTCGAGCCACTCGCTCAGCGGGTAGCCGAGCATCTGTTCGACCTGCGGGCTGATGTACAGCGGGATCGAGTGGCCCGGGTCGTCCACGATCACGCGGTCGAGGTACGTCGCGACGCCCGGTATGTTCTCGGCGAGCGTGCGGAACTGCTCCTCGCGCTCCCGCGCGCGGTTGGCCCCGGCCTCCCCCGCCGGGGAGCCGTCGTGCTCATCGGTTGCCTGCATCCGCGTCGGCGCCGGGCGGACCCACGCCGCGACCGGCACTCCCCCAGAGTCATCGGTCGGTGGCACGCAACCCTGAGGCGCAGACCATCCCGGAGCAGCAGGAACGGCTGTTCACCCGCCCGCCGCCTCACGGCTGGTTCGAAGGCTGACAAGATGGGGATGCTGGAGGGGCGAGGACAACGACCGGAAGGAGGAGGCGAGATGAACCTGAACAGCATCTTGATCGGGTCGGAGGCCCCGGAGAGCCTGGCGGACTACTACACGAAGCTCTTCGGCAAGCCCGGCTGGGAAGACGGCGGCTACACGGGCTGGCAGATCGGGAGCGGGGGGATCACCGTGGGACCGCACGATCAGGTCAAGGGGAGGAACACCCAACCCGGCAGGTTGATCTGGAACATCGAGAGCGCCGACGTGAAGGGCGACTTCGAGAAGCTCAAGGCCGCCGGCGCGACCGTGGTGCAGGAGCCCTACAACCCCGGCGAGGGCGAGTCCACGATGTGGATCGCGACGTTCTCAGACCCGGACTCCAACTACTTCCAGCTCGTCAGCCCCATGTAGCCGCGGTCAGGAACGGCCTCGCACTCGTCCGTCAGTCGACCATCTCGTGGAGGCGGTGTTCGATCGCCTCCACGTTGTCACATGACGTAGTCTTCGCTGCAGTCGGACGCAGGAGGAGGAGTCATGGCTGCACACGACGACGCAGAGCTGGTTCGGAAGGGATACGAGGCGTTCATCGCCGGCGACATGGAGTGGCTGAACGAGCACCTGCACGAGAACGTCGTGTGGCACGTCCCCGGTCACAATGAGACGTCGGGCGACTATCGTGGCCGTGAGAGCGTGCTGGGCTATTTCGCCAAGAGTGTCCAGATCGCACTTCCGGAGTTCGAGATGCACGACATCGTCGCGTCCGACGACCACGTGGTCGCGCTGACGACCATCCGCTGGCGTCGCAACGACAACGGCGAAACCTTCGGAGACCGCATCGGCCAGGTCTTCCATCTCCTCGACGGCCGGGTGGTGGAGGTCTGGACCATGGGCGAGGACCTGGCCGGGTTCGACCGGTTCCTGGAGGGCGCTCCCGGATAGCCGGGGAAACCTCGTAGCGCGAGAGGCCCTCACACTCCTTCGTCGGAACCGACCCGGTGTGAGGTCAGATCGATGAAGACTTCGGCGATCTCGGGGAGCTCCTTCCGCAACGTGTGGTCGATCTCGTCGAGTGAGCTCGCGAGCTCATCCGCGGTCTTCCCCGGCGCCGGATGCACCTTCGCCGCCACGATGACCTCCTGTGGCGCCCCGTAGACGGCTTGCACGCTGAGGACCTCGTCGATGCTCGGCGACCGCTCGATGATCGCGTAGACCCGCTCCAGCCGCGCGGGGAGCATCGATCGACCGATCAGCAGGTCGGCGAGCGGCCGGGCGAGACCGAAGGCGGTCACCGCCAGGAGGAGCCCGATCAAGAGTGCGGCGATCGCGTCGGCGTTCTGCAGGCCGGCGAACTGATGTAACAAGAGCCCCCCGGCGGCAAGCGCCAGGCCGACCAACGCGGCGCTGTCCTCGACGACGATCGCGCGAAGCGTCGGCTCGCTCGTCTGCCGGAGGAAGTCGATGGTGGACTCGCCCCACAGGGCAGCCTCCCGCCGCGTCTGGGCGAGGCTCTGCAGTAGTGAGGTCCCATCGGCGGCGAAGGCGACCGCCAGTACGACCCATGCAACGATGTACCGTTCGACCGCCGCCCCGGCAAGCAGCTCGCGAACGGCGAGTGCGATCGAGAGACAGCCGCCGATCAGGAACGACGCGATCGCGGCGACGAATGCCCACAGGAACCGTGCGCCCCCACGCCCGAGTGGATGCAACGCATCCGAGGGGCGGCGGCCATGCCGCAGCGAGAGTCCGAGCAGGAGTTCATTGACCGAGTCGCGGCCGAATGAGCGGCCTCCGCGAGGAGCGCCGCGGAACCGGTCGTCAGTCCGGCGACGAGCTTGGCTGCCGCGACCAGGAGGTTCGCGAGCAACGCGACCGCGATACTGCGTTGGTTCCGGCCACTCTCGCCGGCTCGACGCGCCGCGAGCGAGTGGCGCAGCGGGATCGCCCGTCGGGGAGGTCGGGCAGCGTCCCGAGGTCGGGTTGGTTCTGGCTCATCCGGGGCCGGCAACGGGCTACGTTACCTCCGGAGCCGGGGCTACGGTCCGGGCGACAGCACGGCGGCGACCTGGTCGAGGGTCTCGACCGTCGGGCCCAGGTCGAACACGGTGCCCAGCCGTCGCGCCGACCGACGCATGTCGTCGACCGGCATCGGGTTCCAGGCGAACGGCGGCCCCGCGACGTCGCCCGACCCATCCGGCCACGCTTCCCGCTGGAGTGCCCGCGCGACCGGCTTCTCGGCGTGGTTCATGAGTGGCACCATCGCCGCGTCGATCAGCGGGCTCTCGTCTCCGGCTCGCCACACCTGCTCCATCACGTCCATCTGGAGTGAGTAACACGCATCGAAGAGCGTCGACAGATCGCGGAGCTCGCCTTCGGGCAGGTCACCCGTCGACGGATCGAGGCGCATCGGATGCACGTCGCCGAGGGGTGTCCTCCCCTCGGCGATGTCGAGGAACCGCCAGTAATGAGCGGGCTCCGGAGCGCCTTGGAACCCGAACGGCTCGAGCTCGAGGTGATCGAGGCGGGTCGTATCGAAGCCGACCGGCGCGAACGCGGATGTGTGCGTCCCCTCACCTTGTTCGACGATCACCTCGATCGCGAGCAGGGCGGAATCGACGTCGGTCACGGCGAAGAGCGTGCCGCCCCCGTGTCCGGCATATCCCTTGGTCACCTGCTGCTCCGGGTCGCCGGTGAACGCCTCGTCCCGCAGACGGGCGAGCGCCGCGACGATCGCCTCGTAGAACTGCGCGAGCGTCTCGTAGCGGTCGGCCTCGGGCCGCGCGCCCTGCTCCTCGGGCTGCTCGATCCGCAGGAACACGTCGCGCACGAGCTCGACCGAGGCCGGTGCGAGGTGCAGCACGAGCGGGATCTTCGGGTCGTGATGGCGCATCGGTTCGGGATAGCTGGGGACGGCATCGCCCGTGAAGCGCGGACGTCCGCCCACCGCGGTCAAGATGTTGGCCGCGAGGGCGGCGTGAAGCATCTCCTCGCGAACCACGTACTTGATCGAGGTCGCCGCGGTGGAGTCGGGATCGACCACGCTCCACATCGCGTACTCGTACGGCGGGATCGTGCTGTGCTCGACCTCGACCGCCCACTGAAGGTGGCGGCGCAGATCCTCGATATCCGCGATCGGCTCGACCATGGCCCCCAAGCTTCGCGCGATGCTACCCGCGCGGTGTCCGATGAGCACCTTGTCGTTCGCGATGCGTACCGATCGCATGCGCGTGGACTGCTTCGGCTCGGTTGTCCCGAAGCGGCCCGGGCCCTCCGAGCTGAGGTCTATGCATGGGCTCGTTGCCCGAGGATCGTCGCCACGACCGCCGAGACGTCGAGGTCACCTGCTCCCCCCTCGGCCGCCTCGTCCAGCCACGCTCGCGAGGCGTCCGCCACCTTCAGGTCCCGACCCGCAGCGACAGCCGCCTCGGTCACGAGCTGCATGTCCTTGAGCGCGAGGCTCAGTTTGAAACTCGGCGGATAGGCCTCTGATTCGATGTTTGCTCGCTTAGCCCTCGCGGTCGGTCCGACGGGCGAATCGGCGAGGACATCGAGGACCACCGTGTGATCGAGCCCGAAGATCTCGCCGAGGGAAAGGGCCTCTCCGACGGCTGCGATCGCCGCACCCAAGGCGGAGTTCGTGACCATCTTCGCGGCGGCGCCAGCGCCGGGACCGCCGACGTGCCGCACCGTCCCGAGCGACTCCAAGATCCCTCGAACGCGTTCGAACGCCTCATCGGTGGCTCCGACGAAGATGTCGAGCTTGCCGCCGGTCGCCTCCGGAACGCTCCCGCGAACGGGGGAGTCGACGACGATCACACCGTTGGGCACTCGTTCACGCACGGAGCGGATCGCGTCTGGACCGACGGTGGACATGTCCATCAGCATCTGGCCGGGACCGAGAGCCCCAGCAAGGCCTCCTTCGAAGACCACACGCTCGAGAACCTGTGGGTTGGCAAGCATGGTGATCGCGACGTCGACCCCTGCGGCCGCTTCGACGGGCGAGGTCGCCGCCATGGCGCCGCGATCGACGAGGGCCTTCGTCTTCTCCTCCGTTCGATCCCAAACCGTGAGATCGTGACCTGCCTCGAGCAAACGGGTTGCCATCGGCGTGCCCATCATGCCGAGGCCGAGGAAGGCGATCTTGGTCATCTCTTACCTCCTTCCTGCGTCGGCATCCCCTCTGGGTGAGGTCCCCAGACCGGTCTCGCGTCGACGAGCGCAGCGTCGATGGCCGCGAGGTCCTCCGGTGCCAGCTCGATGTCCGCGGCGGCGGCCGACTCCTCGAGGTGCACAGGTCGCCGGGCCCCGACGATGGTCACGTGCACCGCCGGATGCGCGAGGGTCCAGGCCACCGCGAGCTGCGGCAGTGTGATGCCGCGCTCCTGGGCGATCTCCTTCAGCCGCTCGACGACCGCGAGGTTGCGACGGAAGGTCTCGCCGGTGAAGTCCGGACTGCTCGCCCGCCAGTCGTCGGGAGCGAGCTTCGTCTCGGATGTCATGGTTCCCGTGAGCAGTCCGTGCGCCATCGCGCCATACACGAGCACGCCGATGTCGTGATCCATGGCGTAGGGCAGGATCTCGTCCTCGATCTCGCGACGGAACAGGTGATACGGGGGCTGCGTGGTCTCGACCCTGCTGAAGCGAGCGAGCTCCTCCATCTGCTTCACGTCGTAGTTCGAGACACCGACGTGGCGGATCTTGCCCTCCCGCACCAGGTCTTCGAGCGCCCCGGCGGTCTCCTCTGGGGGTGTGTGCTCATCGGGCCAGTGGATCTGGTACAGGTCGATGTAGTCCGTACCGAGGTTCCGCAAGCTCGATTCGACGCCCTCCCGCAACCACCGGCCGCTCGCATCTCGGAGGAGCCGGTCTCCCTCCACGCGGAGGCCGCCCTTCGTTGCGACGAGCACGTCCTCCCGCCGGGCCCGCGCCCAAAGAGCCTCACCCAGGAGGCGTTCGGCCGCACCGAAGCCGTAGCCCTCGGCCGTGTCGAACAGCGTGATCCCGAGCTCGACCGCGCGGCCGATCGTCGCCTCGGCCTCGGCCGTGTCGAACCGACCCCAGTCCCCACCGAAAGACCAGGTCCCGAAGGCGATCCGTGAGACTTGGAGCTCGGTCGTGCCCAGGCGGACCCGCTCCATGGTTGCGTCTCCTCTCTCCTGAACGGTCGCTTACGCGTTCCTCGTCTCCTTTCTATCCCCATCTCCGGGATCGTGTTCGGCCACGGGGGGCCACTCGGACCCGCGTCTCGTCCGGGACTCGGGCGCGGGTACGAGGGTCGACCCTCCGATAGGTCAGGAAGAAGTCGGTCGTGTAGTTGGTGCCGTCCTCGGCCTTCTCCCAGCGCCCGGTGATCGTATTTCCGTCCTCGCTGATCGTCCCGAAGAAGCGCTGCGGGAACGGCTCGCCATCCCGCCAGAGCGTCCATTCGCCCGCACCGATGCTCATCTCGTAGACACGGCAGACCCCGCGCTCGTCGGAGTACGGCTGGAAATAGGTTCCTTCGCCGCGTCGCATCCGATGATCGAGATGCCGTCCGGCGCCTCGGGCAACTCCACGGTCGAGCGTTCGATCAGGTGCGCTCCGGAGTCATGCCATCCGAAGGTGGACCGCCCGCCACCGGGCCACGGTTCGCCATCCCCCGACGTGGCCTCGAGCGTCCACTCGCCGACCAGGCTTTCGAGCTTCTTCAGCGCCTCCTCGGCCGTCGGCTGGTCCATCGTTCCGTCCCTCCTCACGCTCGCTCGTAGATCTGGATCTGGACGTCGTCCTTCCCGACCGTCTTCGCGTCGGCGAGCCGGAACCTCCGCCTGTCGATCCCATCCGGGAACGGCCTCTTGCCCCGTCCGAGGATCGTCGGGAAGAGCATGAGCCTTAGCTCGTCCACGAGGTCGTTGGCCAGCAGTGTCTCGACCAGCATGCCGTTGCCGGCAACCAGGACGACACCGTCGGTCTCTCGTCTCAGCTTCGCCGTCTCCTCCGGGAACGTTGCCGGAGATCACCGTCGTGGGCCGCCAAGCCGGTTCCTGGAGGGTGGTCGAGACGACGCACTTCGGATCGCTGTTGAGCTTGTCGGCGAACTCGCCCTCGCGGGAAGGCCAGGCCGCAGCGAATCCTTCGTACGTCACCCGGCCGAGCAGCTGGACCTTCGCCTCCATCAACTCGTCGAGCTTGAACCTGTCGCCGTCGTCGCCCGGTCGCATTCGAAGGTCCGGCCGCCGTGCTCGTAGTTCTCGCTTCCGCCTGGATCCTCGAATAGCCCGTCGATCGACACGAACTCGGTTACAACGAGCCTGCCCATCTCCCCGTCCTTTCGACCTCTTCCCTCCTGATCCGCAACCACGCTGAGCGCGACGCGATCTCATGTCGACGGATGTGGGCCGCTTCACACCCCCATCCGTAATAAGGGCATGGGTTTCGAGGTTTGCTCACTTTCGGGAGGTGGTGAACAAGTCTCACGCCTCGACCCGGGGTCCGATCCATCCGCGAGATAGCGGGCCTATATGCGTGGGATCAGGGTCAGTTCAAGGATCGGAGTCATCTTCGTCACGGGGCTCCTGTCCGTTGCCCTCACCGGCAGCGCGGCATTCGCCGCTCAGGGAAGCACGAAAGGCGCCGCGGGCCAGATGCCCGCCTTCTACGACGGTGAGTTATTCACCGTCAACATGTTCCAGGTGCCGGGCTCGTTACTCGGAAGGAACCCGAGCGTCAACACGATCTATGCCTCGAACGATCTGGACGAGGAACAGGATTTCATGCCCGTGATCGATGCCATCCAGGGTGACGGATTCAATCCCTTGTGGCAGCAGGTCCTCATCGTTTTCAACGCCGGATTCACTCCGCACCAGTTCGTTTCTGACACGCAGGTCCTGGCGGCTGCGGCCGGAGCCAATCCCGAGATCACTCTCGTCGTGACGGACGAAGTGTATCGGTGTTCGGTCGTTGGCCCGAAATAGCGGGACGACGGGGATACCCCGCCTCGCAAGCGGCGGGGTATCTCCCATCCCTTCAGCTACCTGGACAC